>OODK01001503.1_pt1 | contig 10902 bp, 8 predicted proteins | sample 1671371 | NCBI WGS metagenome assembly OODK01 (sample SAMN06348150, study PRJEB24527) | human gut metagenome | biome: human gut; feature: ankylosing spondylitis patient; material: feces | host: Homo sapiens | place: China | collected 2015-10 | reverse complement strand
TACAGCGAAAAAACACTTCGCAGTTTTATCATAGTAACCCTGCGAAGTGTTTTCAGAAATTTGTTGTACTTTGTATTTATTTTCTACATTTTCGAGACTATTAATTGTAAATATTTGTCAATTTTCCCGCTTATCGAACCATATCCGGTGTAATCTCATCCAGACTGAATGCACCGCACATGGCCATCGTATCTGCCAGTTCTCCGGCCAGTTTGTCAATGTAGGCTTTCACGCCTTCTTCGGCACCACCGTAAACAGCTGTTACAAAAGGACGGGCGATAATAACTGCATCTGCACCAAGTGCCAGTGCCTTGAAAATATCCACACCGCTTCGAATGCCGCCATCCACAAAAATCTTCATGCTGCCGCCGACAGCCTTCACGATTTCAGGAAGAACTTCTGCTGTTGCCGGGCACTGATCCTGTACACGTCCGCCGTGATTGGATACAACAATGGCTGCTGCTCCCGCTTCCTTCGCCTTCAATGCACCCTTCACTGTCATAACGCCCTTCACGATAAACGGCGCACCGGCCATTTCTGCAATGGCCTTCAGATCCTCGACGGATTTGCCGCCTGCCGGCGGATCCATATTCTTCAGGAACGGCAGACCGGCTGCATCCACATCCATAGCCACTGCAAAAGCACCGGACTTCTTCACCAGATCCATCTTCTCACGGATCGTATCCAGATTCCACGGCTTCACTGTCGGAACACCCATGCCGCCGGCCAATGCGATCGCATCTGTTGCCGCTTCCATCACCTTCGGATTTGTACCGTCACCTGTAAAAGCAACAATGCCATTTTCTGCACAGGCAGAAACAAGGACTTTATTATAAGAAACATCATCATATGCATCGCTGTAATGCAGGTTCACAGCCCCTACAGGTCCCGCAAAAAACGGATACTTGAACTTCTTTCCAAAGAGTTCAAGGGATGTATCCACTGCCTTCGGCGCACACAATGTATCCATATTCACTCTGATCTCCTGCCACTTCTGGTAATTGCGAATGGCCGTATCGCCGACACCCTTGGCTCCGGGACCCGGAACGGTGTTGCGGCATGCCAGACCATTGCAGACCGGACAGGCCTTACATAACTTGCCGATGTTCTCTCTTGCATTCGCAAGTACTTCATTATAATTCATAATCTCCTCCTCACTCCGACGTCATCCTTTCTACTACCCCCGGATCATGTCGGTCTTTATTATTTTAAATATAATCGCAGTGCCTGAAACCATACGCTCAGGCTCGCTTACCCCTACAAACTAAGTATAACACCAATTACACCAGATGCAAGAATATAAATGATCGGATGCTTTCCTGTTTTCTTATAAACAACATACAGCACCACGCCAAATATAAACGCTTTTATATTGAAGAGATCCGTCAACGATCCTGTTTCTGCAAACAGCTTTGTTTTCAGAAATGCGGCCTCAGCCACACGAAGTCCTGCCACAGAAATCAGGCCCACGGATGCGGCTCTCAGGCCATACATACAATATTGTACGTATTTATTCGTTTTAAATTTCTCCAGAATATTCGACACAATAATAATGATAATAATAGAAGGTGTTACCAGTCCGGCCACCGCAGCAATACCGCCCAAAACACCCATGGAAGTAAAGCCCGTATAAGTAGCCATATTGATGCCCATCGGTCCCGGTGTGGATTCCGAAATAGCAATCATATTGGAAATGTCATCCAGCGTAAACCAGCCTGTCGCAGCCTGCATATCATAAAGGAACGGCAGTGTTGCCAGACCGCCGCCAATGGCAAAAAGTCCTGTCTTAAAAAATTCCCAGAAAAGTCTAAATATCAACATATTTCATCCCTCCTATGCTTTCTTCTGCGCTTTTGAACGTTCCATCAAAGTCTTGATGATCACACCTGCTGCTCCGGCACATACGATCCATACAAAAGATGCAACATTGGTAAACAGTGACAGAATCACAACCGCCGCAAAAATCAGATACGTCGCCGCATCGATCAAAGACTTCTTCGCCAGTTTGATAACGGCATCCAGCACCAGGACGCACACACAGACACGAATACCTGCAAGGGCATGCTGTACCCAGACAATATGTGTAAAACTGTTAATGAATGCGGCGATGATCATGATAATGACCAGTGAAGGGAAAACACATCCGATAGTCGCCACAATACCACCGATAATACCTTTGCGCTTGTACCCGATAAATGTCGCAGTATTAACAGCAATAATACCCGGTGTACACTGACCGATGGCATAATAATCCATCAATTCCTCACTCGTTGCCCAGTTTCTGTTCTCCACAACTTCACGCTGCAGAATCGGCAGCATCGCATAGCCGCCGCCGAAAGTAAAGCCGCCAATCTTGGCAAACACAATAAATAATTCCCATAATTCTTTCATAATCTCTATAATCTCCTTTCTCTTCCCATCTGAATCCCTTTCTGTCAGGATTCGCTTTATTTATCGTTGTGAAAATACACCTCCTGGTTTATAATGATTCTTAAAGCAATGTTTTCCTGTCCACCATTTCATTACGGCCGATGATGCCTCCGTTCCGGAGAGCATACATTATGATAGAGAGGTTTCCATGACACTTATACAGCTGAAATATTTCCAGACAATCTGCAAATACAACAATATCACACGGGCATCTGCCGAACTCCATGTCTCCCAGCCCAGTCTCTCCAATGCGGTCAAGGAACTGGAACGGGAATTCGGTGTCAGTCTGTTCACCAGGCGCAGCCGCGGTCTGGAACTGACTCCGGAGGGTCGCTACTTCCTGGATGAGGCAGATAAGCTTCTGGAACAGGCCGAGCAGCTGACAACCAATATGAAGCATATGTCTACAACCGACAGAACACTGACCCTTGGTCTTCCGGCCATGAGCGGTTCCCTCGTCTTCACAGATCTCCTTCGAACCCTCTATGCCCGTTCTCCCGGCACCCATATTCAGGTCATGGAGAATGGTTCTCTGGCCAATCGTTCCAAAATCATGGATCACACTCTGGATGCAGCCATTATCACCCGAAACGGACCGCTCCCTACGGGCATCGGCCATGTGGCGCTGCGTCATGTCAACGTCTGCCTGTATCTGTCCGTCATGCATCCCCTGGCTGAGAAAGATACCGTAACAACCGACGACCTGGATCAACTGCCTCTGGCCATGCTGCCGGAAGATACTTTCCTCGACCACTGCATCGATCAGTATTATGAAGCCCTTCATCTGAAGCCGAATATCATTGTCCGCACCAATCAGCTGGCAACCATCCAGCAATTGGTGGCAACCAACACAACCGCGGCTTTTCTTCTGGATCATGTACTGGAAGAAAGCAGCGATATCGTGAAACGGACGGTACCGGGCCTTTTACCTGCGGAGATCGACCTGATCTGGAAATCCAGCCGTCACATCTCCCCGCATCTGAAGAATCTGATCACAGCCGCTCGGAGCATCTGATGAGCCTGAACACAGTGATGCGGAGCATCTGATGAACCATCATGCATCAATCCGAAATCTCCGATGCATCCGTCGCCAATATCTGGCAAATTGGATAGCTTTCGTGTTTCTCAACACTCTATAGATATTGTAAGCTGTATCAAACAATTATTCCAATACTGATGTTTTATCGTGGTATAGTTTTATGCTATACCATTTTTTCTGTTTTTCTTTGTAAACGTTTCCAAAACGAATTCTATTTTGTCGAATATTGCATTTTTTTCGGAGCAATTAGGAATTTTTCTTGATATTCCATCACATTTTTGAATGTTTAATATTTAACGCTTGCATTTAGTCAAACCATATCGTATAGTAAAAATATATGTATGCAATACACTCCGTACGACAGTCTGCATTCCTGCTGCTGTTTGTACGATAGAAAATAAGGGGATTTCAGATTGTATTTGCAAAGTTAAAAAAGGAGGTTTCTCAAAAGTGGGAGAAGTACAAATCAAACCATTCAAACGTGTTCTCGTCGCTAACCGAGGCGAAATCGCCATCCGTGTTTATCGTGCTCTGAATGAGCTGGGTATTACAACCGTCGGTATTTATTCCAAGGAAGACCGCTATGCCCTCTTCCGTTCCAAAGCAGACGAATCCTATCAGCTGAAAGAAAATAAAGGTCCTGTTGATGCTTATCTGGACATCAAGGGCATTATTGAAATTGCCAAGAAGGCAAATGTTGATGCTATCCATCCGGGCTATGGTTTTCTCTCTGAGAATCCGGACTTTGTCGAGGCCTGCGCAAAAGCCGGCATCGTATTTATCGGACCTTCCGAGGACATCATGAATGCCATGGGTGATAAGATTTCTTCCAAACAGATGGCTATCAAAGCCGGTGTTCCGATCATCCCTGGTGTAGATCACGCATTGAAGTCAGAAGAAGAAGTCATGAAAGTTGCTGAAATGGTCGGTTATCCGGTTATGCTGAAAGCCTCCAACGGCGGCGGTGGCCGCGGTATGCGTATCGTCAACAGCGCTGAAGATATGCCGAAGGAATACCGTGAAGCCTGCAACGAATCCAAGAAGGCTTTCGGCGATGACCAGATCTTCATCGAGAAATACATCCGCGGACCAAAGCATATCGAAGTACAGGTGCTTGCAGATAATTACGGCAATGTTGTTCACCTTTACGATCGTGACTGCTCCGTGCAGCGCCGCCATCAGAAAGTTGTCGAATATGCCCCTGCATTCAGCATTCCTGAATCAACACGTCAGATCATTTTCGACAGCGCTATCAAGCTTTGCAAGCAGGTCGGCTACAGAAATGCCGGTACACTTGAATTCCTTGTAGACCAGGAAGGCCATCCATACTTCATTGAGATGAACCCTCGTGTCCAGGTTGAACATACTGTTTCCGAGATGGTTACAGGCATTGATATTGTTGCTTCTCAGATTCTCATTGCCGAAGGTTATCCGCTGAACAGCCCTGAGATCAATATTCCATCCCAGGATGCTGTCAAGTGTCAGGGATTCTCGATCCAGACACGTGTTACAACAGAGGATCCATCCAATAACTTCCTTCCGGACACAGGCAAGATCACTGTTTATCGTTCCGGTTCAGGCAATGGTATCCGTCTTGACGGCGGCAACGCTTATTCAGGCGCTGAGATTCTTCCATATTATGATAGTCTTCTTGTAAAAGTGATCACACACGACCGTACATTTGACGGTGCCATCCGCAAGTCTCTCCGCGCATTGAAGGAACTGCGTATCAGAGGTGTCAAAACCAACGTGCCTTTCCTGATCAATGTCATCAACCATGAGACATTCAGAGCCGGCCAGTGCTACACCACTTTTATAGAAGAAACACCTTCTCTGTTCCAGCTGCAGCGCAGCCAGGACCGTGCAACCAAGATCATCGAATTCCTGGGTGACAGAATCGTCAATACAACCGGCGGCGACAAACCATTTTATGAAAATCGTGAAATTCCTCAGTTCGATGAGGAGAAAACGGTTTATGGTGCCAGAGACGAATTCTTAAAGCTTGGAGCCAGGGACTTTACTCAGAAGATCTTGAATGACAAGAAATTATACGTGACAGATACAACTATGCGTGATGCCCAGCAGTCCCTGATGGCAACCCGTATGCGTACGAAGGATCTCGCCGGTGCAGCCCGTGCAACCAATGCATTTATGCAGAATGCTTATTCCGTTGAATGCTGGGGCGGTGCCACATTCGATACCGCTTATCGTTTCCTGAAGGAATCTCCATGGAAGCGTCTCGAAATTCTCCGTGAGAGAATGCCGAACACTATGCTCCAGATGCTGCTGCGTGCATCCAACGCCGTTGGTTACAGCAATTATCCGGATAATGTGGTTAAGAACTTTATTGATGTTTCCTCCAAAGCCGGCATCGATATTTTCAGAATTTTCGACTCCCTGAACTGGGTTGAAAATATGAAGATGCCAATCGAAGAAGCATTGAAAACAGGCAAGATTGTCGAAGGTACACTCTGCTATACAGGCGATGTTACAAATCCAAACGAGAAGAAATACACACTGGATTATTATGTCAAGAAAGCCAAAGAACTCGAAGCACTTGGTATCCATACCTTCTGCATCAAGGATATGGCCGGACTTCTGAAGCCATACGCTGCCAAAGAGCTGATCGGTGCGCTGAAGTCCGAACTGAAGATTCCGGTTCACCTTCATACACATGATTCTACAGGCAACGGTGTTGCAACTGTCCTGATGGCTGCAGAAGCCGGCGTTGATATCGTCGATCTGGCCATTGAATCCATGAGCACACTGACCAGTCAGCCATCCATGAACTCTGTTGTTGCTGCCCTGCAGGGTACAGACCGTGACACAGGCCTTGATCTTGATGAACTCAGTGAACTTGGCCGCTACTACGGCAGAGTCCGCAAGGTTTACAAACAGTTTGAAAGCGGTATGAACGCACCAAACGTTGATATTTACAAGTACGAGATCCCTGGCGGTCAGTACTCCAACCTTCTCGCCCAGGTTGAAAGCATGGGTATGAAGAATCAGTTTGAAGAAATCAAAGAGCTGTACAGACAGGCCAACGATCTTCTCGGCAATGTTACAAAAGTTACTCCTACATCCAAGGTTGTCGGTGATATGGCTATCTTTATGCTGAAGAACGGTCTGAACAAAGACAATATCTTTGAACTTGGCCAGGATCTCTCATTCCCTGCCTCTGTTGTAGATTATTTCAAGGGCATGATCGGACAGCCTGAAGGCGGATTCAATCCTGAACTTCAGAAGATGATCCTCAAAGGTGAGAAACCGATCACTGTCCGTCCGGGTACATTGCTTCCGGATGTCGATTTTGACGCTGTTAAGGCCATGCTGAAGGATAAATACGATCTCTCAGATTTCTCAGATTATCAGCTGGATCTGAAGGCTGTCAGCTATGCCCTCTATCCAAAGGTATATGAAGATTACTGCGAACATTTCCAGGCATACAACGATGTTACACGACTTGAAAGCCATGTTTACTTCTATGGCCTGCGCCGCGGTGAGGAAACAACCCTTAAGATTGGCGAAGGTAAAGATCTGCTGATCAAGTTTATGGAAATGTCTGCACCTGATGAGGAAGGCAAACGTGTCCTCAGCTTTGAAATCAACGGTTCTGTCCGTGAAGTCACTGTTCAGGATAAGAAGCTTGAAGTTAAGTCCGATAAGAAACTGAAAGCCGATAAGTCCAACCCGGCTCATGTTGGTTCTACGATTCCGGGTACAGTCAGCCAGGTATTCGTCAAAGAAGGCGAAGAAGTGAAACAGAACCAGCCGCTGCTCGTACTCGAAGCCATGAAACTGGAGACAACTGTCGTTGCCAAACAGGACGGTGTTATCGACAAGATTTACGTTGCTGCAGGCGATCGCGTCAATACCGGCGATCTACTGCTGTCCTTCCAGAAATAGTGTTCATACGGGTACCATAAAATAAAAACTGAAATTCCCGCTGTCTCGCTGGTTTTGCCAGACAGCGGGAATTTCAGTTTTTTTATCGGCACCCTGTATGAGGCTTATGCGAGGGAGTTTTCCTTTATTACATAGGCTATGGCCATTCTGTAACTTATGGCCATCTCCGGTTATCCATGGTATACTTATTTCATGGAAGTCGGAGGACGTGCCGCACCCGTTCTGAGCCTATCCGGAGGTGGTGCCATATGAGTACATATGAGGAATTACAACTTATAGTCTCTGTTGCTATGCTCATAGTTGCAATACTGAATTTTACGCATAAAAAATAGCCGTCCATGAACTTTGGCGAGTTTTAACGGCTATTTTTATAAATAATGCTATTTCGCCGGGTCGGGTGAGCGCATTCACCTTCCGACTTCCTATATTCTTATTATACCTTTCTTACAGGCGTTTGTAAATACGCCTATCGCGATTTTCCTTACAATGCTTTATTCTCTTTCCAACGCCCTGATATCAGGAACACCACGATCAATATGATTGCTCCGACAGATGCCATCGGACCGCCGAGACCGACGCCCGTCAAACCAAGGTTCAGCACCAGGCCAAAGACCACTGCCACCGGTACTCTGAGAACGATCGCCGACAGCATATTATTCACCATTGAAAAAGCGGTATGCCCTGCGCCTGTAAACAGGCCGTTGATACAGAAGACAAACGGCATCAGCAGATAATCAAAGCTGAAGGTACGGATATACTGCACGCCGTATTTCAGCATTTCCGGTTCATCATTAAAAAGGCGTAAAATATGCTCGAAAGATGTCTGCGCCACAATAAAGATGCATCCACTGATACAGAATGCGATGACTGTACCGATTTTGCATGTTTTCACTGCTCGGTCCCATTTGCCTGCACCAATATTTTGTGCACACATGGTTGAGATGGAAGCCCCCATCGCCACAGCCGGCAGCACCGCAAAACTGTTGAACTTGGCCACAACACCAACGGCGGCCGATGCATTGACGCCACCGATGATATTGACAAGAGTTGTAATGATCATAAATGAAATGCTCGTCACACCATTCTGAATCGCAGTCGGTGTCCCTAATTTCAGAATCTTTATCGCTTTTTCTTTTTTGATAATAAAAGAAGATGGTTTGAAATCAAATACAAAGTCATTGCGGATCATCACGACGATACAGGTGATCATGCTGACGGCCTGTGAGAATACAGTTGCAATAGCTGCTCCCAGCGCTCCCATCTTCAATCCGGCCACCAGTACAAGGTCAAGAATCACGTTAGTAATGCAGGCAATCAGTACAAAGTACAAAGGCCGCTTACTGTCTCCCATGCCGCGCATAACCGCACTGAACACATTGTAACCAAATATAAAAATCAACCCCAGAACCGTCACTGTCAGATATCGGTCAGCCTCTGCAAAGGATTCCGCCGGTGTCTGGATCAGATGAAGGATCGGTTTCTTGAGAATAAGCATTAAAACGGTAATGGCAATTGCCGCAATGGTTAATGTCGTAAGCAATGTAGCCGTTGTCTCCTGCATATCCTTCCGCCTCTTGGCTCCCAGATACTGTGCGATCAGTACAGTTCCGCCTGCACACAGACCGACAACGATATTCGTCAGAATCAGCGTCACCTGGCTTCCCAGATTCACACCGGACATGCTGGTTGTACCGCTGAAGCGTCCGACAATCAGCATATCCGCCACGCTGTAAAGAGACTGTATAATGTTGGATGCCAGAAAAGGCAGTGAAAACAAAACCAGCTGTTTCGCTACATTGCCCTCCGAAAGATTTTTCTCAAAACTGCTCATGATGATTACCTCTTTTAAATTCCTGTAAGTATTAGCAGAACTTTTGCCTGTCAGAAAAGCTTTTCTATACTTCATGTTTTTGTATACTTAATTATACTTAATATAGTAGCGTAAACCACCAATAATGACAATAGGTATTCTCAAGCGTACCATACCTGCCAACCCTGTTTTCCATACAAAAAGAACATTTCGAATCATTTTTCAATTTACACCTGCCAAAAAAAATGATATCCTATAAGGTGTTTGACTACTATTAAGTACATCATCAATACTGGGGAATTTAAAAAATGAAAAACAAAACTGCATTTACAATTTTGACGATTCTAGTCTTAAGTTTTCTACTTTATCTGTCAGGCGGAATTTTTGTACATCACGGCTCAGCGAAAAACAGCGAATCTATTGCAGCGGATATTGATCTGCTCAGCCAAATGGAAGCCAAAACACCGACAGATTTCTCATCCCGCAAAATCGAAAGTTTTTCCGGCGATCTCACTGAGGAACAGGAGAAGATCATCGCAATGAAAGATGACTCCTTTGACAACAGTGAAATGACCAAATGGTTTGAGGACGTGATCATCCTTGGGGATTCTATCGTCGAGGGCGGCTCTGCCTATGAATGGCTGACGCCATCCAACTTCTCCTCCAAGATCGGTATCTCCGTCTGCACAGCTGAAGAACAGATTGACGCTGCTATTAATGCTTCGCCATCTCTTCTTTTCATGTGTTTTGGTGTCAATGATATCGAGAATTATGGCTCACAGGTGGATGGATTTATCTCTGATTACAGGAAAGCAATTACCAAAATCCAAGGTGCAACACCGCATACTGTGATTTATGTCAATGCGATCTTTCCTCCGCAGGACGGTGTTCAGGATCGTCTGCCATTTTATGGTTATCTCGACGAATACAATACAGAACTTGAAGCTTTATGTCAGGAACTCGGCGTCACCTTTATCGACTCCGGTTTCATTTTAAGAGAACTGCCGGAATTATATGATGCGGATGGTATTCACCCTGTTTCCGCATTTTATCCATTATGGTTTAATTATCTGGCAGATATGGCGGGGTTAAAAGACAATGAATAGATTAAAGAAATTGACATATATCCAATACATCATCTGCGGCCTGCTTGTTATTTTCATTCTTGGCATTCTCCTGTCAGGTCATGCAAAAAATGTCAGTTTTGAAACAGTCCAGCAGAATATTGTATCATGTGAAGGTATCAATACACTCAAAAAAGGAACAGCCCGTGATATGCGAAAGAATCTTGATCTTGACGAAAGTCTCTTTGACTGGTCTATTTACTATTGCGGCAATGGTCTAATGGATGTATCGGAGCTTCTGATCGTGAAGTCCGATAACTCAGCCGCTCTGGAAACAGCTGAAAAAGCGGCTGCTTCCAGACTGGACGCACAAAAGACCAACTTTGACGGCTACGGCACTAACCAGATTGACCTTCTTGGTCATGCCATCACCAAAAAAGTCGGTCCTTATTATTTTTATGCTGTTTCTGAGCATGCATCAACGTGGGAGGAGGTTTTTATGGGTCTCGTCAAATAGACCCTGAAAGTACATTATGGTATTCAGTAGTTTAAATTTCCTGCTTATTTTTCTTCCAATCGTACTGCTCCTCCATTCAGTACTTCCTTTTAAGTACAAAAACATTGTACTGCTTGCGGCCAGCATTATTTTCTAT
>OODK01001500.1_pt1 | contig 10910 bp, 7 predicted proteins | sample 1671371 | NCBI WGS metagenome assembly OODK01 (sample SAMN06348150, study PRJEB24527) | human gut metagenome | biome: human gut; feature: ankylosing spondylitis patient; material: feces | host: Homo sapiens | place: China | collected 2015-10 | reverse complement strand
CCACACTTGGCTGGTGATCACCGAACATAACAATCATAGTCGGTTCATCGCTGTGACTGAAATAATCCAGTAAATAGGCAAATGCATCATCGGAACGCTTTACTAGAGACAGATACTGATCTGCTTTTGGATACTTCCCTTCCATATCTCCCGTCAGCCATACTGTCTGGTCAAACTCATCAAATGTTCCCTCATAACCGCCGTGATTTTGCATAGTAACATTAAATAAAAACAGTTTTTCCTGTGGGTCTTTTTTCTCTTCTACTACCTGGATCAGCTTTTCAAAATCTGCCTGGTCACTGGTATAGTAACGCAGCTGTTCGCTGCCCTCATAATAATCACCATCTAAAAACTCATCAAATCCCATATTGGTATAGCAGGTATTTCTGTTCCAGTTTTCTCCCGGATATGGATGCATGGCTACTGTACGGTATCCCTGATCCTTCACTGTACTTACCATAGTCCATGCATCTGGTTTTACATTAAACTGGTAGGCAATGGAGTTAGACGGAAGCATGGCAACGGAATCCCCCGTTAAAAACTCGAATTCAGAATTGCTGGTCATAGAACCAAACACAGGCATACAAAGACTGCCCTTTACTGTATTTTCTGTCAGGCTGTTGATAAAAGGAAAATATTCCTGGTTTGTGGAAAAATCTCCAACCACCCGCAGGTCAGAAAGGCTTTCATTCATAATACAGATCAGATTTACAGGCTGCACCGTCTCTTTCCCGGCTCCCGTTTTCTGTGTGCCTTCGGCCTTTGCTTCCTTTTCCTGCTCTTCTTTCTCCGTTAATTCTTTATAAATGGCTTCCAGTTTTCCATGGCTGTATTCTACAGGAGGTTTTTTCACCACATACTGAAGGGACATAGCCGTAGATAAAATATAACCGCAGGAGTCATAGGTGTCGTTGACCGCCCACATATTGATCCCCATCTGATGGGCAGGAACTACACTGTGAAAGAAGCCAAATACAAAAGCTGCTGCTGTTCCTATACAGGTGCCGCCAAAGACCAGCCGTTTTTTGAGGCCTTTTACGTGGACCGGGAAGAACCAGAGGATCATATTGGCTCCGATCACAGCTTTGGCTGCCTGTATCATCTGCTTTGTAACATCAAATTCATAATTTCCCGACACAGTCATGGCAGTGCGAACTGCCAGCACATCCCAGATCATGATCGGCCGGTCACGAAAATCTACTACAAAGGTTTCCGCAAAAGAAAGGATCAGCAGGGCAATGGACACGACCGGCACAGATATCCTTGTGGTTCCTGTAATACCGGTAAGTACAAGGTACAATACATAAGCCCAGCATATATTCAAAGCCGCCATAAAAATGGAAATATTTTCCAGATTTCCCGTTACATACTCAAATAGATAATAAGATAAACAGGGAACAAGAAAAAGACACAGATAGCCTGTGCCTTTTATCATATATTTACATAGTTTCCAGATGATATTTTCTTTTTTTACGGTTTCTTCTTTTGTGGTTGTACTCTCTGCAGTTGTATTCTCTGAATTTCTTGTCTCTTCTGCCACCGGCGTCTATCCTTCTCTTCCTGTATCGCCACTTATCTGGGATATCATTTCTCGCATACTTTTTTGCATACTATTAAAAATTTTAACACAGTTTGTAACCACTTTCAAGAATCAATCTGAACGGATCTGTCCAATCCTATTACAACCGGGTACTATATGGCAAAGCTGCTACAGGCGTATCACATACTTGCCTGTGATAATGCGTCTGTAGAAAATGATCGTCAGGACCGTTGCTGCGATCCATCCAAAAGGCCATGCCATCCAGATGCCTGTACTTCCAAAATACTGTGTCAAAAGCAATGCTACCAGGATACGCAGGATCAGATCCGGTACTGTAGCCATTACAAAATAATGCATGGCCCCTGCCCCGCGGATAATGCCGTCTGTCATTAACTTAATAGATATCATAAAATACATAGGACTTACAATATGTAAAAATTTCTGTCCTGCATTGATGGCATCGATACTGGAGTCATTTAAAAACAGCCCCATCATCTGTCTGCTGGCAAAGAAATAAAGGACTATAAAAGGAAGGGAAGCAATTACTGATAAACGGATACCGGTACGAAATCCCAAAGGCAGCCGTTCTTTCTTTCCTGCTCCCAGGTTCTGGGCCGTATAGCTGGAAAGACAGCTTCCAAGAGCCATAAATGAATTGATAGCAAAAGTATTTAACTTGATAGCACCGGAATAACCTGCGATCACCGCGGAACCATAGCGGTTTACGATCTCCTGGACAAACATATTTCCAATGGATAAAACGCTTTGCTGCATAATGCTTGGAATGGCAATGGCAGCGATCTGGGCTAACAGTACAAGGTCCAGCCACTGAAAAGTTCCCTCACAGTTTATCTTTTTCAGGCGCATTGCCAGAAATGTAAGTGCTAAAATAGCAGAAATACCCTGGGCAATAAAAGTAGCCCAGGCAACACCTGCTACCCCCAGTCCTACACAGGCTACAAAATAATAATCCAGGATGATATTTCCCACAGATGAACCGATCAGGAAATACAGGGGTGTTTTTGAGTCTCCCAATGCTGTGAAAATACCGGTACATACATTATACAGAAGTAAAAATGTGATGCCGTAAACATAAATCTTTAAGTATAACTGTCCGTCTGCAAAGATATTTTCCGGTGTGTGGACAGCCCTCATCATACTGCCGCAGAAGAAATAGCCGATGAGTGTGAGGAAAAAGCTCATAAAAGCGCAGGCAACAAAAGCCGTACTTACCGCGGATTTCATCCTTGCCATATCCTTAGCGCCAAAAAGCCTGGAAACCACAACAGAGGCTCCCAGGTTGGTCCCTACGGCAAACGCCATAAATATAACTGTAATGGGATAAGACGCCCCGACTGCAGCCAGGGCGTCCTCTCCTGCAAAGCGGCCGGCAATACAGCTGTCCGCAATATTATAGATCTGCTGAAACATTACGCTGACTAACATAGGCAGCAGAAAGCGCCATAAAATTTTATCCGGATGCTCTCTGGTAAGATCTTTCATCATAAGTATTCGTCCCCCTTGATCTCAGCCAGGGGTATTTCTGCCTGTGGTCAGTTTCTGATCATCCTGATCAAAGCAGTTTCTAGTGATGGAACAGACGGATACCGGTAAATGCCATTACCATGCCGTACTGGTTGCAGGTATCAATAACCTGATCATCTCTTACAGAGCCGCCTGGCTGTGCCACATATTTTACACCGCTTTTATGTGCTCTGTCAATGTTATCTCCAAATGGGAAGAAGGCATCAGAACCTAAAGCTACGTCTGTAAGACCGTCTAACCATGCTCTCTTTTCTTCTCTTGTAAATACTTCCGGTTTTTCCTTAAAGATCTTCTCCCATCTTCCGTCAGCCAGAACATCCATATAATCTTCACCAATGTATAAGTCAATGGCATTGTCACGGTCTGCTCTGCGGATGCCGTCAATAAATGGCAGGTTTAATACCTTTGGGTTCTGACGTAAATACCAGTTATCTGCCTTGCTGCCTGCCAGTCTGGTACAATGTACTCTGGACTGCTGTCCTGCACCGATACCAATAGCCTGTCCACCCTTTACAAAGCATACGGAGTTGGACTGGGTGTATTTTAAAGTGATCAGGGAAATTACCAGATCCATAGCTGCTTCTTCGGTCAGATCCTTATTTTCTGTAACAATATTTTTAAGCATTTCTTTGTCGATCTTTAAATTATTATGGCCCTGCTCAAATACAACACCAAATACCTGCTTACGCTCTAATTCTTCCGGTACATAGTCAGGATCGATCTGGATCACATTGTAGTTGCCATTCTTCTTGGATTTTAAGATCTCCAGTGCTTCCGGTTCATATCCGGGAGCGATCACGCCATCGGAAACCTCACGCTTGATCAGCTTTGCAGTAGCAACGTCACACACATCCGATAATGAGATAAAATCTCCAAAAGAAGACATACGGTCTGCTCCTCTGGCTCTTGCATAGGCACTTGCCAGCGGGGAAAGTTCTCCCTGATCGTCTACCCAGTAGATCTTGCGTAAAACATCGTCAAGTGGCAGACCTACTGCTGCACCTGCAGGTGATACATGTTTAAAAGAAGTTGCTGCCGCAAGTCCGGTTGCTTCTTTTAATTCTTTTACCAGCTGCCAGCCGTTTAATGCGTCTAAGAAGTTGATATAGCCTGGGCGGCCGCTTAAAACGGTGACTGGCAGGTCTTTATTGTCATTCATGAAGATCTTTGCAGGTTTCTGATTTGGATTGCATCCGTATTTTAATTCCAGTTCTTTCATGTGAAATTCTCCTTTTTATACCAAATGTATTTTCAAAGTCTTTTTTGCAGGTTCTTTCTAAATCTACTGATCTGTATTGAGCTTTACTTATTCTTGTTTACAATACGGGACTCCCATTTTCCGGTTTCAATATCAATAAAACGGACAAACAGAGATACCTTATTGTCCTCGTTTAAACTGTTCCATACCTTATCTGTAAATTCATCAATATTGCCCTCGATCTCTACAGGCTTTGGCTCACCTTCAAAACTTGGAAGGGGATTGCCGTCGTGCATATAAGTATGGATGAAATGGCCCATTCCAGGAACCGGATTCTCATATGCGAAGGTAAAACGCAGGCAGGAGTCAGGATTTCCCTGGTTGCTCTTTAAAATGGACATGGCATAGCTGTATTTCTGATTTTCCACATGGAGAACGCCGGAAATACGTGGTGTGTAGTTTGGTGCATCCGGTTCAAATTCACGGCTGCGCAGGGACTGCTCAAAGGTAAGCTGATGATCCATTCCCTCATAAATGGTATCCGTCTGGTCACCGTTTGTAACAATGGTCTTATTTCCCAGTACACGCACCGGAGCGTAGATGATCAGGCTTGGATCCTCTAACTTTGCAGGATCAAATGCCTGGGTGCGGATCCCGTTTCCATCTTCTACAAATACACGGTTGCGGCTGTTGGAGCTGCGTCCCATGATAAAATAAGCGGTAACTGCTGTCTTGCCGTCCCTGCTTTCGCCAATGACAATTCCACGGCCCGGGTATGCATTCTCTTTTAATTCCTGTTCCAGATTTTTCATATACATGGTATGATCCTCCTGATTTCTATAAGGTGTAAGGTGTATGTATTCCCGCCAAAGCAGGAAACAGATCAGCTATAGCATTCAAAAAACCGCCCACCTGCACACGAATAACCTATTTCGTGCCCAGGCGGACGGCTCTCACTTCCTGCGTGCTCCCTGTGGTTGATCCACTTTCCGCCAGTCACACGCTGTGCTTTCTAACTGTTTTTAATATATATGGTTTTTACTAATAATGCAAGTGCTTTTTAGAAGTTTTACTTATTAGTTTTTCTTATAATTTATTCATTGCGGATCGCAGCTAAGGGGCTTAATTTCATAGCACGCATAGCAGGCATGAAACCGGCTGCCATTCCCACAAAAATAGCAAAGCCTATAGCTGCAAATGCCAGCCATAAAGGGATCCTGGATAAATTTCCGCTCATCCCCATCATATCAGACATGCTTACAAAACGGTTGACGATAATGGACACACCATAGCTTAACAGTGCTCCCAGCACGCCGCCCATAAAACCGATGAAACCGGACTCGATCAAAAACATACTGCGGATATTTCCCATATCACAGCCTAAAACCTTCATAACACCGATCTCTTTGGTCCTCTCATAAATGGACATCATCATGGTGTTTGCAATACCGATAGCTGCTACAAACAGAGACACAGCTCCAATGCCCCCAAGAACTGCCTGTACCATATTGGACTGCTGTCTGGAGCTTTCCAGCCAGTCCATCTGGCTGTTGACCTGATAGCCCTTATCTGCCAGAATCTTTTGCAACTGGGCCACATGTTCCATATCATCTACAAAGACTTCTGCACTGTTGTATACAATATAATTTAATGGCTTTCCTTTTTTATTCGTAGGCTGTCCCGGGATCACGGTTCCCTTTTTAAAAGCCTTTTTCAGCTGTTCTTTTAAGCCGTCAATATCTGTATATACAGACCAGGAATAATTATTCCAGTCATCGATGCCGCCTGCGATCAGTCCTGTTACAGGGATCATATATTTCTTCGGCGGTTTCACACTGTTTCCATCATCTCCCGTGCCGCCTCCCTGGCTTTGATAATAAGCATCCATATCAAAAACCACAAAGATCGGCTTTCCCATAAGATCCACATCCGGCAGTTCTCCCGTATCCCAGTAGCCTTTTCCTGTTTTCGCGTTGGTAAAACGCTGGAGAACACCATTTCCAAAGACCATTCCCATTTCACCGGGTGCCGGGATACGGCCTTCTCCTAAATTCAGCTGCTTTAAATAGGACTGGCTGACACCGGTAAGGCTGATATACTGAGCCTCATAAGCCCCCTGGCGCATCAGCACATTCATTTCCAGGACCGGAGATACACCTGTTACATAGGGGATCCTGGAAAACTCATCAATCACATCATCCGTAATATAAGATGGCTCACTGCTTTTAGATGAGGATGAAGAGCCGGAACCTCCCAGGATCCTTACAGAGTTTCCATTATCATTTGCATACACCTCTACGGTAGTCAGACTGCCCCAGGAAGCGATCTGTTCCATGGTCATCTCATTTAAACCAATTCCCAGGGAAACCATGACTACGATCGAAGCCGTTCCTATAATAACACCTAAAACTGTAAGAAATGTCCTTAATTTTCGTCTGCGCAGGTTATTGACGCTCATCATCAGAAGATCAGGAAATCTCATTTTCATCATCCTTTTGCTGTTTTGCTTCTTTGCGCTTTTTGATGAACTTCACTGCAAATACGATTGCTGCAATGACAGCCACAAAAGCCACACCGCCTCCCGCTAAAAGAAGCTTATTGTTTGCCCCGGAAGCAGGCTGTCCGGAAACATCCATATCTTCCGGCACATCCATATTCCAGTCTTCCTGGACCTCTTCCTCTACCAGAAGAGTCAGCTCTTTTTCCACCGGCTCTGCAGGCTGTCCATTTTCATCTTCATAGTTGATGATCACATGGACTGTACCATCATCTGCCGTTGCGGCGATACCGGAAAGCATGGTATCTACATTTCCTGTTTCACCTGGTTTGATATTTCCTACATAATAATCGGTCGGTTTAATGGAGTCAGCTTCAAAATTGACAGTCACATTATAAAGGACTACTTTTCCTGTATTGTTAATGCCGAACATAACATTGGACTCAGAACCTACGGTCATGGAGTCAGGCATTACATCCATATTGCTGGTGCTCAGTCTTGCATACTGCTTTACCGGGATATCCACGATAATGCTCTCTTCTGCGTTCTTAAATTCCGGGCTGTCATATTTTTCTTTTACTGTAATGCCATAGGAACGCTGGTCAACACCTGCTTTGGCTGTAAAACGGGCCCGGACCTCTGTACTTTCTCCTGGTGCCAGGGAATTGACTACTTTGGAAGCAGTTCCGCTTTCTGTGGTAAATACAGCGCTGTCAGAAACCTTTTCTGACTCCAGATTAAATAAAATATTGCTGGCAGGTACTGCAGAGGAGGCATTTTTCATGCTTAAAATAAGGTCGAATTCTTCTCCTGCATACACATCCGCCGGTTCTGTGCGGTAGCTGTCTACGATCACACGGGCTTTGGTACGGTCATTGGCATCAAAGTCACGGAGATCATCTTCTTTGTCCTTGGATACCACATGGACGAAAAATGTATTTTCTTCTGTGTGAAGATCACCTTCAGAACTTAAGCGGAAAGTAATGGTAAATTTAATAGGATAATACCCGGTATAAGAGTCTTTTCGGATAGCCATGCTGTAGTGGGCAGAAACGCTTTCTCCCGGCTGGATCCGGTCGTAGGTGCGGTCATAGTTGCCATCGTTGATTTCAAAGGGGAACTTGGTATTATCTTCCGATAAGCCCATGGATATAGTGATATCCTGGGCGGTAGTTTCACGCTTGTTGCGGAAATTTACATCAAAATCAAGGACATTGGGATAAACACCTCTTGGAGTAGACTGGTTTTCGCCTACTACAAAATAATTTCCCTCTTTTTTGTCTTCTTCATCATCTGCTGAGGAAGAAGCACTGGTGGAGATCCAGATATTAATGTAATCTACATCGGAACCGCCATCCCACTCCAACTGGATGGGAATGCTGTAATAGCCCTGTCCTGCGTCACGGCGTACTCTGGCAGAAAGGGAAACACTTTTTACATTTCCTGCCTTAATATTTCCCACATGTTTGGCAGTAAATGTAGTCTCCATGATCTCAAACGGATAATAGTCAATGGTATAATCATTTTCTCCGCTGCTTTCGATCTGCTGGAAATCACTGGTCTCAAGAAGACTGACACGCAGGTTGTTCATATCCTCATCTGTAGCACGGATGCGGAAAGGGATGCTCATGGATTTACCAATATTTCCCTTTGGTGCCTTTGTGGTGAATATGTAATCATTGCTGCTGGCATTGGTGTTATACCCCAGCTTAAAATCACCGGCATAGGCACTCAGGCAGCTGGCGGCAGCAAATACCCATATAAAGGCTAAAAGCGCCATTTTTTTCCATACACTGTTTCTCATTCTCACTCTCTCCTCTGACCCACTTCTATATTTACGATCTTGCCGTCTACGATCCGTATCCGGCGGTCCGCATAGGAAGCCAGGTTATTGTCATGTGTGACCATAACAAGGGTCTGATTTTGCTCCCTTACAATTTTTTGCATCAACTGCAATACTTCCATGGTTGTTTTTGAGTCCAGGTTTCCTGTAGGCTCGTCCGCAAAGATGATCTGAGGCTTTACCACTAAGGCTCTGGCAATCCCCACTCTCTGCTGCTGTCCACCGGACATCTGGTTTGGCATATGCTTTTCCTGTTTGTCTACTCCTACTAATTCCATGTACTCTCTTGCTTTTTTCAGCCGTTCTTTCTTTGGGACACCTCGAAATGCCAGGGGAAGTGCCACATTTTCTATGGCATTCATGGTATTTAAAAGGTTGTAGGACTGAAAGATAAAACCTACCTTCTCCCGCCTGAAAGCTACCAGCTGTTTCTCTGTCAATTTTTCTATATGTACATTTCCAATAAGGATCTCACCTTTGGTGGGCTTTTCCAGTCCTGCAAGCATATTTAAAAGGGTAGATTTACCGGAACCTGAGGTTCCTACGATAGCTACAAATTCACCTTTTGGGATCTCAAAACTGACTCCGTTTAATGCCCGGACTTTGGTTTCGCCTACGCGGTATATCTTATAGAGGTCTTTTACGCGGATGACCGCAGACGGCTCTTTTGGGGGTTCTGTGTTCACGAAAGAAAAGACTCCTTTCTGCGGCAGCAGGCGGAACCTTCGCAGCCGCTTGTTTTTCTCCTTTGCTCATCACATTATACCATAGTATCCCCGTTCAGGCTCTCTGTTTTTCCTTGAAAGTTCCTTAAATATTTCTTACTCTGTAATTGCCCGGGTACTGCACCATATGCGCAGGGACAATTTCATAAAATTTTACATTTTTCCATAATTGTGCTTGACTTCCTAGGAGTTTTGTGTAAGAATATGTCGAGGCACAAAATCAGTGCCATTCTGGCTAAGATCAGCTGTCGCACTGGTTCAGTGCTGAAGTATTTCCCAAAATCATGTAATTGAATATAAAAGGCAAAGGAGAATCACATGAGACACTTATTGAATCCCTTAGACTTCTCTGTGGAGGAGATTGATGATCTTCTGGCGCTGGCAAGGGACATTGAAAGCAACCTTCCAAAATATGCCCATGTCTGCGACGGCAAGAAACTGGCTACATTATTTTATGAGCCAAGTACCCGTACACGTTTAAGCTTTGAAGCTGCTATGTTAAACCTTGGCGGTAATGTTTTAGGTTTTTCATCTGCTAATTCCAGTTCTGCATCAAAGGGCGAAAGCGTTGCTGATACCATTCGCATGATTTCCTGCTATGCAGATATCTGCGCTATGCGTCATCCAAAAGAAGGTGCTGCTTATGTAGCTGCACAGAAGGCACGTATTCCTGTTATCAACGCAGGTGACGGCGGACATCAGCATCCAACACAGACTCTGACCGACCTTATGACCATCCGTTCCTTAAAGGGTCGTCTGGACAACTTAACCATTGGCCTGTGCGGCGACTTAAAGTTTGGCCGTACTGTTCACTCCCTGATCAACGCTATGGTACGTTATCCGGGTGTAAAATTTGTTCTCATCTCCCCGCCTGAACTTCGTATCCCTGACAGCATCCGTGAGGACGTTCTGATCGCTAACAACATTCCATTTGAAGAGATCGGAAGCCTGGATGATTCCATCGGTACTCTGGATATCCTGTACATGACCCGTGTACAGAAAGAGCGTTTCTTCAACGAAGAAGATTACATCCGCTTAAAAGACTGCTATATCTTAGATAAGAAGAGAATGGCAATGGCAAAGGATGATATGTTTGTTCTCCATCCACTTCCAAGAGTAAACGAGATCTCTGTAGAAGTAGATGACGACCCGAGAGCTGCTTACTTCAGACAGGCACAGTACGGCGTATACGTTCGTATGGCTCTGATCATGACATTACTGGAGGTAGAAAAGCCATGTTAAATATCAGCGGATTAAAAGAAGGAATCGTACTTGACCATATTGAGGCTGGAAAGAGCCTTGATATCTACTACCACTTAGGTCTTGACAAATTAGACTGTCAGGTAGCTATCATCAAGAATGCACGAAGCAATAAAATGGGCCGCAAGGACATCATCAAGATCGAAGGCGGACTGGATAAGGTTGATCTGGATATCTTAGGATACATTGATCATACTATCACTGTTAATATCATCAAGGATGACCACATTGCAGAAAAGAAAGCATTAAAGCTTCCTAAGAAGATCACCAATGTGATCCACTGCAAAAATCCTCGCTGCATT
>OODK01001495.1_pt1 | contig 10976 bp, 8 predicted proteins | sample 1671371 | NCBI WGS metagenome assembly OODK01 (sample SAMN06348150, study PRJEB24527) | human gut metagenome | biome: human gut; feature: ankylosing spondylitis patient; material: feces | host: Homo sapiens | place: China | collected 2015-10 | reverse complement strand
GGGGACACAAGGATTTTCAGTCCTTTGCTCTACCAACTGAGCTATGGCACCATTGTGCTTTTTCTTAAGCGAGTGCAAAGGTAGGCATTTTAATTTTACTGTGCAAGTTTTTTGCTGCTTTTTATGCGGAATGAGTGCAAATAGTTATATTTTGCGCGTTCTAATAAAATTTTCTGTGAAAACTTGCACGTATTACGAAAAAAGTACGTACCTTTGCACACGCTTTTGAGATATGTCTCATTCGGCAATCGGGATGTAGCGCAGTTGGTAGCGCACTACGTTCGGGACGTAGGGGTCGCAAGTTCGAATCTTGTCATCCCGACAGAAAAAGGGTTAAAACGCTATTTCCCAGTGTTTTAGCCCTTTGTCGCTTTAATATACTCGGCGATAAGTCGGCGTGTGTGAAAAGTCAGTATAATTATTTGTTTAACCGAGTCCTCGACGCAAAAACGTAGAGGACAAAAAAATGTGCTCAAAAAATTCTGAAATAAACAAGTTGAAGGGCTGGACTCCACCGGTCTTTCATCAGGCGTCGGAGTGTTATGTATCGTTTACGGCATTTTGTCCGGAAACGGGGAAAATGAAGCTCAAGAAAATAATGCTTGGCCGCATAAAGAGTAAGCGGCTGCAAAGGGAGAAGGCACGGCAGATAATGCAGCACTTAACGGAAAAGCTGCTCGATGGGTGGAATCCGTGGATAGAGGCTGTAAGTCCAACGGAATACACGCTATGGGATGATGTCGTGCTTAAATACGAGCAATGGTTAGCGAAAATGGCCAAAGAAAACGGCTATCGCATGGAGACAGTAGCAAGCTACATGAGCTACATGAAGGTGTTGAAGGACTGGATAGCCGACAAGAATGTACATTATATATATCAGTTTGACCGGCGCGTAGTCGGCAAGTTTCTGGACTACGTATTTGTCGAGCGCAACAATACCCTGCAGACACGTAATAATTACTTGGCATGGATAAAGACCTTCGCGAAGTATCTTGTGCAAAGGTCGTACGTGCCAAAGAACCCGACTGAAGGGTTTCAGATGGTTATGCGCAGCGCACGCTTCAAAAATCGCGATACGATAGATGAGCGCAATCTGCAGCGATTAAAAGAATATCTCGAGAAGAATAACCGCCATTACCTTTTGGCTACATACATATTATATTATACGTTTTTGAGACCTCGTGAGATGTCACTACTTAAGATTGAAGATATCAACATCAAGAAGCAGCTGATACTCGTACATGGTGACAATGCTAAGAACCACGCCGACGCTGCTGTGACCTTACCGAAGAAGATATTGCTGCTGATGGTAGAGCTGGGCGTGTTCAATAGCCCTGGCAGTTATTATCTCTTCTCCAATGATTTTAAGCCCGGGGCGGAATACCGCTCCGAGAAGAGCTTCCGCGACTATTGGCTACACCATGTAAGGCGCGACTTGAAGTTCCCGGAGCGGTACAAGTTCTACTCACTTAAAGACACTGGCATCACTAACATGCTCAGGCAGCATGTGGATACCGTATCTGTGCGTGATCAAGCGCGACACTCAAGCATTGATATAACAAATATCTATGTGCCGCATGACATGAAGCGTGCGAATGCTACGTTGAAAGACTACGACGGCGACTTTTGAAAGCTGGAGGGCACGGACTACTTAAGGGGATAGAACGTGCCCTCTACAACATCTGATAGTTCGCCGTCAACGACCTCATATTTGAGCTGTTGGCAGTAGAACTTTTGGTTTGCGATATTGAATATGCGGCGCACATCACGACGCTGCACAGTGCGGAAGCGTATAGTGTAAACCGTCGTCAGGTCAACATCGACATTTGTAGACCAGTATGTATTATACATGCCGGTACTCGAATTTATGGAGAGGTCGTAGTTGCCGTCAGCTTTGACAATACGCACGGTCTGATGCTCCCAGAAGGGGTATGAATGAGCGGCATCACGTCTGGTGCGAACCTGCAAGCGGCTGTTAATAGTGACGGGCACGACTGGATAATGGTTGTCGCGAATCTCGCCTATAACCTCAAATTTGCTAACCCCCATGTAAAAGCCCACGTACATGTTGTCTTTAGCTGACGCTTCAGAAGTGTCGCTAAACAAGCGCTCAGCAACACCCTTGCCCTCATTTTCGTCGACAACAGTACCCACATCGCCGTCACCATTCTCTACGATCGGCATCGGGTAGCTATAGTAGTTACGCAACTGCGAAAATACATTTTCGATAGGAACTATTTTAAGTTCGGTTTTATCTGTATTGGACTCATCGACGCGCGGCCCGAACTGGTTAATCATCGCCAAATTTGTAAAATCAGAATCCACCGACCAAACAGCGAAGGGAAATTCGAAATCTACCGCTTGTATGTTAGAAGGGTCTGCCCCGTTAAGGAAGAAGCCTCTATTATAATATGCCGTCATTGAATGGTATGAATCCACGACTTTCTGCGGCGGAGCGCCGCGCTTGTCGAACTCCGGATCACCGCCTAAGATGTGCGACCAAACATCCCAAAGTTCGAAATAGTACATGTCGTATTTAGCTTGTTTGTGAGGGCATTTGACGTACTCTATCTTTTGCGCGAAGTCAGCGTCAAGAGCATAGCGCTTATAGATGGGAGTGTTGGGGAACTTGTAGCTCACGTTGTGGTAAGTGACGTCGTCTGGTGGGTCTTGGTCGTATTTTTTATCAACACTACCGACAATATCGGCACTATTGACGATCTCAACTGCCGTAGCGCTATAATAGCTGCGCAACGTTTGAATTTCTACATTTTTAGTATTATTGTCAACAAGAAACCTCACGCCGCACAGCTTCTCGACCTCTGAAATAAAGTCCGACACCTTCCAGTTCTCGACCATCTCGTTGTACTTTAGAGTCTTGTAGCCATGCACAAAGATGAGCTTGCTCAGCTCCTTGTGCGAGCCGAGGATATTGCTGGCGATATTGTACCCGAGGGCGGTAATGACGCGTCGAACAATAGCGGCAAGATAAGGCTGTGGGCATAGCGTAGTGCCTTTTTTAATAGTAACTGAGGTCGCGCCCTCGGTCTTGTTGATTTCGTTATAAACCTCGGAGCTGGCTGCGAGCTCATTGACGCCTTGACCGAAGAGCTTAGCTTTAGCGACGACGGGGCAACAAACGAAGTCGAATGTCGGGTATGAAGCATACAGAGAGTCTTGAGCGATAGATTCGCTCAGCTCGTCAATACCGCCAAGGTCGAGGTCACGGATGTATTTGTCGCTGCCAGTAAGAAAATTTAGTTCTGAGTTACCGGCAGCGATCTGTATTTTTACATTGCGGTCGCTTATCTCAAGAATTATCTCTGTGCCCTTGATGATAACACCCTTCTCACAGTAAAGTATCGCTGAGCGGTTTTGTGGATGCTTCGCAATATCAATGCGATGGATAGCATTATATATGACCGCATTTCGAGGATCATCAAGTGATATGTCGATGTCGAGGGTGTGTTGGCCTTCGGAGGTGAAGAAGGGGTTGCGGTCGTAGAACTCCAAGGATATGTCAGCAGCGAGGTGAACCTCGCTGCCGTCAATAAATAGCTTTATCATTTTCTTTGTCTGCTAACGTTAGACTTCATTTTATTCACCAAGCGCTCTGCTTCTATTGTGCCATGCTTGCCCGTAGCATAGGTCTCGGCGACAATGGGAGTAGAGAATCGCTTGTCGATATTATTAAGTGAGCGTACGATGCGAGAGAGAACCGTTGTGACGGCAGACGTATCAGGCGCCGCTGTAGCAGCGACGGCCTTTTGACCGGCAACAGCTCTACGAGGCACAAACTGCGAAGAACCTGGCACCACGGCGGCGATATCTTCAGACGACAGACGCGACACGCTGCCAGAGCGCTGCGCCTCATTGATGAGGTTGAGCACTGGCATAACATTTGGATTCGCTGTAGCAAATCGGTTCGCTACAAACTCGTTGGAGTGCACAATGCCTTGCGGCTTATCCCACGGACCGGCAGGAGTAAAGCCGCCAGTGTCGAAGCTACCAACGGCTGCTTTAGCCATCTCAAAAGCAGCCGTGATAAGCGCCGTCTCGACAGCAGCCTTAGCAAGACCCGCAGCTCCAAGGGTACTGACATTCTTGGCTATGGAAGCCGCACGTGCCGCAAGAATGGTTTTCTCCAGCGCATCAATGATTAAAGACAGAATACCACGCAGGAAATCTTTAAATTGAGCTCTCTCGCCTTGAAGAACTTTGCTCATCTGCTCTCCGAGCTGCTGGCCTGCAGATACGATAGCCTCACAGATGATGTCATTGTATTTTTGCGTAAGCTCTTGCTTGCGTTTAAGGGAGGCTTCTGTTTGCTCGAGCTCTGTGTTGTCTATCTCCTGCTGAATAGCTTGGCGCTGTTCGGCAGTAAGTTTTGTTCCATCGAGGAGTTTCTGAAGGTACCCTTGCCAAGCCTTTGATCTATTCTCTTGACTCTGCTCGTCGAGATAGCCTGCTTTAACATTGGTCTTGCGTTGACTCTCCATAAGCTCGTCAAATGTTGTCTTCGCATCACTGATGAGCCTGCTGTTCGACTCTTTGTTGGCTTTGTCAGTTTCTGCCGTAAACCGCTCTTTAAGCTTCTTAAGGTCTGCCTGGTAAACCTCCTCGCTGATAATCTTCTTGTCATGAAGATTCTCAAGTAGCGCGAGGTCATGGTCGTACTTTTGCTTAATAGTGTCGAGCTCATGGGCGAGCTGCTCCGCCTCGGTATCACCGAATGACTGCTCAATTTCGTGGAGTTGGTCGTAAAGTTTCACCTTGTAGTCAAGAATCTTCTTTTCTATCTCGGCACGCTTCTTCGGCTCAAGACCAGCGACCTCAAGTTTTTTGTTAAGCTCTTCGAGCTCAAGGTCTTCAACCTTACGGTTATAGTCTTCTTGTGTGGCAATAGAACCGTCGAGGTAAGCTTGCTTGGCCTGTGTGCGTTTGTTCTCGTACTCTACAGTGATAGAGTCGAGTTTTTTCTGAACGAGCTTTTGGCGTTCGACTTCAGGGTCAGGCTTGGTGCTTTCGTGCGATGACGAGACGTAATGGCCGGGTTTGTTGTCATTGTTTTTACCCAAAGATTCAGAACCGCCCTCTGTTACCACGCTTACAAGCGCACTTCGCAGTTCTTTGTTACCATTAACAGTCTTAGCTAAGGCCCTCTTTCGTGCGGCGAGAACTCTCTGTTGGCTCAGGTTCGCATTTAAACGGCCTTCGTGAATGCCTCGCTCCTGCTCTTTCTGAGCTAGCGCAGCCGAAACACCCCTTGTTGTCCGACCACCAGAATGATACTTGTACTCTTTGTAAACTTCAGGATGAGCCTCAATTTCTGCATTTACTGATTTAATAGAAAAACGTATCTTCTGCTCTTTTAGCTTGAGCGCAAGTTCTTCGCGTGCTATATCAACTTGCTGCTCGTTGATAGCCTGCGCCATAGCAGCCTGATTAAGCTTTTTGATGTAGTCATCAATAGCATTAGCATTCTCCTCGTAAAGCTTACCCTCGTTCTTGATTTTTGCATGATACGAAGGCACGATTCTCTGCAAAGCAGCGATGGCAGCCCTGCGTTCATTAATGGAAAAAGCGTTAGAATGGATAATTTTGTTAAGCTGCGCAATGCGTGTCTTCTCCTCAATATGGCTCTCAGCTACCCTCTTGTCAATCTCGGCTTGCTGCTTTTTAATAGCGTTAGCCTCTTTGACCTCCTGAAGGTTGTCGTGTATGGCTTGTTTGTGCGCTTGCCAAGCTTTTGTGGCAGAGTATATGGCGACGCCCACAACTGAAAGCACCGTCGCGAGAGCTGTCCATGGGTTTGTTAGGCTCGCCAGACGAGCAGCACGCATTACAACGATGTAGCCTTGCACGCCTCTGGTTAGCAAAGCCCATACAGCATGTAGAGCTACCATTGCCGAACGTGTGAGCGTCATAGTTGCTCTATATGCAGTATCAAGAGCTATGGCAACCCGTAGGTAAGCATTGTATAACTTGGTTTTTATTATTGTTAGTGTAAGCACCCCATTGTATAACATTAGCGAAGCTGCCACAGCTGATATTGCAACGGCGTGTTTTGCAATAAACTCACCGACTTGATATATAATCTTCATGACTCTGACGAGCAAAGAACCTGCAGTAATGCCGTGCTGAACAAGTGGTAAGAGTTTCTCACCAAGTTCAATGCTTAGTTCATGAAATTGTTTTTTAGCCTTGTCAATACCAGCCTGAACTGTAGAGTTTTGTACATCAAACTCATCAAGAATACTAGTGCCTTTGCTGTACGCATCATTAGCAACGGCTTGTGCCTCGCGCACCTGATCAAGATGTGTTGCAACAGATGATAGGACGCCAACTGCACGTGTGCCTTCAAGCTTCATCTCTGAAAAAAGCGGTGCCATCTTTTCAAAACCACCAGTTGACTTCATGGCAGATAGGAAGCGTAATAAAGCTTCGTTAGCATCCGTCTTTAGCAAATTGGTGAAGTTCTTGACATCTACACCTGCAAGAGCAGCAAAACGTGCCGGTTCCTGATACATTTTTGTAATCAACTGTGAGAATACAGTGGAAGCTGTCGCCTCTTCCTGCATGTTCTGGTCGAGGGCAGACGCAAGACCCATAATCTGAGATTGTGTCATGCCAGCCTGAATAGCTACGCCTGAAAGATCTGCGGTAAAGTCAACAATGTAACCAGCGTTAGCTGATGAAGATTGAGCAAGGTCGTTGACCGCAGAACCCGTAGCAAGCATTGCACCACGCAAACCCTTCTTTTTATCCTCACCAAACATTTGTGCGAGCTTGCCTACCTTTTCAACTGCGCCTGGGCCAAGATCATCTTTAAGTGCCCCTTTGATTTTATCAGCTCCATCGACAAATTCTTCGATTGCTTTTTTGTTGGTGATACCAAGACGACCCGCAGAACCAGCAAGAGCGTTAAGTTGATCACGAGTCGTACGTGTATCCAAGCGCTTGAAATCCTCGTTCATTTCGCGCACTTGTGTCGCCGTTTGTCCAGTGTATTTGCGTACATCCGCCATCGACTCTTCCATGTCAGCGTAATCATTGACACTTTGGCGGATTTTAGTAGTAGCACCACCGAGAGCATCGAGGCCTGTCTGAAGGGAGTAGTACCACTTATTGAAAAAGTCAGCCAAATTGCCGAGCCGCTTGCCGAGCGACTGCGACTCCTCAACGACACCGCGCACGGCACGCTTGTGCTCAGCAAGGATAGAATTGAGTTGTGCAATCTCCTTGACTTTATCATTATACTCTTGGGTGCCGATAGTCATCTTCTTGACATCGCGTGTAAGTTCACGAATGCGCTTCTGGATAACAGGGATAGTACCCTCTACCTCTGTGCCGTCAATAAAAACCTTGACTGTGCGATTATAAGTTTTAGCCATAAAAACAATATTAACGGGTACAAAAATAGACTATAAAAACATCTTGGCAAAGGACGCAAATTAAAGCATGCAAAAACTTGCATATATCGAAAAAAAACATTAACTTTACTGCAATTACAAATAACCCTATAAACGACAATTATGTATCATCTAACTCAGACACAAGCCATGATTTTAGTAGTTGTGTTGCTAATTGTTTTTCTCGTGAGAAGCACAGGCAAGGCAGTTAATAAAATGTGTGATGACGACCTTGGCAGAAAATATCCCGAATTTAAGGAAGCCTTGAGCATCGGCTACCCGCTACTCCTATGTCAGGAAATGAAGAAACGGGATATGGTGTACCGTGATTGGCGATGGGTGCCACGATATTGTAAAAACGACGTACACGACCCCGAGTTACGTAAGAAAATGAAAGAAAAAGACCTTATACTCAACGATGATAATAAATGGGTGTTTACAGGTAAAACAAAAGAATATCTGCAAAAAAATCACAGTTGGTAAGGTCTGCAGCACTAAAAAAGGCAGAGAGCTAAACAATCAAGCTCCCTGCCTTTTTTAATGCTGTTTTTTGACAATTGTCACGCGGTCTATTTGTTCGAGCACGTCTTTGGCTGCTCGGTCGCCATAGTATTCAGCGGCGATGTCTGCAAGGCCCTGCATCTGCTGTTCGACGTTCTTGTCAAGCCAATCTACCGGTCTTCGGCGAATCGGACCTGGAGGAACGTGACGGTTCGGATTGTGCGAACCGCGCACAACTCTGCCATTGAGCCTGATATAACCGTTACCTACGCCGTAGGCGACGAATACGCCGTAGCGGACAAACTTGAAGGCTACGGCGTGAGCCAAGCCATCGTCGCGCGCCGTATTAGTGGCAGACTTCAGTCGAGACCGAAGTTCGCCGCTATACACATTAGTCTCCGCAACAAGCGTACCGAGCGAGCGAGAACGGACGGTCTCGCCCCAATCTTTCACGCGTTGATTAAACTCGTTTGCGGACATTATTGAAGCATTGCTGCTGTCGAACTTTGTCATAAACATCACATTTTAGAAATGTCAGCGTACTCCGATGTAGCGTCGAACGACGGGCACGCCTTCGTTGAGAAGTCACGATGACCACGTATGACGGCGGCAGGATACTGACGCTTTAGACGCATGAGCAGATTGACAAGAGCGTCGCGCTGAGCGTGCGTGCGTGTATCCTTTGGCTGCTGTTTGTCATCGACACCGCCGATATAGCACACACCGATGCTGTTGGCGTTATGGCCTGCACAATGGGCGCCGACCTTGGCAACCGGTCGACCTTCGTGTACAGTGCCGTCACGATACACGACATAGTGATAGCCAATACAGTCAAATCCGCGTTGACGGTGCCAGCTGTCTATTGTGCTGACCGTATAATCGCGACCCTCGATAGTAGCTGTGCAATGAATGATGATGAGATTGATTTTGCGCATAACATTATAAAATTAGTTCATGCAAATATACCCCATAAAGCAGACCTGCAGTCGGACATCAATAAACCATATAAGGCGAAAAGTCAAACTTCTCTGGATTGTAATTGATCTCACCGAGATAGCACATAGCTATGCGATGACATGTACGCTTGATGTCGTCAAGCGTCGGGCGGTGGAAGTATTCCACGCGGTGGTATTTCACCTCTATTTCGAATGTGTCTTCGATGATGTGCTCCATCCGGATAAATAACAGCCAGGCCCCGCTTGGAAGTTGCTGTATTGGAACCCACTTCCATCTCGAGTTCTGGCATGAAGAATTGTTTGTGATTGCCATTTTTTATTTGCTTTTTAATTTTCTGAATAGGTCTGAATTGCTTTCGTAGCACAATCTTTTTGAAATGCCCCTCGACATAGATGTATTTATACCACCCTCTATCGAACAACGAAATCAGCTTCTTGCGCTTGTTGTATGTGTTATAATGAATCATCAAGCCGAGATAACTGTTAATAGTGGCCACGAACCTCTCTGCCCACTGTTCGCCCTCGCCCGCTTGCAGTTTGCTGTTGTAAAAGTGTATGCGTCGATAAGCAGCACCGAGTGTACGTTTAGAAATGTATATACGGTTAGGCTTAATCATTGCACCGACATAGAGCACACCATGCTGATAAGGCTATATGTAAATCTTTTTGGGATGAAGATTGATGTGTAACACATCTTTACAGAATACCTTTATTTTAGACACCATAGCACGTGCATGCTCGAACCCCTTGGAGTCAAGAATGACGAAATCGTCCATGAACATCTCAAGCTCTTCAACTTTGAGTTCGTTAAGAAGATAATCAACAAGCACAGACATGTAGAAATTGGCTGAAAGCTGTGAAGGCAGCTTGCCTATAGCTATACCTATGCGAGGATCATTGCCCATTAACGATTTGTCCGAAGGCAAATCGTCCCAAGCAGACCTTGGAGACCTACGAATGAAATGATGTTGCGGAGCGTCATAAATGGTCTTATGAAGCAGATAGAGAAGCAGGTCTTTGTCCGGTTTATGATAGTCAGCCATGATAAGGTCCTCATACATCCACCATAAAATATCTTTATCAATAGACATAAAGAACCCCTTGATGTCAAGCCGTATAACAATAACATCTTTAGTATACCCCTCGGTAATGCTGTAGATTTTAGAAGCGAGAGACTTCACTGCCGTAAGGCAGCCAAAACCCTTACGACAATTTTTTGAAACGTTATATTGTCGTTTAAACCTTGCTTCAAGCAATGGATCTATGCGCTCTGCTATCCAGTGATGAACGACACGGTCACGGTATTGGGCGCCAAAAACCTCACGTTTGACTGGATAAGGTACAATAAAAACGTCTGAGGGCGACGGCTCATAACTTAATGTTACAGCGTCGCGCCACAGACGGACAATATTGTCGGAAGCATCTAAGGAGAATTCGATGCAATCAGCAGATGACCGTTTGTTCTTGTCGCAGGACTCTGCGGCATCGAAAAACGAAGTCGGAGTGTTGTAGACATAATCTTGATATGCTGCCACCGGGCGGACGAAGCCCGTGTTTGTCTTGTTGTTGTTGTTGCCGTTGCCGTTGTTGAGGTTTACGTTCCAAGCGTTACCAGCATCCCACTCACTCGCTGTCGCTACTATGTAATTCTTTTCTCCCTCAAGCGAAGAAGAGAGCGACCCATATAAAGAAAAATATTGCTCACTCATAATGCCCTGATGTTGAGAATTATGACTCTGGCTACTGTGCAGTCTTCTTCCATGCAGTAGCTTGTCTACCGATACTCTCGGTAAGAACAGCCATCTGCGCTGCTGTGGAATTGGTTATCTGCTCCAGCTCTTTGCATACTCCGATCAGCATCTTGACAGTGCCGAACTCTACGATAAACTCCTCGAGATATTGTCTACGGCTTGTACGACGATTGCGCCACTCGTCTATAAACAGACACGCCAACCTTATCAAGCCATTGGCCGACTTGTTTGCTTCGCCCTCGAACTGAGGCAAATAGTCGGGTGCCGGAATCGCTGTGTTGGCTTTTTGTATAAGCTCAAGACAGCGAAGCGCAGACTCGAAGAGGTGGCTCCCGAGATCATATCTGTATTCTCGG
>OODK01001492.1_pt1 | contig 11023 bp, 9 predicted proteins | sample 1671371 | NCBI WGS metagenome assembly OODK01 (sample SAMN06348150, study PRJEB24527) | human gut metagenome | biome: human gut; feature: ankylosing spondylitis patient; material: feces | host: Homo sapiens | place: China | collected 2015-10 | reverse complement strand
GGTGATGTGAATCGAACCTGCGGTTCGGTCTCCGCTCCGGTCGGTGCCAAACAGGCGCCACTGGCGCCTGGCACCCCATCACCCGCTTCTTTTTTTTGCTCAGAAATTCTTTGTAAAATCAAAGGATTTCCGGGCTTTTTTATTGTTATATCGGAAGCAGGCAGTTTGCCGTGTTTTTGATTGAGATTTCAAAAAAGCAACGCTATAATAGAATTACGAATGCGGTCTGTTGGAAAACAGGAGTGTGGCTGGCCGCATGGAGTTGAATATTTACGGTCAGAATGGAGGAATATCACATGAATGAGAATCTTGTAAAAAGAAACGAATGCCTGGCGCAGACAGTGATCAAAGGGTTACAGTCCCGCAACATGTCCGGTTATTATGCGGCAAACAAAGAGGAGGCGCTGAAGCAGGCGTTAGAGCTGATACCGGAGGGCAGCAGTATTGCCATGGGAGGCTGCATGAGCGCCCATGAGATCGGACTGATCAAAGCGCTGGAAGAGGGGAATTACAATTATATAAATCGTGCGAAAATGGAGCCAAGAGCCGGGTTGATGGCGGCTTACGATGCAGATGTATTTTTGAGCAGCGCCAATGCCATTACGGATGATGGAATCATGGTGAACATTGATGGAAATTCCAACCGGGTATCCTGCATTGCCCAGGGGCCGAAAAAGGTTATTATTATTGCAGGAATGAATAAGGTGTGTAGTGATCTGGATGCAGCCATGAAGCGGGCCAGAAATGTGGCAGCGCCGGCCAATGCCCAGCGATTTGACATAAAAACTCCGTGCAAAGAGAAGGGAAAATGCTTCGACTGCAAGTCTCCGGATACCATTTGCTGTCAGTTTCTGATCACCAGATATTCCAGACATACAGGAAGAATCCATGTGATTCTGGTGAACGAGAATCTGGGATTCTAGATTTGGAACTGAAAAAACGGAATGTTGACAGGAGCATATATGATTCAGGAACGATTATTTGCGCTGCAGGATGAGAAGTACAGGGAGTTTCAACGCAGTCTGATTCCGGGACTTTCAAAAGAGAAGATCATAGGAATCCGTATGCCAGCTATGAGAAAGCTGGCAAAGGAATTTTCAAAGGAAGAGGAAGCGGCAGCGTTTTTAAAGCAGCTTCCCCACATTTATTACGATGAAAATATCCTTCATGCGATTCTCATTGCCGGAATGAAGGATTACGATGCCTGCATGGAAGCGCTGGAGGCATTTCTGCCCTATATCGATAACTGGGCGGTGTGCGATAGCCTTTCTCCGAAGGTATTTGGAAAACACAAAACGGAGCTTCTGCAAAAGATCAGACTCTGGATTCTGTCTGGGCATACATACACCTGCCGGTTTGGTATGGGCATGCTGATGCGCTGGTTTATGGATGAGGACTTCCGGCCGGAATATCTGGAGATGCCTGCCGCAGTCCGTTCAGAAAAGTATTATGTGAATATGATGACAGCCTGGTTTTTCGCCACAGCGCTGGCCAAGCAGTGGGACGCGGCAATTCCGTATCTGGAACAGAATCGTCTGGATGTGTGGACGCACAACAAGACAATCCAGAAAGCAAGGGAAAGCTACCGGATCACACCGGAGCAGAAAGAATATCTGAAGACGCTCAAAAGAAAATAAGAGAGACCCGGATCAGCGATTCATCAGCTGTTTAAAAACCTGCCAAACGTTTTCATGATGTAAGCGGTCTGCAATATTGTATAAAAACAATCAGATCAGGGATAATGAGAAATACTGATCGATAAGGCTGATTTACAGAACAAAGGCCTTATGATAGACTGTAAACGGTTAGCTAATGCTAACACATAACCGGAAAATGTGTGCCGAATTGGCACAGGCAGGAGGATTTGACTATGATGTATCTGGAAATTGAGAAAGTAATTGGAAGAGAGATTATCGATTCCCGCGGAAATCCAACCGTAGAGGCTGAGGTTTATCTGACCGATGGCACAGTTGGAAGAGGTGCCGCACCGAGCGGTGCATCCACCGGTGAGTTTGAGGCGCTGGAACTGAGAGATCAGGACAAGAGCCGCTTTGGCGGAAAGGGAGTTTCCAAGGCAGTGGAGAACATCAATACCGTCATTTCCGATGTTCTGTGCGGAATGGATCCGTCCAATGTTTATGCCATCGACCAGGCTATGATCCAGGCGGACGGTACAAAAGATAAATCCAACCTGGGCGCCAACGCAATCCTGGCTGTATCCATCGCAAGCGCAAGAGCAGCAGCCAACGCAATGGAGATGCCTCTCTACCGCTTTCTGGGCGGAGCAAACGGAAACCGTCTGCCGCTGCCGATGATGAACATCTTAAATGGCGGCGCTCATGCAGCGAACACCGTAGATGTACAGGAGTTTATGATCATGCCAGCCGGCGCTCCGAGCTTCAAAGAAGGTCTGCGCTGGTGTACCGAGGTGTTCCATGCTCTGGCAGCTCTGCTAAAGTCCAGAGGACTGGCTACCTCCGTAGGTGATGAGGGAGGCTTTGCACCGGATCTTGGCAGTGATGAGGAAGCAATCCAGGTCATTCTGGAGGCAGTGGAGAAGGCTGGTTACAAGCCGGGCACTGATTTCGTTCTGGCTATGGACGCAGCTTCCAGTGAGTGGAAGAGCGACAGGAAGGGCGAGTATCTGCTTCCGAAGAGTGGCAAGAAGTTTACTTCCAAAGAGCTGGTTGAGCACTGGAAGAGCCTGTGCGAGAAGTACCCGATCTATTCCATCGAGGATGGTCTGGATGAGGAAGACTGGGATGGCTGGCAGATGATGACAAAAGAGCTGGGCGATAAGGTTCAGCTGGTTGGTGATGACTTATTCGTAACCAATACTGAGCGTCTTGCAAAGGGTATCGAGCTTGGCTGCGGCAACTCTATCCTGATCAAGTTAAACCAGATCGGCACCGTATCTGAGACTCTGGAAGCAATCAAGATGGCCCATAAGGCCGGCTATACCGCAATCGCATCCCACCGTTCCGGTGAGACCGAGGATACCACCATCGCAGACCTGGCAGTGGCTTTGAATACCTGCCAGATCAAGACTGGCGCACCGAGCAGAAGTGAGCGTGTTGCGAAGTATAACCAGCTGCTCCGCATTGAGGAAGAGCTGGGAGTGGCAGCACAGTTCCCGGGTGTGAAAGCATTCAATATCAGACGATAATATCAGTCGTCTGACAGAACTTTTAAGAGAACTTCCTGCAGGGCGAGTGCTGCTTTTGAGTGGTATCGTCCGGGAGGAAGGGCTGTGGCGAGGCCGACGGAAGCACCGTCCGCACCCAGTGATAAAAATTTTGCGTCTCGGAAATAGTGCCGGGAACTATAGTAGGTAAAGGCCAGCCCATGGCCTGCAGCGCCCAGAGTGGCGGCCATAAGTGCCGAGAGGGATTCGTTGCAGGTGATGGGCTGGAGTCCGTTTTTGCTGAAAACACGGCGCGCTTCCCGACCAAGAATCGTATCGTAGTCACTTAAGAAAAACTCGTACCGGATGGCATCTGCCAGATTGACGTACCAGGGAATCCGGGATGTTGTCTGGGAGGCTGCCGGAAATTTACGGGCAAAGTTCATGATCGGGTGATTTTCGTGGGCAATCAGACAGATCTCATCGTTCATGACAAAGGTGGGCTGGATTCTGGAATCGGAAACCGGAAGCACCAGAAGAGCCACATCGATCTCGCCGTTTAACAGCATCTGTTCCAGGGCCATGGAGTTTTGCTCTACGATCTGAACCCGGATTCCCGGGTAATCCAGCTTAAATGCGTTGAGTACCGGAGGCAGCAGGTAGGAACCGCGAAAACCGCTGATCCCAAGAATGACGCTTCCGCTTTTTAAATCTTTAAGATCCTGAATCTCATCCTGAGTTCTGTGATATTCTGCCAGTGTCGCATAGGCATATTTTAACATGATAGTTCCAGCTTCCGTTAAGCGGACACCTCTGGAGGTACGGACAAACAGTTTACTGTCCAGGCTGCTTTCCAGAGTCTGTAAAAACTGACTTAAGCTGGACTGGGCCATATAGAGCCGTTCAGCCGCCTTTGAGATACTTTTTTCTTTTGCAATCGCGATCAGATAATTTAGTTCTTTGATTTCCAAAAGATCAGATTCTCCTTTCCGTTTCTATAATTATCAAACAAGCAATCGGTTTTTCCGATGGCAAGTATAACATATTTTGCCTTTTTCTGCTATCAGAAAGCAAATATAATAAAGACATGCTAGCAAATGAGAATCAAATAATAAAATCACCAGGAAGAGGGGAGAACAAATGGGAACAGTATCTTTACACGGTGTATGTGATATGCATGTACATACGAACCCGGATTTACGGCTGAGAGCCTATAATGATTTTGAACTGGCGGATGCCGCTGTCCGTGTGGGAGCAAAGGCAATTGTGATTAAATCACATCTTGGCTTTACCGTAAACAGGGCGTATCTGACGAATCAGTACGTAAAGCGGGTCTATGGAGAAAATACCGGTTTTACCATGTACGGCGGCGTGGTCATGAACAAGGTGGTTGGAGGGATCAACCCGGAAGCGGTAGAAAAAGGATTAAAGCTCGGGGCGAAAGAAATCTGGCTTCCTACCCAGTCGGCAAAACGTCATCTGGAAAAGATGGGACAGGATCCGGAAAAGGGAATTGAACTGGTGCGGGATGGAAAAGTAGTTCCGGAACTGCTCGATGTATTCCGACTGATTAAAGATTACAATGTGGTGCTTGGAACAGCGCATGTTTCACCAGAAGAAGCCTTTGTGGTAATCGAGGCGGCAAGAGATGCCGGAGTAAAGAAAATCGTGGTCACACATCCAGAGTGGTGGGTTGTGGACATGAGCATGGAGGATCAGATCCGTCTGGTGAAGGATTATGATGTAATTCTGGAACGCTGTTATGCGCAGAACATGGGTGGAGGTGTTTACAAGAGCAACCTGCCGGATAATCTGGAGATCATCAAAGCAGTGGGATATGAGCATGTGATGGTGGACACAGATGGCGGACAGACCGAGAATCCGCACTGGGAGCTGGCTCTGGCAGAGTATATGCAGTATCTTGTGGAGCATGGAATCCCGGAGGAGCAGGTTTACCATATGACGAAGACGATCCCGTACAGACTTCTGGGAATCGAAGAATAGGAGGAGAAGCGGATGTTAAGTGTAGCGATTATTTTAGCGATTGCGCTGGCAATCTTTCTGGGGTATAAGACAAAAATCAATACGGGCCTGTTCTGTATCGTGTTTGCCTACATCATTGGATGCTTTGTTATGGGATTAAAACCGAAGCAGGTGATTGGATACTGGCCCACCAGCACGATGTTTGTAATTCTGTCGGTTTCCCTGTTTTACAATTTTGCGGCCATCAACGGAATTCTTGAGAAGATGTCCGGTGCTCTGTTGTACGCATGCCGGAAGTTCCCGGGACTTTTACCATACGCGCTTTTGGCCGTAGCAGTCATCCTGTCCGTAATGGGAGCTACCTATTTTACGGTTCTGGCATTTCTGGCGCCGATCACCCTGGTGATCTGTGATGAATCCAGAATGGACAAGCTGACCGACGCGGTGGCTATCAACTGCGGCGCACTGGCTGGCGGAAATTTTCCGACCTCCAATCTGGGCGTTATTTTCCGCGGACTGGCCGATACCGCGTTCGAGGCTTCTCCGGATGTGGCAGCAGTGGAGACCTTTGGAATGGAAATGAAAATCTTTTTATTCTCCGTGCTGTTTTCCCTGGTTCTTGTCACAATCTTCCGATTTGGATTCAAGGAAAACCGCAATATCGGAAAGGGCGTTACCTTCAAAAAGCCGGAGGTTTTTACAAAAGACCAGAAAATTACCCTGTCCCTGATGATGATCATGATGGTCGTAGTTCTGATCTTCCCGCTGATGCAGATTCTGATGTCAGGCAATGCGGCAATCCAGTATATCAGCAGCAAGGTGGATGTGGGCCTGGTAGCCATTGTGTTTGCAGTGATCGCACTGTTATTAAAGCTGGCACCGCAGAAAGAAGCCCTGGCAAAGATCCCTTGGAATACCATCGTGATGATTGTCGGAGCTGGTATGCTGATCGCGTTCAGTATTGTAGGCGCGATCATGAGTTTCTTCAGCTCTACCACCGGTGTGGTTGCACCAGCCCTGTTCCCGCTGATTCCAAATCTGGCGGCCTCCGCAGGCTTAACTTCCTCTGCGCTCTTTGCCTGTACCATAATCGGAGCACAGTCCAGCGCAATCAGCCCGTTCTCTTCCGGTGGCTCCCTGATCCTGGGTTCCACTCCGAAAGAAGAAGACCGGAACATGCTGTTTAACCGTCTTCTGATGGTAGCAGTGCCGATTAGTGTGCTGTTTGGCGCAGTGTATAACTTTGCGCTGGCGATGGTTCTGTAGAAAATTTTAAGTATCCGTTTACTCCGTCAATGGTAGTTCCCTGGAAGGAACCGGATAAGCGTTGTCGCTGCAGTGCGGCTTTGATAAAATTTTAAAATATAAAATAGCTGTCGCGTACGATCGGAGATTTCACCGATCGTGATGCGACAGCTATTATTAGTTTTCCGTGTTGCGGTATTTTGCGTTCTTCTCTTTCAGCTTTGCCAGATACTCATTGGCTTCCTTTTCAGATTTGAAGCGCATCTTTGGACCCTGCGGGCTGAGCTTTAAGACGTAGCCGGTGTTTTTTTTCCTGAACATGATGCGTGAATTCCTTTCTTTTGTATGAATGTTTGTAACTATGAAGGTACTGAACAGTTATGAATGTTTTTATTCTAGCATGAAGTGTGCAAAATGAAAATCATATTTTATAAAAATGAAAATCATGAAAAACAGGCAGCATTTCTGATACTATTGTACGTTAAAGTGATACAACACAACAGTGAAAGCTGCTTTTTGAATCTTAATCACAATCAAAAAGCTGTTATAATAACAATACACAGACTGGACAAAACGAAAAAAATAGTTTATAGTATGAACCAATCACGAAAAGCGCCATGTAGAAGGCAGATGTAAAGCCACGTTGTGGCCGGAAATCAGGAGGTAAAAAATGGTATCATTATATGATGGTGGAATTTATCTTGTGAATGGAAAAGACATTATTCCGGAGCAGGAAAGCGTAAGGGTCGAAGCTCTTACCGGAAAGAAAGCTGACAAAGAAGCTGCAAAAAAAGGAACCATTGCCTATTCTATTTTAAGTGCTCACAATACAGCTGATAACATGGAACAGTTAAAACTCCGTTTTGACAGCATGGCATCCCATGATATTACCTTTGTAGGGATTGTCCAGACAGCCAAGGCATCCGGTATGGAAAAGTTCCCGATCCCTTACGTCCTGACAAACTGCCACAATACACTTTGTGCAGTAGGTGGTACGATTAACGAGGATGACCACATGTTCGGCCTTTCCGCGGCAAAGAAATACGGCGGCATCTACGTTCCGCCGCATATTGCAGTCATTCATCAGTACATGAGAGAAATGATGGCAGGCTGCGGCAGGATGATCCTTGGATCTGACAGCCACACCAGATACGGTGCATTAGGAACCATGGCTATCGGAGAAGGCGGAGGCGAACTGGTAAAGCAGCTGCTGCGCGATACATATGATGTAGCTTATCCGGGAGTGGTTGCAGTTTACTTGGACGGATCCCCAAAGCCGGGAACAGGACCTCAGGATATTTCGCTGGCAATTATCCGTGCCGTATTTAAAAATGGCTATGTCAAGAATAAAGTAATGGAATTTGTTGGTCCCGGTGTCGCGTCTATGACTACCGATTACAGAAACGGTGTCGATGTCATGACAACAGAGACCACCTGTTTAACCTCTATCTGGAGAACAGATGAGGATACCAGAAATTATCTGGCAAAGCATCACAGAGAAGAGGATTACAGGAAGCTGGATCCTGCAGATATTGCTTACTATGATGGCTGTGTCTATGTCGACTTAAGTAAAGTAAAACCAATGATCGCTCTTCCGTTCCATCCAAGCAATGCCTTTGAGATTGATGAATTAAAGGCAAATATGAAGGATATCCTTCATATGGTAGAAATGGACGCAGAAAAGGTTGCCGGCGGCAAGGCACATTTTACACTGCTTGATAAAATGTCTGGAAATGACCTGATGGTACAGCAGGGAATTATCGCAGGCTGTGCAGGCGGAACTTACACCAATGTGATGGAAGCAGCACATGCACTTCGCGGAAAGAACTGCGGCTGTGATGAATTTTCACTGGCGGTTTATCCATCTTCCCAGCCGGTCTTCTCGGACCTGGTAAAGAAGGGAGCTGTCTCCGATCTGATGGATGCAGGCGCTGTCATCCGCACCGCTTTCTGCGGACCCTGCTTTGGTGCAGGAGATACACCCTGCAACAATGGTTTAAGTATCCGTCATACCACCAGAAACTTCCCGAACCGTGAAGGCAGTAAGCCGGGAAACGGACAGATGGCAGCTGTAGCGCTGATGGACGCGCGTTCCATTGCAGCGACAGCAGCAAATGGCGGAAAGCTTACTTCAGCATGGGAGTTAGACTGCTGGAATGATATTCCGGAATATGAGTTTGATGATAAGTCCTATAAAAACCGTGTATATCAGGGCTTTGGAAAGGCAGAAGAGGAGAAAGCCCTGGTATATGGACCAAATATCAAAGATTGGCCGGAAATGAGCCCGTTAACGGACAATATCCTCTTAAAGATATGCTCTAAGATCATGGATCCGGTCACTACTACGGATGAACTGATCCCGTCTGGTGAAACATCTTCCTATCGTTCCAATCCACTGGGACTGGCAGAATTTACCTTATCCAGAAGAGATCCGGAGTATGTGGGACGGACGAAAAAAGTAGATCAGTTAGAAAAAGCAAGAGTTGCTGCTGGAGAAGAAAAAGAGCTGGCCTTAGAACCGGATCTTGCAAATGTATTTGCAGCGATCAGGACAATTGCAGGAAATGAACATGTTTCTGTAAAAGATACAGAAGTAGGAAGCATGGTATATGCAGTAAAGCCCGGTGACGGTTCCGCAAGAGAGCAGGCAGCCAGCTGTCAGAGAGTGATCGGCGGACTTGCAAATATCTGTAAGGAATATGCAACCAAGAGATATCGTTCCAATGTAATGAACTGGGGAATGCTGCCATTCCAGATGGAAGCAGAACCTGATTTTGAAGTGGGCGATTATATCTACGTTCCGTGTGTGAGAAAAGCACTGGACGGGGATTTAAGCTCGATCAAGGCATATGTTCTTGGAAATGGAAAAGCTGTAAAGGATCAGATCAAAGAATTAGACCTGTATATTGCAGATATGACACCGGAAGAAAGAGCCATTGTTAAGGCTGGATGCCTGATCAATTACAACAGAAGCAGACATTAAGCTGACGGTAAAGGTTAGCAGCATGAAGACTACGCCGGAGAGGAGAGCAGATCATGAACGACAATTATCTTGCACAATTTTATGGAAAATCACAGAATTATACAGATATCCCGAATAAATGGTATAAAGAATATAATGTAAAGAAAGGTCTTCGAAATGAAGACGGAACCGGCGTAAGAGTGGGTCTTACCCGAGTGGCAGATGTTGTAGGCTATGAGGAGAACCCGGAAGGCGGGATCCAGGCTATTCCGGGAAAGCTGTATTACAGAGGCTATGATGTGGAAGAGCTGGTAAAGGGAAAAGGAGACAGCCATTTTGGTTATGAAGAAGTTTGTTTCCTTCTGCTGTTTGGTTACCTGCCAAAGAAAGCAGAACTGGAACATTTCCGGAATATCCTGACCGGCTGTTATGAAATCCCGGATGAGTTCGTGGAAATGAACCTGCTGCGTATGCCGGGTAAAAACCTGATGAACAAGCTTCAGAATGCTGTTCTTACTTTATATAATTACGATGAGGATCCGGACAACATCGATGTGTATGAAACTCTGGTAAAGGGTATTAATTTAATGGCAAAGCTTCCGTCAATTGCCTGCTATGCATATCAGAGCAAGGTACATTATTACAACAGAGACAGCCTGTTTATCCATTATGCGAATCCAAATTATTCCATTGCAGAAAACTTCTTAAGCCTTTTAAGAAAGGATCAGACATTTTCTGATAAAGAGGCAAGACTGTTAGACACCATCCTCATCCTTCATGCAGATCACGGCGGCGGCAACAACTCCACCTTTACGAATGTAGTGATCGCTTCTACCGGTACCGATATTTATTCTACAGTTTCCGGAAGCATTGGCTCCATGAAGGGACCAAGACACGGAGGTGCAAACATTAAGGTTGCTGAAATGATGGATGCAGTCCTGGAAGAAACCGGCGGATATACGGCAGATGACAAGAAGATCAGGGCTGCAGTAAACAAGCTGATGGACGGTGAATTATATGACCGCACCGGACTTGTATACGGATTTGGCCATGCAGTTTATACCATTTCCGATCCGCGGGCAGAGATGTTAAGAGCCCGCTGCTTAGAAGTGGCAAAGGAAAAGAAGATGATGACGGAATTTGATTTCCGTCAGAGGTTTGAACGTATTGCTCTGGAAACTATGAAGGAGCGCAAGGGAGTTGCACTTCCTACCAATGTAGATTATTACAGTGGTTTCGCTTATGAAATGCTTGGCATCCCAAGAGACCTTTATACACCATTGTTCGTGTGCAGCCGTATGGTTGGCTGGGTTGCCCACAACATTGAAAATAAGCTTTATGATGGAAGGATCATGCGTCCTGCAACAAAATATGTAGGAGATAATAAAGAATACACAGTCATGGAGGAGAGATAATGATGATGGATACAATTACCGTATTTAAAGGCGATGGAATCGGACCGGAGATCACAGACAGCGTTTTAAGAATCTTAGACGCAGCAGGAGCAGATTTAAATTATGAGGTTTTTAATGTAGGTGCTGCAGAATACGAAGCACACGGCGAGCTGATCCCGAAAGAGGGCTATGCTTCCATGGAAAAGACCCATGTTTTATTAAAATCCCCGATCACAACTCCTTTGGGAAAGGGCTTCCGCTCTTTAAATGTTACTTTAAGAAAGAAATATGATCTTTACGCAAATATCCGTCCTG
>OODK01001490.1_pt1 | contig 11058 bp, 7 predicted proteins | sample 1671371 | NCBI WGS metagenome assembly OODK01 (sample SAMN06348150, study PRJEB24527) | human gut metagenome | biome: human gut; feature: ankylosing spondylitis patient; material: feces | host: Homo sapiens | place: China | collected 2015-10 | reverse complement strand
ACACAGACAGAGCAGACCGCTACTTCATCCTCGCAGACTTCCGTTCCTATGCAGAAGCACAGAAACGCGTAGAAGCTGCATATAAAGATGAAAAAGGCTGGGCTAAGAAAGCACTCCTCAACACAGCATGCAGCGGCAAGTTCACATCCGACAGAACGATCCAGGAATATGTAGATGATATCTGGCATCTGGACAAGGTTGTTGTCAGAAAGAAATAATTAGCTTCCTATTATAAGCACATCAATATTATAAGCACATCAATAGTATATCAATAAGTATACGAAAACCCCTGACAGTACAGTTAACAGGACTGTATTGCCGGGGGATTTTTTGTTTAAAGGATTGGCTGGAAAAGTTATGGTACGTCTGTTAAAATAGAATACACGATATAAAGTGCAAAGAAGGTGATCGGAGACAAAAATACTTTTACTTTGCACAAAAGATAAAGTTCCGTAGATGCGAGACATCAGGAAATAAGAATACATCTATATTTTCAGGGATTCGAAGAAAACTCGGAAAGGATTGGAGAAAATTATGGGTGGAAAAGTTTTGGAATTAGAATCAGAAAAATTGATAAAAGAAGGAGTAAAAGAAGGAACACAGGCAACTATAGAAGAAACAGTAAATCGTATGAGAAAATCCGGTAAATTTACGGAAGAAGATATAGGTCTGGCGACAGGATTGGACTTAAAAATGCTTCGGAAGATAAAATAGGAAAAATATATGGGAAGATTTTTAATGTTACGAAACCTTCTCTGGAACATACGATAAAAAATAATGGATATAAACTGGCAGGGAATCATGACTGGTTCTTTGCCAGTTTTCTCTGATAAAGGAGCTGCTACATCATCTTGTGATAAACAGGAAAAACTCACTATGTTAGTAACAAATTATAGATTTTAAACTTGGAAAATCAAGGAAAATAAATGCTTTTGAAGTATGTGAAATTTAAAAAAATCGTAAAATTCTTAGGCATTACCCTTGACAAAAACTGGTGAAAGCACTATTATTAACCATAACAGACAGATTATGTCTAGGAATCTTTACCCAAAAAGAAATAGTTATATTAAGGAAAGGGGAACTATAATCATGACAAAGATTAAAAACACAAAGAAGGGCATGGCAAAAAAGACATTAAGTATGTCACTTGTTGTTGCAATGCTTGCTACTTCTAATGTGCCGGTATGGGCTGCTGAGTTCAGCGATGGTACAGATGCTGCAGCGTTTACTTCTGAAGCAGAAGCACCTGTTGTTGATGATACAACTGATGTTGTTGTAGATAATGCTCAGAATGTAGATACTACAGCTACAATCAGTGTTAACGGAGCAACTAGCAATAAAATTTCTGCAAAAGCAGCAGAAACTATGACAGTAACTACAAACTGGAATGTAAGCAATGGCGCAGAAGCTTGCATTAACGTATTTGCTCCAAAAGATGGTACAACAGGAACAGTTAATGTTGATGATGAAAACGAAACAGTAAAGCAGAGCTTTAATGAAGGGTATTCCGATATTAAAAGATCTGGTTCTTTAAATGGAACTACTGTTAACTGGAGAGGAATTAATCCAGCTGATTATATTGGAAAAAAAGTATATGTAGCAGTTACCGAAAAAGGGGCAAACGCAACTGATGTATGGAAAGTAAAAGCTGTTACAGCCGTTACAATTACTGGAAATAAAAATCAGGATTATGTAAAAACATCCTTCTCAAAAACTGAAGGATGGGGAACAACTTTAGATTCATTAGTATCAGCTTCTGACTACGCTTTAGTTAATGGAGCAACTGTTTCTTCTACAAAATGGTATGATCCAAGTGGAAATGAAGTAAAAGGTACTTATACTACAACTAAAGATGATATCAATAAAGTATATACTTTAAAAGCTGTATTAAATGGTGCTTTAGATAATTCTGAAGTAACTTTAGGTACTGTTACTATTACAACTAAAGTTCCAACAAGCACCGATATTTTAAGTGTTGTTTGGGACTGTGCAACAGACGCTGCTGGAAACCCAACATTCACTTATGACGGAACAGCACACTATCCAAAACTGAGAACTATTTCTCTTAAAGATGGATCAGTGATTGATGCTGCATCAGCTACTACTGAGATTACATATACACAACTGACTGTAGATCAGGCAACTAATGCAAATGAAGGCAGCCCTGTATCCTACATTGCTACAGTAAATACAGCAGAGTATGGAACTCTTACCATCACCAAAAATCTTGTAATCAACAAAGCAGATTTAACAACTGATGGAACTTTAGCCGTTTCTAAAGGATTTGAATTCAATTCCAATGATTCTTATGCTGTTTCAACTGAAGCAGATGCAACAAAAGCTGGCTTAAGTGTATCTACAAAAGCTGGAAAGGCTCTTACAATTGGTACTGATTACTCAGTAACTGTAACAGCAGCTCCGAATAAAGTAGGTTCTGAAAACGCACTTGTAACTGTAAACGGTGCTGGAAATTACAAAGGTACATTAGTACTGAAAACAGCTATTAATGCTTACACATTAAAAGAAGATGATGCTTCATTCAAAGCAGGAGAAGTTCCAAGCACTGGAATTACATTTGATGGCAATGCAAAAACTCCGGAAGTAGAAGTTAAGGTAAATTCTACAACACTGAAGAAAAATACTGATTACACTGTAGAATACAGTGCAAATACTCAGGTTGGAACAGCAACTGTTACAATTACAGGTAAAGGTAATTACGCAGGAACTGTTACCAAAACATTTAAGATTGTTGCTGCAACACTTGCTCCATTAAAAACATTAATTGAGAATGATTTCAAAGATGCAAGCAAGACAACTTATACTGGTAAAGCAATTGATCTGGTAAAAGATGCATATGATGGATTAAAATATGTGAAGAACCGTGACTTTACAGTAGAATATGAGCCACAGAATGTAAATGCCGGAAAAGTATTAGTTAAGATCAACGGTATCGGAAATTATAAAGATGCAAAAGAAAGCTTTGAATTTACTATTGGTAAACGTGCAATCAGTGATAGTGCTGTAAAAGTAGCTGTACAGGGACTTACTTATTCCTCCGATATGACAGATAAACAGATTAAAGATGCTGTATCTTTAACATATAACGGAATGACATTAGTTGAAAATACAGACTATAAGATCAGTAATATCGTTAAAAATGGTAAAAATATCACATTAACAATCGTTGGTATGGATGGAAACTATACTGGAACAAGAATTGAGACTGTCAGTGTAGCAGCAAAAGATATCAACACTCTTACACTTCCTAAGATTGATGCTCAGAAATATACAGGAAGTGAAATTAAAGTTGTAAGTGGTAAAGTTGGTGATTCCAAATTTGAAATCAAAGACGGAAACTATACACTGGAATTAAATAAAGACTACAAGATTGTTAACTATGAAAATAATAAAAATGTAGGTACTGCTACTATCAATATCGTAGGTACAGGAGCATACACAGGAAAAGCATCTATCAGCTTCCCGATCGTTGCTGCTGAATTAAATGGTTCCATTGTTTACAGAGGAACTACTGGCGATACACCTGTAATCCCGGATCAGGCTTACAGCTATGCAAAAGTTACATCTGATAAAGGATATACTTTTGACTTTGCAGATACACCAACTGCTGGAAAACTTACTGTAATTGATAAAGACGGAAAAGTTGTTCCTACTTCCAAGTATACAGTTTCTTACAAGGATAACACAGCCGCTGGTACGGCAACAATCACTGTAGAAGGAAAAGCAGGATATTCTTTAAATGCAGTCAATACATTTAAGATTGTACCGGCAAAACTTTCCACACTTGTTGACAGCAGTGCTACATTTGCTGTAGAGACCAAAGATTACTATTACACAGGTGAAGCAATTGAACCATCGGTTGATGTTGTACTTAAAGATGGAAGTTATAAACTGGTAAAAGATACAGATTATAAACTGACATACTCCGATAATGTAAATGCTGGTACAAATACCGGAAAAGTGACATTAGTAGGTTTAGGAAACTATGCTGGTATTGAAGCAGAAACTGATATTAATACTAAATTAACCAAGAACTTTACAATCCAGAAGACAACAATCCGCGCTACAGATATTGTTGCAAAAGATGTTGCATACCTTGGCGGACTTCCTGTAACCCCAGATGTTACTATCACAAATCAGAATTCCGGAAAAGCATTAGTTGAAGGAACTGATTACACTGTAGAAATCAAAGATGGCGGTACAGCTGTAGGACAGGTTAAAGCAGTTATCAAATTATCTGATGCTGCAAAGAAAAACTATACATTAGTAGATTCTACAAATGGCGAATACAATATTACATTCAATGTAACAGCTAAGAATCTTGCTGACGTAACAGTAAATGCGATTGAAGATCAGATTGCTACAGGCGAACAGATTAAACCAGCCATTACAGTAATGAATGGTTCTGTCAAACTGGTAGAAGGCACAGATTATGAGGTAACTTACGGCGACAATAAAGAAGCTGGCGAAGGAACTGTAACAATCAAAGCTCTTACTTCCAGCAAGAACTACACAGGAAGCCAGACAGTAAAATTCAACATCGTTGAAAAAGCTGCTGAAGTAGGTCAGGCAATGATCGCTGATGTAAAAGTTTCCGGAAACACTGTAACACCAATCCTTTCCGGTGATGTAGACGGAGCAGTTGGATATGACTATGTACTTGCTACAGAAGAAAACACAACTGACGGACGTATCGACATCAGCAAGAACATCCTTTCCACACATACAAACTTCTACTATGTACCAGAAGGCACATACTATGTATACTGCCATGCATGGAAACGTGGAGAAGACGGAAAGAAAGTATTCGGTGAATGGTCCAACATCAAAGAAGTGAAAGTAGAGGCTAAAACACCTTCTACACCAACTGTAGTAAGTGCAAAAGTAAAAGGAAATACAGTAACAGTAACTTATACAGAATCTGAAGATGCAACAGGATATGACATCGTTCTTGGAACTTCTGTAAAGAAAGTAAACGGAGAAAGACGTCCGGTTGAATACGGAAAACTGGTTAAGAAGAATGTAGAAGCCGGAACTGTAACAGTAACATTTACAAATGTACCAGCTGGCACATACTATGCAGGACTTCATGCATACAACAGAACTTCTAAAGATGGAAGCAAAGTATTCAGCAAATGGTCTCCTAAGACTAAAACAGCAGTTGTAAAATAATCCCTTTGGGTAACTAAATACAGATTCCTAAAAAGAAAAGCTCTGGTTTTTATGATCAGGGCTTTTCTTCTGTAAAATCACATATAAACAGCCAGACTATAGACCTTCATCTACTGTCTGGCTGTTTCATGTTAAAGATTATATTCTTTGTATAATTGATCACGTCTTTCAGAATCTGTTGACACAACCTGTATTTCATCAATTCGCTGCTCCTGGATCAGTCGATTGATCAGACTTCCCAGACGTGCCTCTCCCTGCGCCTGTCCAATTGCCTGGCCCTCTGCCCGTCCAATCGCCTGACCTTCTGCCTTAAGTCTTTCAGATTCCAGTTCCAGAACTTTTCCTCCCATAATATCACCCAATCCTTTCCGGACAGCCTCTTCTTCCTGATCGGAAGAAGCTTTCGGGGGATGTACACAGAAATTCTGAAGTTCTTCTGGAAATACAGTACTGAAAAACAGGTGTTTACTCTTACTGTTTTTCTCTGGAGCAGACACATAGGCAGTTATCTCCCTTGCACCAAAAAGATTCGTAAGTACACGGCGTACACCTGTTAGGATACTTTTGATCGCAGTTTGTATGTTCCTATATATCTGTCGAAATCTTTACGCTGACAAATCAGCAGTCCAGATGGTATAATCAATATTATCAATAAATTTCGGGTGGAGGTGCCATATGGGAATTTATTTAAATCCGGGAAATGATGCATTTGCGTCAATATTAAAAAAAGATATTTATATTGATAAATCTGGATTGATTTCTTATACAAACCGTGTTCTTAACAGTAGTCGTATGCTTACATGTTTCAGCAGACCAAGACGTTTCGGAAAGTCTTATGCCGCAAAAATGCTGGCGGCTTATTATTCAAAAGGTGCTGATTCAGATTCCCTTTTTCAAAATCTGAAAATTTCAAAAATGGATAATTACAAAGAAAATCTTAATCAGTACGATGTTCTCTTTCTGGATGTTGCCTGGTTTATTTCTATTGCCAGCAGTATTGAAAATACAGTCTCTGAAATGCAAGATAGTATTATTGAAGAATTAAAATCTGCCTTTCCAGATATAATTGGTCCTTCTGTCCATTCTCTTCCTGTGGCATTATTAAAAGTCAGTGCAGCAACCGGACGGAAGTTTTTTATTATTATTGATGAATGGGATGCCCTGTTTCGTGAAGCTGCAGATGATGAAAAAATTCAGAAATCATATATTCAGCTGTTACGGGCTTTATTTAAGGGACTTCAGGTAACTCAGTTTCTGGCAGGGGCATACATGACAGGGATTTTACCTATAAAAAAATATGGAACACAATCAGCTTTGACAGATTTTCGTGAATTTACTATGCTGGAACAGACGTGTGCTCCTTCCGATCTGGGATTTACTGAGAAAGAAGTTCTTGATTTATGTCAGTACCATCAGTTAGATTTTGCGAAGGCAAATAAATGGTATGATGGATATCAATTTGACAATATTGGTCATGTGTATAGTCCAAATTCAATTATAGAAGCTGTTGTTAATCAAAAGTTCAGTAATTATTGGACCCAGACGGAAACATATGAATCCTTACGAATCTATATTGATATGAATTTTGATGGGCTTAAGAAGACAATCATAGATATGCTTGGAGGAAAGAAATGTAAAATAGATGCTGGAACTTTTCAAAATGACATGACATCTCTCCGGGTAAAAGATGATGTGTTAACACTTTTGGTTCACCTGGGATATCTGGCTTACAATGATGATTCCAAAGAAGTTTATATTCCGAATGAAGAAGTTCGGCAAGAGTTCATTCGGGCGATTAAAAACGGAAATCGCAGGGAACTGGTCAAGGCAGTTCAATTATCTGATAAACTTTTAGAGGCTACCATAAATATGGACCATGAAACAGTAGCAGAAATACTGGAAGAAACACATGATATGAATACAGCACCTAAATTTTATAACAATGAACAGGCGCTTCGGTCAGTTGTTGTCATGGCTTATTTAAGCTGTATGGATCATTATATGAAATTTGAAGAACTTTCCAGTGGAAAAGGATATTCTGATATTTTATTTCTTCCGAATGCCGGTTCGCCAAAACCAGCTCTTCTTATAGAATTAAAATGGGACAAAAGTGCACCGGGTGCGATCTTACAGATAAAAAAGAAAAATTATGCACAGATATTAAAGAAGTTCGAATATCAAGGTGAGGTCCTTTTGGTTGGAATTAATTATAATTCCAAAACTAAAAAGCATAGTTGTAAAATTGAAAAATATTTAAAAAAATAAAATCATCCGGTTATGAAAAAGTTGTAAAGTGGTGTCTGATTAAGTGAAACACGTAAGATTCTTTGTATGAAAAATATCAACATCTGTATCCTGATATTCAAGTATCTCGAAAAGGACTGCAGGAATGGTATGATGGATATTTTACAGTTTCTGGAAAACGTTTGTATAATCCACGATCTGTTGTAATGGCACTGCGTTTCAATCAGTTATCTAGTTACTGGACCAGTTCCGGACCGTATGATGAACTTTTTTATTATATCCGGCATGATATTGACCAGATTCGAAATGATCTGGCATTGATGATTACAGGGGAAGGCGTTGATGCAAAAGTAGATGAATTTGCCGCATCTGCAATGGAACTTAAAAGCCGAAACCAGATATATTCTGCAATGGTTGTGTATGGTCTGCTCACATTCACGCAGGGAAAAGTTTATATTCCCAACAGAGAACTGATGTTAAAATATGAAGAACTGCTTCAGAGTGAAAAAAGTCTGGGATATGTATACCAGCTGAGAAAAACAGATATTTTTTATACAAAACTGAAAAAAGGGAGGAATGCACAAATGATAGATTATATAATAAAAAATGGCTGGATCATAAATGGAAAACGACAGAAACCATTTCATGGAGATATCAGCATCAAAGATGGAAAAATAGAAGAAATGAAAGAACATATAGAAATTCCAGCGGACTTTCCGGATGAAAAAATTCTGGATGCTCAGGACGGTTATTTAACACCGGGATTTATTGATATTCACAGGCATGGCGACTGGCAGGCGCTGCATCATGGAGATGACGAACTTCTGAACCGTCAAGGTCTTACTACGGTAGTAAATGGAAACTGTGGTCTTTCTGTTGCTCCTGCCGGAAAAAAACACACAGAAGAAATTTACAGTTTCCTTGGCAGTGTAACAGGAAAAATGGATGGAAATCCACTTTCTGTCATGGATTCAATGGAAAATTATCTGGATGCTTTGTCAAAGACCAGTCGAAGTGTAAATACCGGAATGCTGGCAGGAAACGGAACCATACGTGCGTCTGTTAAAGGATATGATTCCGGAAAACTTTCTGATGAGGAGCTTCATCAGGTCTGGAATACACTGGAAGAATCTTTAGCTGCCGGAGCGTTGGGTGTAAGCCTCGGTGTTGCCTATGCCCCGGAATTTGAATATGACAGAGATGGTCTGGTAGAGGCACTGCAGCCATTAAAAGGTACAGATATTCCAATTACCACGCACATCCGTAATGAAGGTGATGGTATCCTTCTGGCCTTGCAGGAAGTTATTTCTGTTGCAGAAGAATTGCAGATTCCATTACATGTAAGTCACATGAAATGTATTGGCCGGAAAAACTGGGGAGATACACCGCGAAAGATTCTGAAGATGCTGGATGAAGCCGGGGAAAGAGGACTGAAAGTTGATTTTGATCTTTATCCTTATCTTACCGGTTCTACACAGCTGGTACATTTACTGCCACCGGAATTTCAGGAAGGCGGTACCGATGCAATCTGTAAAAGATTGCAGGATCCGGTATGCCGTAAAGCACTGACTGAGACATTAAAACAACCTTCTGATATCTTTGAAAATATTGTAGAACTGGCAGGATTTGAACGTATTTACGCCAGTACCCTTCATACAGACCAGTACCGCCCTTATGCAGGAAAATCTATTACAGAAATATCCGGAAATCTGGGCAGGGATCCTTATGAGACTCTTTACGATATCCTTTTGGCAGAGAGATGTGAAGTTACCATGCTGGATACGATTGCTTCCGAAGATGATATGCTTTATTTCCTGAAAGATGACAGGGCAAATCTGATCTCAGATGCCATCTATCCGGCAGGCGGCAAATATCATCCAAGAGTTTATGGTGCTTTTCCAAAACTACTTACAGACTATGTACGTGACCGGAAAATCTTTTCCATAGAAGATGCCATTTATAAAATGACTGCAAAACCAGCACAGGTTCTTGGCTTAAACCGTGGAATTCTGGACAAGGGAATGCCTGCAGATATCAATATATTTCATCTGGATCATCTACAGGTACATGCTGATTTCCAGAATCCGGATCAGTTCTGTACAGGATTTGATTATGTATTTGTAAATGGAAAAATGGTTGTATCACATGATACATACATAAATCAGGAAAACAATATGGCTGGTATGGTATTAAAACGTAACCAACCGTAACTGGCCGTTAATAAGCTGAGCAATTAAAAACAACTAAAAACAGGGAGATTATGATGAAAAACAAAAAGAATTATTTTATAAAATGGGCGTTCTGCTTTCTGCTTGTCGGACTTCTTTCCTTCTGCTTATCCGGCTCTTTTACCGGAAGCTCAGAAGTACAGGCTGCAACTTCTAATAGTGCTAATAAACGCTTTACAGGGTGGAAAACATCGGGCGGAAAAAAATATTATTATAAAAACGGAAAAAAGCTGACAGATCTGCATAAGATTGGAAAATATTATTATTGTTTTGATTCCAATGGTGTCATGATGACCGGATGGAATCGTATTCACAACCGTTTTCGCTATTTTGGAAAACAGACAGGAAGAATGCGTATCAGCCAGACTGTAAATGGAAGAAAAATCAACAGTAAAGGTGTCTGGACTCCGGTTGTGGTTCTTGACCCCGGACATTCTGCAGTGGTAGCCTCCGGATATGAGCCGCTTGGACCAGGATCCAGCGAGCTGAAGGAAAAGGATACTTCGGGAACGGAAGGCGTAGCTACTCATGTTGAAGAATACAAACTGACATTGGATATCGGTCTTCAGCTTCGTACTTTGCTTCAAAAAAGAGGATTTAAAGTTGTTATGACCCGCACAAACAGTAATGTAGCATTGAGCTGTATTGATCGTGCAAACGTAGCGAATAAGGCAAAAGCAGATGCATATATACGTCTTCATGCAAATGGAAGTGACAGTCCTTATGACAATGGTGCAATGACCCTCTGTACAACTCGGAACAATCCTTATACCACATCTCTTTACAGAAAAAACAAAGCTCTTTCTGAAGCGGTTCTGGACTCATATGTAGCATTTACCGGATGCAGAAAAGAATACATCTGGGAAACCGATACCATGACCGGAAATAACTGGAGCAAAGTTCCTACGACTCTGATTGAAATGGGATATATGAGCAGTCCGACAGAAGACTATCGTATGCAGCAGCCTTCTTATCAGAAAAAAATGGTCTGGGGAATCGCTGCCGGGATTGAAAAATATCTGACAAACTTTTGAAAATAAAAAATAATAAAAACTCAAGTCTGAGCCCTGACTCTTGTAGTCAGGGCTTTTCGTCATTCTCAAATTTACATTAAACAGCCGGACTATAAGAATCTCATCCTACAGTCCGACTATTTTCTGTTAAAGATTATATTCTTTGTATAACTGCTCACGTCTTTCAGAGTCTGTTGAAACAATCTGTATTTCATCAATTCTCTGTTCTTGAATCAATCGATTAATCAGACTTCCCAAGCGGGCTTCTCCCTGTGCCTGTCCGATTACCTGGCCTTCTGCACGTCCTTCTGCACGTCCGATGGCCTGGCCTTCTGCCTTAAGTCTTTCAGATTCCAGTTCCAGAACTTTTCCTCCCATAATAT
>OODK01001486.1_pt1 | contig 11090 bp, 8 predicted proteins | sample 1671371 | NCBI WGS metagenome assembly OODK01 (sample SAMN06348150, study PRJEB24527) | human gut metagenome | biome: human gut; feature: ankylosing spondylitis patient; material: feces | host: Homo sapiens | place: China | collected 2015-10 | reverse complement strand
TTGTAGCGAAGCCAATACAGCAGGAAGTGAATGAGACCGCTTTCCGGGATTTTCAACATATCAGGTGTTTGCATCTTGAGCACACACGTCCGAATGTGGCGGATGTTAATCCGACACAGGCGAACGCGTGTTAGCGAGAGCAAGCAAACAACGATATGTGAAAATAGAGGAAGGCGGTCTCTTTCACTTTCGGACCTTTATTCAGCTTAGTAGCTCAAATTTTTATTTCAGCTTTTCTCCGGTGAGCATTTCATAGCTCTGAAGGTATTTATCGATGGTTTTCTGAACGACGTCCTCCGGAAGAGTCCAGTCGTTGCCCGGATGGGATGTGAGCCAGTCGCGTGCGAACTGCTTGTCGAAGGATGGCTGGCTGTGACCAACTTCGTAGCCTTCTACCGGCCAGAAACGGGAGCTGTCCGGGGTAAGCATCTCATCACCGATAACGATGTTGCCGTTCTCATCGAGGCCGAACTCAAATTTGGTATCAGCAATGATGATTCCATGACTGTAAGCATAGTCTGCGCATTTTTTGTAAAGCGCGATGGTGCAGTCGCGAAGCTTTGCAGCGTACTCTGCACCCTTGCCCGGGAAGTATTTCTCCAGGTGATCAATGCTCTGTTCATAGGTGATGTTTTCGTCATGATCACCAATCTCTGCTTTTGTGGAAGGAGTATAGATCGGCTCCGGCAGTTTCTGGGATTCCTGTAAGCCCTCCGGCAGTTTGACACCGTTTGCGGTACCGTTTTCCTTGTAGCTTGCCCAGCCGCTTCCGGTGATATAGCCGCGGACGATGCACTCGAGAGGAAGCATGGTCAGCTTCCGGCACATCATGGTCTTGCCATCAAATTCCGGGGACTGGAAGTATTCCGGCATTTCCTTTACGTCGGTGGTGATCATATGGTTCGGCAGGATGTCCTGGGTGAGATTGAACCAGAATTTGGACATCTGGGTCAGAACTTTGCCTTTATTGGTTACTGTGTTGTGGAGAATCACATCAAAGCAGCTGATGCGGTCAGTGGCCACCATGATCAGGCTGTCACCGTTGTCATAGATTTCGCGTACCTTTCCTTCTTTAACAGGTTTCATCTTCATACCTCGCTGTGGATAAATTTTTTACTGTAGAGTTTTGGTTGTGGGGACTGCCTGCGGATGCAGACAGCTTCTGGTAATAGAATATACGCAAAACAAATAAATAGCAAGTCTTTTATTAAAAAAACTTATAAAATTTTTTTGACGATACGGGGACTGCTTTACAATTCCGGCTTCGTGCCCTATAATGGGGCATATGTAACTGCCGTTGGAATGCCGGTCGGAAAAGGCATCGCAGCAGCGGAAAATGGAGAACATGATGATAGATAAAATATGGAAGAAACTCGTAAATCGGGAGACGATTTCCTACCTGATTTTTGGCGTACTGACAACGCTGGTGGACTGGATCAGCTATTGGTATATGCGTCGTCTCGGGATTGACTACAGGGCAGCAACAGCGGGATCTTGGGCGGCGGCAGTATTGTTTGCCTTTGTGACAAATAAGCTGTTTGTGTTTGCCAGCTTTGATCTGCATCCGAAGAAGGTATGGGCGGAGTTTGTGCCTTTTGTAGCCTGCCGGGCCGCTACGGGTGCGTTTACCATGGTGGCTATGATTGTTATGGTAGACGGATTGGGAATCAGACAGGATTTCATCTGTAAGATTGTAGTGTCGGCAATTTCTCTGGTGCTGAACTACATCTTCAGCAAATGGTTTATTTTTAGGAAAAAAGAATCGTAAGTAAGGAGCTGTAGCATGCAAAGCGGGAAAGTCGCCTGTATTACGAGAGAACTAGAGGATCTGCTTATGATGGAAGAAGAAAGAGGCACATTTCCGAAGAATAGCGGAAGTGTAGCGGATTTGCTGGAAGAAATGGAAACAGCGGTGGCGAGAGTGGAGGCACTGCGGGAAAAAGAGGCTGGTAAGCAGCAGGAATCGGAGCTGCAAAGGCGAGAACCGAAGGGACCAGAACCGGAGAAGCCGGATTTACAAAGACGAGAGCCACAGGAACCGGAATCGGAGGAGCCGGATTCACAAAGACGAGAGCCACAGGAGCCAGAACCGGAGGAGCCGGATTCACAAGGACGAGAGCCACAGGAACCGGAACCGGAGCTACAAAGACGAGAACCGCAGAACTCAGAACCGGAGACGGAAACATCGGAACCGGCAAGGATGCGGAAAATAAAAACGCATTATGCTTCCCGGTCGGAAAAACGCGCAAAAAAGCGTCTGTGCAGGCAGGAGGATGAAGGCCTGCTTCACTCCGCGGATGCCCTGATCGCAGCATTTGTCATTCCGATGGTGATTATGCTGCTCATCTTTGTGCAGCGGGGCATTTTCCCGTTTGGAGAGGAAACCTTTCTGCGCACGGATATGTACCATCAGTATGCACCGTTCTTTTCGGAGTTCCAGTATAAGCTGACCCACGGAGGCAGTCTGTTGTACAGCTGGGATGTTGGTATGGGCGTGAACTTTTCAGCTTTATATGCCTATTACCTGGCAAGCCCATTTAACTGGCTTCTGATTTTGTGTCCGAAAGGACTGGTCATTGAATTTATGACCTGTCAGATCGTATTCAAAATTGGTCTTAGCGGCCTGACCATGGCGTATTATTTGAGAAAGCACTGCCGTACCCGTGATTTCGGCGTTGCCTTTTTCGGTATTTTTTATGCTTTATCCGGTTATATGGCAGCCTACAGCTGGAATATCATGTGGCTGGACTGCATCATCCTGTTCCCGCTTATTGTGCTGGGACTGGAGCATTTGGTAAAAGACGGAAAGGGAATGCTGTACTGCATTACCCTTGGATTGTCGATCCTTTCCAATTATTATATCTCCATCATGACCTGCATTTTTATGGTGCTGTATTTCATAGCCCTGCTGGTGCTGGATGAGGAGATGCACTGGGAGAAATTCATTGGCCGCGGCTTTCAGTTTGCTGTGTATTCTCTGCTGGCGGGAGGCCTGGCAGCGGTGGTGCTGCTTCCGGAAATTTTTGCCCTGCAGATGACGGCATCGGGCGATGTGAGTTTTCCGAAGACCTTTTCCCAGTATTTCCCGATTTTTGATATGATCGCCCGTCACATCGGCAACGTTGAGACGGAAATAGGCCTGGATCACTGGCCGAATGTGTACTGTGGCGTGGCTGTGCTGATGTTCTTTATCCTGTATTTGCTGTGCAAACGGATTCCAGCGAAGGAAAAAGCGGTTTACTGTGTGATGTTGTTATTCTTTTTTGCAAGCTTTTCCTTCAATATACTCAACTTTATCTGGCATGGCTTTCATTATCCGAACAGCCTGCCCTGCAGACAGTCCTACATCTATATTTTTCTGGTGCTGTTTGTCTGCTACCGGGCCTACATGAATCTGCGGGAAACGCCATGGAAGCATGTGACTGCGGCATTTGCCGGAGCGGTGGTCTTTGTGCTGCTGGCACAGAAGCTGGTAACGGAAGATCATTTCCATTTTATTGTGTATTATGTGGCAATTCTGTTTCTGGCACTGTATCTGGGAGCGATTGCCCTTTATCAGAAGGGAGAACGCTATTATTTTCCGGCATTGTTTTATGCGTTGGCGGTTGTTTCGATTGAGGCTGCGGTTAATACTGCGGTGACCAGCGTGCCAACGACCAGCCGTACTGCTTATACCGAGGATAATGAGGCAGTGGAACAGCTTGTGGATTCCGTTCAGCCGAACGACAGCTTCTTCCGTATGGAAAAGGTATCCAGAAAAACAAAAAATGACGGAGCGTGGATGCATTTTCCGTCAGTTTCCCTGTTTTCTTCCACGGCCAATGCCGATTTGTCGGCGTTCTTTAAAAAGCTGGGCTGTGAAAGCTCTACCAACGCCTACAGCATCACAGGCGGTACACCGCTCATCGATGCCCTGTTTTCCGTGAAGTATGGTATTTATTCGGAAAAGCCGGAGGATACCACGCTGCGGACTGCAGTGGGAGAACAGGACGGCATCTGGCTGTACCAGAACAATTACACCCTGCCTGTGGGCTTTTATGTGGATTCTGATTTTGAATCCCGCTGGAATCTGGAGACCGGCAATCCGGCCGATGTGCAGAACAGCCTGTCCGATGCCCTTGGGGCAGAGCAGGTGCTGGAGCTGGTCATGGACACCGGAACAGAAGGCAGTGATCTGACCTTTACCCCGAAAACTGGGGGTGAGTATTATGCCTATGTTGGAAATAAAAAGATTGAAAAAGTCACAGCTACAACCTGGAAGGGAACAAAGACCTTTACCAACGTGGACCGGGGATATCTGCTGGAGCTTGGTTACTGTGCGGCCGGAGAGATGGTAACACTGACGGCAGAGGACAGCAACGAAGAAATGTGGGCAGATGTGTACCGTTTTTCAGAGAATGGCCTCGGCTCTGTAGCTGCGAAATTATCCGCGCATCCATGGAAGCTGACGAGCTGGACCGACACCTCTCTGGAGGGAAGTATTTCCTGCGATCAGGAGGGCTGGCTGTTTACGACTATCCCGTACGATACAGGGTGGAAGGTTCTTGTAGACGGAAAAGAACAGGAAACGGAAAAAATTCTGGATTCCTTTGTGAGTATCAGGCTTACACCGGGACCTCATACAGTGGCTATGAAATATACGCCGAACGGACTGATCCCGGGTGCTGTTGTTTCGGCGGTCAGTGCCATGTGTCTGGCTCTGATTGCGGCAGGCGGATATTTCTTCCGCCGTTACCGGGACGAGACGGATGAAAGGTAACCTGCAGCACACTGTGTTGTAAAATATGATAGAAATACAAGAAGAGGAGACTAACATTATGAAATTATGGGGCGGACGCTTCACAAAAGAGGAAAATCAGCTGGTACACAATTTTAACGAGTCATTGTCTTTTGATCAGAAGTTTTATCATCAGGATATCCAGGGCAGCATTGCCCATGTGACGATGCTGGCCAAGCAGGGCATTGTTTCTGAGAATGACCGGAAAGCCATCATTGACGGACTGAACAGCATTCTGGCTGATATTGAGTCCGGAAAACTGGTATTTACCAAAGAACACGAGGATATTCATTCCTTCGTGGAGGCAAACCTGATCGAGCGCATCGGCGATGCCGGCAAGCGTCTTCACACAGGCCGCAGCAGAAATGACCAGGTTGCTCTGGATATGAAGCTTTATTGCCGCGACGAGATCGATGAGATTGATGTTCTGGTCAAGAACCTGTTAGAAGAGCTGTTAAAGATCATGGAAGCCAATATCGACACCTATATGCCGGGCTTTACCCATCTGCAGAAGGCACAGCCGGTTACCCTGGCTCACCATATGGGCGCTTATTTTGAGATGTTCTCCCGCGACAGAAGCCGCCTGCATGACATCCGCAAGCGCATGAACTATTGCCCGCTGGGCTCCGGCGCCCTGGCTGGCACCACCTATCCGCTTGACCGCGCATATACCGCAGAGCTGCTTGGCTTTGACGGACCGACCTTAAACAGCATGGATTCCGTATCCGACCGCGATTACGTCATCGAGCTGTTATCTGCCCTGTCCACCATTGCCATGCATTTAAGCCGTTTCTCTGAGGAAATCATCATCTGGAACAGCAACGAGTACCGTTTTGTAGAGATCGATGACGCTTACAGCACCGGCAGCAGCATCATGCCGCAGAAGAAGAATCCGGATATCGCCGAGCTGGTACGCGGCAAGACCGGACGTGTCTACGGAGCTCTGGTATCGATCCTCACCACCATGAAGGGAATCCCGTTAGCATACGATAAGGACATGCAGGAAGATAAGGAGCTGACCTTTGACGCCATCGATACCGTGAAAGGCTGCCTGGCTCTGTTTACCGGCATGATCTCCACCATGACATTTAATAAAGAAGTCATGGAGGCAAGCGCAAAGAACGGATTCACTAACGCGACCGATGCTGCTGACTATCTGGTAAATCACGGTGTTCCGTTCCGCGATGCGCACGGGATTGTAGGCCAGCTGGTGCTGTTCTGCATCGATAAGGGCATTGCACTGGATGACATGACGTTAGAGGAATTCAAGGCGATCAGCCCGGTATTTGAGGAAGATGTTTACGAAGCAATCAGCATGAAGACCTGTGTCGAGAAGAGAACCACCATCGGTGCTCCTGGACAGGAAGCCATGAAGAATGTGATTGCAATTTATAAAGAGCAGTTAAAATAATGGAATAGTCCTATAACGGAAAACCCCGGAACATGTATCATTGCGAAAAGCCAGATTTCAAATTTGGCGATCGGCAACGTTACATCTTTTGGGGTTTGTTTATTACAGTCCGATTTTAGTGTATTCTTTTAATTTTTGCCGCAGCACGCTGTCTGCAGGATCCAGAAACTGACGCTGGTTTTCATAAAGCACATCTCCTGGCTTTAAGGCTGCGCGGTATTCGGCAGGCGTGCGAAGCAACGTGGAACGGAAGCGTGCCGTCAGCGTTTTTAAATCTGGAAATCCATTTCTTAATGCAATGTCGGTAAGATTATCTTTGGTGTAGGTCAGGTCATTTAGTGCATGCTGGAATCGGACACGCGTGAGATATTCATGAAAATTAATTCCCACCATCTGTTTAAATAAAGTAGAAATGTAAGTGCGGTTATACTGGGCATAGTCTGCCAGATCCTCCAGTGCCAGTTTTTCAGCATAATGTTCTTCCACATAAGTCAGCAGAAGACGCATGGTAGAACGACGCTTGTCATCTTCCGAGATGAGGTTAAGCTGCTGCGGGTCGAACCTGGTGAAAAGGCTGATCAGCAGCAGTTCCAGATTGGCTTTTGCGCTTAACTGTGCATAAGCACCACCCTGCTCGACGGCATTCCAAATCTGGGCTGCGTAAAAACGAAGCTGGCAAAATCTGGGTTCGTAACGGTTTCCTTCGTTGGAAAGACAGGATGGAAACTGGTAGATGTACCCCTTCTTGTTCAGAAACTTCAATGCATTTGCCGGAAAATGGAGAACGAGTGCCCGGGTATCCGGCTGCTGGCGCGTAGACGCATGGCCATTGCCCGGGGCAGTGAGAATCAGATCATCTTCGAGAAGCGTGTGCGTATCGGTGCCGCGGCAGTACTGCTGGTTTCCCTGAAGAACAATGCTCAGCTCATATTCGTCTGTATGCCAGTGATAGCGGTAATTCATAATGTTGTGTGCAAAACAGCGCAGATGGATATTTTCCCGGGGAAGATCCAGCTCATAGTTGGTCTGATCCATTTTTTCTCTCCTTAAAAATCCAAATATTTTCCCTGTCATAAAATTCAGAAATGAAACATGGAATCTGATTAAATTGCTTTTAGGATACCTGATAAAACCAGAAAAGTCAATTATTGTTTCGGAATTTGTACAAGCCCGGGAAATGAAGAACTGGCAAAACGTACAAAGAAAAAATGCAGAAAACGACAGATTGCACAGGGAAAATATTTGGATTTCGTATTGTCAGATATGCCTGCATAAAAAGAAAATGAGGTTAAAGGAAAAGAAAAGCGTAACGGAAACCTGCGAATATTTGCAGCGACAAACGAGTTTTCCTCTGTTAGGATAAGCACAACGACAACAAGCCTGTGCCCGGGCAGCCAAGTGCTTATGGAGTTTCGAAAAATGATGTTATAATGGAAGGGGAAACTATGAATACTCAAATGATGATCTGCATGGTAATCTTTGCGGCAACGCTGGTTAGTTACATGCTGAACAAGATTCCAATGTGGCTTACGGCAATGATCTCTCTGACAGCGTTATATTTTACCGGCTGTATTGATGCGGCAGGTGCTTTGTCTGGTTTTTCAAATGTAAATACGCTTTTGATGGCAACCATGTTTATTGTGGCAGCAGGATTTCGGCGCACATCTTTGGTAGACGGTATGTGCGGAGCAATCATGAAGCTCACAAGAGGCAGTTTTGTGACCGCATATTTTGGTTATATTCTGCTGGCAGTGCTTCTGACAAACTTTATTGCGAGCCCGATGGTAGTTTATGCGATCGTAAGCCCGCTTCTGGCAGCACTCTGTGACAATACGAACCATAGCCGTTCCCAGTATATGTTCCCGGTTATGGTCGTGTGTGTGGCATGCTGCGGGATTCTGCCGCTTTCAACTGCGATTCAGCAGGCCGGACAGTTTACCGGATTTATGGAAACCTATGGATTTACCGGTATGAGCATCCGTGCGATTGACTTTACCATTGGCACCTGGCCGATTTTGATCATTGTTCCGCTTTGGGCACTGTTTATCGGACCGAAATTTACACCAAAGGCTCCGATTGTCCCGATTGAAGCACTGGAAAACCGCAATTCTGGAAAGCAGGCACAGAAACTCAGCCCGGTTGTAGATAAGATTGGAATTGCCGTATTTTTTGGAACCATTTTATGCCTGATCTTTTCCAGCCAGCTTCATCTTACCACCTGGTCTGTGGCATTGACCGGAAGCCTTCTGATGGTTTTATTTGGTGTGGTAGATCAGAAATCTGCACTGCGTGATATCCCGTGGGATATGTTAATGCTGTTTGTAGGTGCACTGGCACTTGGAACCGCCCTGACGAACACCGGAGCAGGCGATATGATTGGAAATGCTTTGGCAACAGCCGTTGGTGGTACTCACAATAACTATGTGCTCGGTGCGTTATTCTTCCTGATCCCGTTTGCACTGACTCAGTTTATGCTGAACCGTTCTGTATCTGCGGTATTTGTTCCGATTTGTCTGCTGACCTGTTCCGCACTGGGTGCAAATCCGACAGGACTGGTTCTGTTAGTCAATGCAGGTTCCCTGACGGCATTCCTTACTCCGATGGCGACACCGGCGGTTCCGATGTGCATGGCTGATGGCGGTTATGATTTGAAGGCCATCTTTAAGAGCGGCGCACTGATTACATTGATTTTGCCATTTATCTATATCGTTTATACCATGACAGTATTCCCTGCATTTTAAAAGAAAGGGAGTGACGTGGATATGACACAGGAAGAAAAAATTGCTATTGCAGAGACTGTGCGGCACAGAGATCGTTTTGGTCCTGTGAGTCAGGAAGAGTTAGCGGCACTGTCGGGAAAAGAAACAGAACTTTGGATTCAGACAAAAAACGGTTATTGTGTGCATGTCTTTGAAGAACGGCCGGAAGCTTTGCCGGATCGGGCCCCAATTTTATTAAACTTTCATGGTGGTGGATTTTTAAAAGGACGCACGGATCGTGAGCGCAGATATTGCTGTGCAGTCATGGAAGCAACGAATGCTCTGGTATGGGATGTTGATTATAGTCTTGCACCGGAAAAACCGTTCCCTTATGCTGCAGAAGAAAGCTATGGAATCATACAGTATGTGTTTGAACATGCAGAAGAGCTGTGTATCGATCCGGAAAAAATCATGCTTGCCGGACATAGTGCCGGAGGCAATCTTGTGGCATCGGCTCTGGTGAAAAATGCGGAAACGAAAGCATTTCATCCATGTTGCGCCTTGATGGAGTATTTCCCAACAGACAATACCGCGAATCCGGTAGAAAGGCTGTCGGAGGAATTAAAACAGGATCCATTCTGGGTGAAACGCGCGGAAACGGAGAAACTGTATACAGATTTTTATGTGGGAGATGCAGATGCATCTGATCCATGCTGTTCCCCTGCTTTTGCAACGGAGCAGGTCCTGGCTGCATTTCCAGACTGTTTGATTTTATCTGCAGGAGAAGACAGCCTGAGAGATGATACGGAAAACTTTGGAATGCGATTGGTAAAGGCGGGAGTTTGTGTAACCATGCAGAGGATTCCAGAAGCTATGCACGGATTTACAACCAACCGGACACCTGGATGGGAACGAGCATTAGAACTGCATGATCGTTTCTTTTTGGAACATATAAACCGATAAAATGAAAGAATGTAGAACATTAAAGGAGTGAAACTATGAAGATTACAGACGTAAAGCTGCGCTTTGCCAAACATTATCTTTTCATACAGGTTTACACCGATGCCGGCATTACCGGTCTTGGAGAAGCCGGAAACTGGGGATATCTGCAGGCAACGGCAGCAGCCATTGAAAAGTTTGCGGATTACTTAATTGGAAAAGATCCGTTCCGTATTGAAGATTTTAACCAGAACTTTCTGCGATCCGTGTATTTCCGCGGTTCTGTCATTATGAGTGCGATTTCCGCTATTGACATTGCGCTTTGGGACATTAAAGGAAAGGCACTCGGCGTTCCGGTTTATGAATTATTGGGCGGAAAAACCCGCGATAAGGTGCGCGTTTACGCTTCCGTCATGCATATAACCGATGATAAGGAAGAACTCGCAAAGCAGTATCAGGAACTACAGCAGATGGGCTTCACCGCTGCCAAGATTTTCTGCAACGGACCGAAGAGCAGCGCGGATGGAAAGGGAGAGTTCTTCGCCAGCCGTATAGAGCGGGAAGTAGAAAAAGTCCGTGTCTGCCGGGAAGCAGTCGGAAATGATTTTGATTTCGTTTTGGAAGTGCATCGCGGCATGACTTTGCCAGAGGCTGTCGCATTTGGTCGTGCAGTAGAGCCATACCGCCCGATGATCCTGGAAGATCCGGTTCCGCCGGACAATGTGGATACGATGGCAGAGGTGGCATCCAAGATCGGGGTTCCGATCGCAACCGGTGAGAGAGCCATCGATCTGCGCGAATTTGAAGTGCTGATGGCACGCCATGCATGCCAGTATATCCGTCCGGATGTCTGCGCAGTTGGCGGCATTACCACCAGCAAGAAGATCTGTGCGCTTGCAGAAGCACACGATGTACTGGTGATTCCGCATAACCCGCTTGGACCGGTATCCACGGCAGCCTGCCTGCAGATCTGCGCATCCATTCCGAACCTTGGGATCCAGGAACTCCCGGGCTTCTGCTTAAATGGAGCGGAAGACAAGATGGTGAAAGAACCATTCCATTTTGAGAATGGCTGTATGATGATTCCGGAAGCACCGGGAATCGGAATTGAACTTGCCGACGATGCAGAAGAACTGTATCCGGCAAAAGAGCGCGGCAGCAATGCAGCGCACCGGGCATTCGATGGATCTGTAAAAGACTGGTGATGTAAATAACAATATAAGTATATGACAAGGGCCGTGTGAGTTGCCGAAAGGCAACTCAC
>OODK01001478.1_pt1 | contig 11179 bp, 9 predicted proteins | sample 1671371 | NCBI WGS metagenome assembly OODK01 (sample SAMN06348150, study PRJEB24527) | human gut metagenome | biome: human gut; feature: ankylosing spondylitis patient; material: feces | host: Homo sapiens | place: China | collected 2015-10 | reverse complement strand
GTGGCAAGTGCCGGCATCTTCGCCTCAAAATTCTTGGAACGCAAGGCAATGACGGAGTTGGGCATCTGGAACAGTAGCACAGAGAACTACTATTACCGCCGTATCTACAACATGGTGTCGGGCAAAATCATGCCGAAGATATGGACGGTGGCAGGAATGATGCTGAAAAGTCCGCAGACTGCCCTCTATTGGGGAAGTTATCTCGTGAAGATATGTGATGACACCAAGAACCTGTGTATGCAGTTTGAGAGTGTGGTGACAAACAGCACCCTTACATTCTCGGACATTGCCTTTCTGCAAATCAACCAGGAGATAGCAGCCATCTTGAAACTATCGGAGATAGGCAACGCGGATTGGAAGAAGATGTTGGACGATTTGTCGAAGGTGCCAGGCAATTTTACAGTGGACAATCTGAAAGCCGACATCGACAATCTGTATAAGGCAGGGGCCAACCTTGCAGGAGCAGGAATGAACAATATCGGCAATGCCCTGTTGCAGAGCAGCCAGTTCAACGACCTCTTCCAAGGCAAACTCAGTGCAGCCATCGACATTGTGGATAACTATTCCTCGCTGTTCAAAAGCCTCGATAAGAGCGTAGGCAACACACTCTTGGGCATGATTGGAGGCAAGGACAACGTTGCAGGACTTTTCTCTCTTGCCAACTATAACCTAACCTCTTGGATGACCGACTATCTGGATGAGACGGCAGGAAACTACTACACGCAAAGATGGTATATCGCCCGACGAGACCAAGGACGAGAGAAATTGTGCGACTATGTACCGCCCACCGATGACAACAGCATCTTGAAAGGCGACCACTGGTACAGAATCAACACCAAGGATGCCAACTTCTATCCCAACAATAGCCAAAAGGAAGCTATCCTGCAAAACTCGGAGAATCATGCAGGTTGGTCAAGGACAAGGGTGCAACAGCTCAACAACCAGAATGACGGCTTTACTTATAGCATCAGCTATTGGTTGAACAGCTACATTATCAGCAGCAAAAAGAAAGGACAGAAACAGAAGGCATACGCCTACGAGATACAGGTGGACAAGAGTTGGAACAGAACAGAAGAAGTGTATGAGGCAGTCTTCGACTCCTACTCGATGGACTTGAACACCTTCAAGGCACAACTGCAAGCCCGGTTGAGCGAATGGAATGACAACGAGGAAGGCTATACCTATTATATAGGCAGTGATGCACGCAACTACTATCAGGCAACCGATGCCGCCAAACTGAAGGGATGCGAGAGCGTGACCATCAGTGTGACATGCAGCGACGGTGTGCAGTTGGGGCAAGGCACCACACAATACAAATGCAAGAGTTGTGGAGGTTCACTGAATGACCACAGCAAGAAATGCGCCATGACAACATCTGTGACAGAGAACACCCTTGACCTCTCGGACTTGTATGAACAAGAGCAGGAAGCCAATGCCAAGATAGCCTCTCTGCAATCTCAAATCAGTCAGTTGGAAGCCGAGAACAAGTCACTTGTCAAGCAAATCGCCAATGCAAGTGTGGAAGATGCAGCCAAGTATCGGGAGCAATACAACAAGAACATGGCTTCCATCGAACAACTGAACAAAGAACTTGCCACATGGCAACAGAAACAAAGGAAAATAGAGGAAGCCAAGGCAGAGGCAGGAAAGGACAATGACGTGGCGACGGATGACTACTATCGCATACCAGCCATTATGAACGACTGCAAGAGTGCCTACAACCTGACTTGGCAAGGGGAAGGAACATGGAGCGGCTATACTTACATTCGAAAAGCCACCATGCCCAACATTAACGGCATAATCACCTTCAAGGCAACATTGAAGATCGCCCGAAAGCCGAAATATTTCTTGGGCATCAAGATACACAGAGCCATCCTGCAGATCAGTTGGGAGCTGACATCGGAATACACCAACACCTCGGTAGTGGATGTGATAACGCTTGACCCAAGCAAGACCGAGCAGGAAAAGGCGGACGAAGTGAACAAGCGCATCTCTGAAATCGCACAGGAATATCCATCGTGCAAGATAACCACCGAATATGCCAAGAGCGCACCTGCCGATGACAATAACACCGATGATACCTTTCATCTGCTATGGTCGAGCGATAGGTTAGAGATAGCCAGAGAGGTGGACAGCAGAATCACCAAGATATACGCAGACTTGGTATCGTTGGAGAAGATGATGCACTACAAGCGCAACATCATCGACGTGCTGATGGACATCGCTCCACATATCAATGCTGACGAAGGACGACGGTTGACACTGGTGGAGAAATGCAAGAAACGTTGGTTAAGGAAAGCTGCCGACACCAAACATTCAGATGATTATCACGGCAAGTTTAATGATGAAGACAATGAAAATGAGAAATAGAAAAGAATACAAGGCTGATGCAGTGGAGAGGGTTGCAGGGCCAGTGAGCAAGAAGCGACGAATGGATATTGTGAGAACATTGCTGGTAGCAATCTTGCTCCTCGCCCTCCCCTCTAAAACATTCGCCCAATGGGGATTTGATGTTGCCAGCGTGGAAGCCTACATCAATGACCACAAGAAACAGCGGAGTCTGTTGCTCGCACGAAGCACGTTGGAATACAGCAATAAACTATTGCACAGTTATAGTAAGGACGAGACCAAGGCATACAAGGAACTGAACGTTGACCTTGACAAGTACACCAGGGCATTTGATGTGATAGATGTGCTATATCAAAGTTTACGAACCAGTTTGAACGTGTACTCCGCCTACGAGGGTGTGAGCGACAGAATATCGGACTATAAGAAGCTGTTGGATGACTACAACAAAAAAGTCATCAAACGAAAGCGCATCTCGCTTGCCGATACCATACTGATAGTCATCAACCGACGAGCCATAGAGAATATCGCAAATGAAGGCGAATACCTCTACAAAAGCGTGAGCGACTTGGTGCTGTATGCCACAGGAGCGGCAGCGTGTTCTACGGCAGACCTTCTTGTGGTATTGGAAAGCATCAACACCTCACTTGACAATATAGAGAAGCATCTGAACAAAAGCTACTTTGAGTCGTGGCGATATATCCAAGTGCGCATCGGCTATTGGAAAGAAAAGGTTTACCGAACCAAAAGCAAGCAGCAAATACTGGAAGATGCCTTCGGTCGGTGGAGAGTGGCAGGTAAACTCGGATATTGAGAGAACGAAGAATTTATAATCCCATATATAATAATGTATAGGCATGGATAGAAAGAAAACAAGAATAGGAACCATCATGTTGATGTTGGGAGTCGCTATCAGCGGCAATGCCCAAAGTGGTGTAACATACAATCATGACAGTTCGAAAAAGAACCAGATAACGGTGATGGAAATCGGTAGTGGTAGTCTGTCACCAGAATTGTACTATCAGTTACTGCACAGCAGTTACAAGAAATCGGCAGCACGCAAGAACAAACTCGGTTTTCGTACCACAGCAGGAATCGGTGCCTATAACCAAGTGGAATATGCCGAAGCCATCGACTCTGCCCTGACCAAAAGAGCAGAGATTGAGGCGTTGAATATGGCAGACAGACAGGTGGATCTGGCATGGAAGGTGGAAGGAAGCAAGATAAACAGCAAGATGGATGCCTTCAAGAAGAACATCGACCGCATCCTGCCTGTAGGCGGATCCATCGGTGACAAGCAACGCTGGACAGAATACTATCATGTCTATGAGACAGCCATCAAAGCCACCAAGGATGCCTATATGCCCAATGCCAAGCGTAAGAAGATGTACCTACAGATTTATGCAGATGTGGCAAAACAAAACGAGACACTTGTAAAGCAACTGGTGCAGATTTCGAATGCCAGTAAGACCAAGGAACTGTTGGCAGCAAACGGTAACTACCAGACCGCCAACAAACGGAACATCATCAGCAGTGCAACAAGTAAATGGCGAGAGGCAGGAATGGCTGTGAGAAACAACACTTCTTCGGGCAGTAATAATGGTTCGAACGAGGATGACAATGATTTGAAAATAAATAGATAAGGAGTTATGGCAGACAACAGCAGCATATTATCCGACTTCGGCATCAACATCTTGGAAGAAGAGATTGATGACGTGATTTTCCAGACCAACGAGTTCCTGTGTGACGCTACTTTCACAGGCTCGAATGGGCCTTTTTGGTGGGTCGTCCAAATGTGTATGGCACTCGCAGCCCTCTTCTCTATCGTGGTGGCAGCGAACATGGCCTACAAGATGATGGTGAAGCATGAGCCACTGGATGTGATGAAACTATTCAAGCCATTGGTGATAAGCATCATCCTCTGTTGGGGGTCCCCACCTGCCGATACAGGCATGACGAACAGTGGCAGCAATTGGTGCGTACTGGACTTTCTGAGTTACATACCAAACTCCATTGGAAGTTATACCCATGACCTATATGAGGCGGAAGCCACACAGATAGAGGACAAGTTTACGGAAGTTCAGCAGCTCATCTACACCAGAGACACGATGTACACCAACGTACAAGCCCAGGCAGACATTGCCCATAAGGGAACAACAGACCCGAATCTGGTGGAATCGACCATGGAGCAGACAGGTGTGGATGAAGTGACCAACATGGAAAAGGACGCAGCCAAGCTGTGGTTCACCTCGCTGACGGCAGGAGCAGTCGTGAACATCGACAAGATAGTAATGCTGATAGCGTTAATCGTGTTCCGCATCGGTTGGTGGAGTACCATCTATTGCCAGCAGATACTATTGGGAATGCTGACGATATTCGGTCCGATACAATGGGCGTTTTCGCTATTGCCGAAATGGGAAAGCAGTTGGGCGAAGTGGCTGACAAGGTATCTGACCGTGCATTTCTATGGAGCCATGCTCTACTTCGTGGGCTTCTACGTGCTATTGCTCTTCGACATCGTGCTCTGCATACAGGTGGAGAACCTGACGGCTATCACCGCCAGTGAGCAGACGATGGCGGCATATTTGCAGAACTCGTTCTTCTCGGCAGGGTATCTGATGGCAGCAAGTATCGTGGCTTTGAAGTGTCTGATCTTGGTTCCAGACCTCGCGGCATGGATGATACCAGAGGGCGATACCGCATTCTCTACCAGAAACTTCGGTGAGGGTGTGGCACAGCAAGCCAAAATGTCGGCACAGGGAACATTGGCGCATGTTGTTCATTAAAGGTAAAAGGGTAAAAGAGTAAAAAGGTAAAAAAACGAAATAGCAATGGTAATCAAGAATTTAGAGAATAAGGTGAAGTTGGTGACTATCATCTGTAGCCTGTTTCTGGTTGGCTGCGTGCTGATAAGTATCAGTAGCATCTGGACGGCGAAGAATATGGTGGTGGATGCACAGAACAAAATCTATGTGTTGGACGGCAACGTGCCAATTTTGGTGCAGCGTACGACGATGGATGAGACATTGGATGTGGAAGCAAAGAGCCATATCGAGATGTTCCATCATTATTTCTTCACATTGGCACCAGATGACAAGTACATCAAATACACGATGGAGAAAGCCATGTATCTGGTGGATGAGACAGGATTGGCGCAGTACAATACACTGAAGGAGAAGGGCTTCTACTCCAACATTATGGGAACGAGTGCCGTGTTCAGCATCTTCTGTGACAGTATCAAGTTTGACAAGGAAAAGATGGAGTTTACCTACTACGGCAGACAGCGCATCGAGCGCATAACCAATGTGCTGACCCGTGAACTGGTGACGGCAGGACAACTAAAACGAGTTCCGAGGACTGACAACAATCCACATGGATTGCTGATAGTGAACTGGAGAACCTTGCTCAACAAGGATATTGACCAGAAGACGAAGAGCAACTATTGAAGGTAAAAGGGTAAAGAAGTAAAAAGGTAAAAAGAAATAACGATGAACACAAAAGGATTTAAGCAGATGCTCATTGGGGAGAAGATGCCCGACAAGGACGACCCAAAATACAAGGAACGCTATGAGCGAGACGTGAGAGCCGGAAGAAAATTTGCCAGGATGTGCAGAATCGACAAGGCTGCAGCCAAGGTGCAGAAATTTGCCGACTTGCACAAGACAATGTTTCTGGTCATCGTGTTCGGATTTGTAGGTGTGAGCTTCAGTTTCAACATCTATCGCATGGCAAGAGCTTATCACTATCAGGGAGAGCGACGCACCGCCACGGAGAGACAGGACTCGCTGATAAAGGCTCGCCATCAGAATATGGGGAATGCAAAGAACATAGTAAGGACCAATGAGGATGCACGCCATCCTCATAAAGACAAATAACGATGAAGCTGACAGAAAGAATCAATTTCAGACAACCCAAGTACATGCTACCTGCGATTGTCTATCTTCCACTGCTTGGTGCCTCCTACTTTATCTTCGACCTCTTTGATACCAAGGTGGCGGAGAAGAAGGATGCCAATATGCAGACCACGGAATATCTGAATCCGAACCTGCCACAAGCCCATATCAAGGGCGGTGACGGTATTGGAGGAAAGTATGAGAACATGTTGAACGCCTACGGCAAGATAGAAGACCATAGTGCCGTGGAGAATATAGACCGAGACAATGAGCAAGAAAAAGAAGAATACCAAAGCAAGTATTCGGATGCAGAACTACAACAGTTGGATGCCGAAGCCAAGAGGCAAGCAGAAATGGAAAAACAGAGAGAAGCACAAGAAGCCCATGAGCGACAAAGAGAAAATGAGGCGTTGGCGGAGCTGAACAAGGCGCTTGCCGAGGCAAGACTGAAAGGACAGCAAGCCACACAAGCGAACATCTCGACTTCTGCAGCCACCTCTCCTGCCGACTCGCAAGACTCAGCCAAGGGCGGTATCAACATCGAAGGCAAAATAAAGGTGAATGAGAATGCCAGAAAGGAAGCGGACGAGAATGATAAGCCAAGTGAAGTGGTGAAAAAGGTGAAGACATCATCGGATTACTTCAATACCTTGGCAGTGAATGAGAAAGACCCGACACTGATAAAGGCTATCATTGACGAGAATGTGAAAGCCGTGGATGGAAGTCGTGTGCGCTTGCGATTGCTTGATGATGTGGAAATCGGTGAGATTGTGGTGAAGAAAGGCGCATACCTGTATGCCACCATGAGCGGTTTCAGTTCACAACGAGTGAAAGGCGCGGTGAAAAGTGTGTTGGTGGATGACGAAATAGTGAAAATCAACCTATCACTCTATGACACAGACGGCATGGAAGGCTTGTATGTGCCAAGCAGCCAGTTCCGTGAGACCACCAAGGATGTGGCAAGCGGAGCCGTAACCGGCAGTGTGGATATGAATACCACCAATACAGGTAGCAGTTTTTCGCAATGGGGCATGCAAACCATGCAGAATGCCTATCAGAAAACAAGCAATGCCATAGGCAAGGCTATCAAGAAGAACAAGGTAAAGTTGAAATACGGAACCTTTGTGTACTTGATAAACAGCAAAGACACCAAGAGCAAGTAAACATTAAACACTACAAAGTAAACATTACACCCATATGAATATCAAGAAGACCATTGGCACACTGATGATGTGTGCAATAAGTGCCACTCCGATGATGGCACAACAGACCAGTACGGAGAGCTATCAGCCCTGCACATACCAGGAGATGGAGCAGCTGACCGTGAACGAGCAGGTGACTACAGTCATTACGGCAAGCGAACCTATCCGCTTTGTGGATATATCCACCGACAAGATAGCAGGAGACCAACCCATCAACAATACCGTGCGACTGAAGCCCAAGGAGGGACTGCATGAAGATGGTGAAGTGCTTGCCATCGTGACCATTGTGACAGAACGCTACCGTACCCAGTATGCGCTGCTCTATACTACAAGATTGCAAGAGGCAGTGACGGATAAGGAGATACAACAGATAGAAAAGAATGCCTATAACAATCCTGCGGTAACCTTGTCCTCTACTGACATGGCTCGATATGCTCGTCAGATTTGGAGTTCGGAAGCCCATGTGAACAACGTGAAGACCAAAGCCCATAAAATGGTGATGCGACTGAACAACATCTATTCGTCTGGCGACTATTTCTTCTTGGACTTCTCTGTGGAGAACAAGACAGACATTCCATTTGATATAGACCAAATACGATTGAAGTTGACGGATAAGAAAACCGCCAAGGCTACCAACTCGCAGATGGTAGAGTTACATCCAGTCTTCACGTTGGAGCAGACCAAGCGTTTCCGCTATGGCTACCGCAATGTGCTTGTCATTCGGAAAATGACATTCCCGAATGGCAAGCAATTAACTATCGAAATGACGGAGAACCAAATCAGCGGTCGCACCATCTCATTGAAAGTGAACTATAGCGATGTGTTGTCAGCCGACTCATTCAATCCGATTTTTCTAAAATAGCAATCATATCCAATGGAAGAAAGCAAGGAGCTACAAGGATTTTACAAGATATTCAGGGCGGTCATCTACATATCCGTGTTGATGGAGTTCTTTGAGTATGCCTTAGACCCAAGGGCGATAGACGGCTTTGGTGGTGTGGTGTGTGACCTGCACGACCGCATCAAACAGTGGTTTATCTACCATGACGGGAACCTGGTGTATAGCAAGGTAGTGACGTTTCTGTTGGTGTGTATCACCTGTGTAGGTACGAGAAACAAGAAACTTCTGGAGTTTGATGCCCGAAGACAGGTGCTGTACCCACTGGTGAGTGGCGTGGGACTGCTGGTAGTGTCCGTGTGGCTCTTCGGCTATGCGATGGACACTCGTCTCTATGCCCTAAGATTGAATATTATTCTATATATGGTGGCAACCATCGTAGGAACGGTACTGGTGCATGTTGCCTTGGACAACATCTCGAAGTTCCTGAAAGAAGGGTTGATGAAAGACCGTTTTAATTTTGAGAACGAGAGTTTTGAGCAGTGCCAGAAGGAGGAATATAACAAGTATAGCGTGAATATCCCCATGCGCTACTACTATAAAGGTAAGTTCCGCAAGGGATGGGTGAATATCGTGAACCCATTCAGAGGCACCTGGGTAGTGGGTACACCTGGTAGTGGCAAGACTTTTTCTATTATCGAGCCGTTTATCCGTCAGCACAGTGCAAAAGGCTTTGCCATGGTCGTTTACGACTACAAGTTCCCGACCTTGGCAACCAAACTGTACTACCACTATAAGAAGAACCAACAGTTGGGGAAACTGCCAGAAGGCTGCAAGTTCAACATCATCAACTTTGTGGATGTGGAATACTCCAAGCGAGTGAATCCGATACAGCAGAAGTATATCAATAACTTGGCAGCAGCAAGTGAGACCGCAGAGACCCTGTTAGAATCACTGCAAAAAGGCAAGAAAGAAGGCGGTGGCGGCAGCGACCAGTTCTTCCAGACCTCAGCCGTCAACTTCCTCGCCGCCTGTATCTACTTCTTCATCAACTATGGCAAGGAACCATACGACAAGGACGGCAAGATGCTGATAGCGGAGAAAATACTTGATCCGAAGACCATGCAGATGAAGCCGACCGGAAAGGTGTTTAACCATGCAGGAGAAGAAGTGGAGCCAGCTTATTGGTTGGGCAAGTACAGCGACATGCCTCATATCCTCAGCTTCCTGAACGAAAGTTACCAGACCATCTTCAATGTGTTGGAGACCGACAACGAGGTAGCACCATTGCTCGGACCGTTTCAGACTGCATTGAAGAACAAGGCAATGGAGCAGTTGGAGGGTATGATTGGTACCCTGCGTGTCTATACCTCACGTCTTGCCACCAAGGAAAGCTATTGGATATTCCATAAGGATGGCGATGACTTTGACCTTAAAGTCAGTGACCCAAAGAATCCGAGCTATCTGCTGATAGCCAACGACCCAGAGATGGAGAGCATCATCGGAGCATTGAACGCCCTCATCCTCAACCGACTGGTGACACGAGTGAACACAGGGCAAGGCAAGAACATCCCTGTGAGCATCATCGTGGACGAGTTGCCGACACTTTACTTCCATAAGATAGACCGACTGATAGGTACAGCCCGAAGCAACAAGGTGAGCGTAGCCTTGGGATTCCAGGAACTGCCCCAGTTGGAAGCCGACTACGGGAAGGTGGGCATGCAGAAGATTATCACCACCGTAGGCAATGTGGTGAGCGGTTCGGCACGAAGCAAGGAAACACTGGAATGGCTATCCTCCGACATTTTCGGAAAGGTGGTGCAACTGAAGAAAGGTGTGACCATCGATAGAGACAAGACGAGCATCAACCTGAATGAGAATATGGACAGCCTTGTGCCAGCCAGTAAAATCTCGGATATGCCAACAGGATGGATCTGCGGACAGACCGCAAGAGACTTTGTGGCGACCAAGACAGGCATGAATGGCAGTATGAACATACAGGAGAGCGACGAGTTCAAGACCAGTAAGTTCTATTGTAAGACCGACTTCAACATGGCAGACATCAAAAAAGAGGAAAGCGAGTATATGCCACTGCCCAAGTTCTACACATTCAAGAGCCGTGATGAACGCGAGCGCATCCTCTATAAAAACTTCGTGCAAGTTGGTGAGGACGTGAAAGCCATGATAGCAGAGATATTCAACAAGAAGAATGCCAAGTGACAAAATATCAAAGAGAGACAAAACGAGATTCATGACAGGAAAGATACGGACATACACCATTATAGTACTCTTGCTACTGTGCCAGAATATCATGGCACAGAACAAGACACCCACAACAGATAGCCCAAGCCAAAGCGACTTGAGCATCTTCTCATTACCACCCTTTGAGCGAGCCGTGCGGTGCATCAAGTATTATGAAGGGTGGCACGACATCAAGCGCAACTATCCCTATATCGGATGGGGACATCGGATATTGCCACATGAAAAGTTCAAGAAGAATCTTACTTATCAGCAAGCCGACTCCCTGCTGCGCTCAGATCTCACCAAGTTATGTGCCATGTTTCGTAAATATGGCAAAGACTCATTACTCCTTGCCGTACTTGCCTATAATGTCGGACCCTATAAAATATTAGGGAACAAAAGATTTCCGAAGAGCCGTCTCTTGCAAAAGATTGAACGAGGATTGTGTGATATAGAAAAGGATTATCTTAACTTTTGCAGATGGAGAGGCAAATGCATTCCGTCCATCAAAAGGCGAAGAATGACAGAACTTCAACTGTTATACATCCCATAAAAATACGATAATACTCCATTGGGCATCGAGGTAGTTCTGCGTTGCCTATCGAAGTTATACTTCATCGGAACTTCAAGAATATTGGCTTAATAACATACAAAAGTTG
>OODK01001472.1_pt1 | contig 11246 bp, 10 predicted proteins | sample 1671371 | NCBI WGS metagenome assembly OODK01 (sample SAMN06348150, study PRJEB24527) | human gut metagenome | biome: human gut; feature: ankylosing spondylitis patient; material: feces | host: Homo sapiens | place: China | collected 2015-10 | reverse complement strand
AGATGCCGGGTGCTGCCGGACATAAATCTGCTGGCATCGAATCTTCTGGGAGTCATGGGAGAGCTTGAAGTGTTTCTGGAGGAAGAAAAAGAATTTCCGGAACGGGAACTGGTTCTGCAGTTTTATTTTGACCTGCGGCATTTTCTGAACATGCATGATGGCCTGGATGATCATTACCGGATCTATACGGAGCTGGGGGAGGATGGAAATTTCCGCCTGTATCTGTTCTGTATTGATCCGTCCCGGTGCTTAAACGCCTGTCTGGAAAAGGGTATTGCGGGGATCTTTTTTTCAGCGACCATGATTCCGGTCATCTATTATAAGAAGCTGCTCAGCGGCAATCCGGAGGATTTTGCGGTTTATGCAAATTCTCCGTTTGACGGGAAGAACCGGTTGATTCTGGTGGCGAAGGATGTCAGCAGCCGTTACAGCCGCAGAAACCGAACAGAATTTGGCAAGGTGGCCGATTATATTACGGAGCTGGCCCACAGCCATGTGGGAAATTATATGGTGTTTTTTCCATCCTATCGTTACATGGAGGCAGTGGAACAGCTTCTGGATGAGCGCTATGACGGAAGCTTTCGCTGGCAGATGCAGACGAGCCGCATGACGGAGAAGGAGCGGGAGAAATTTCTGGAGCTGTTTGAAGAAAAGCGTGAACAATCCTTTGTCGGACTTTGTGTGCTTGGCGGGATATTTTCAGAGGGAATTGATCTGAAGGCGGAACGACTGGAAGGAGCGATCATTGTGGGAACCGGCTTGCCAATGGTGTGCAGTGAACAGGAAATCCTGATGCAGTATTTTGCGGAACAGGGAGAGAATGGATACGATTATGCCTATCAGTATCCGGGCATGAATAAGGTGCTGCAGGCAGCAGGACGGGTCATCCGCACGGCTGAGGACCGGGGCGTGATTTTGCTTTTAGATGACCGCTTTTTGCGGCAGGAGCTCCAGGAGCTGTTCCCGCGGGAATGGACCGAATATGGTCTGGTGACCCGGGAAACGGCAGGAGGGTGGCTGAAACATTTCTGGGAGAAACGATAGCCTGGACAAAAATCCTGGTTCAGGAATGGGGCAAAGAAAGTCCGGCATGAAAAATGGAGATGCGCTACAGCATCTCCATAAACTGCTTAGCCGCCTGGGAAATAGGCAGGCTGTCATTGCTTGCGACCACGATCTGACGGGTTGGAAGCTCTTCGTGGATCTGAACCTTAAAAAGGCTGTGCTCGTTTTCCGGAATACAGTAATCCGGAACAAAGGCAACGCCCAGACCGATGCGGGCCAGGTCAATTAAAAGATCATTGCTGGAAAGCTCGATCTCCGGAACTAGATCCAGCTGATGGCGCTGGAACATGCTGTGCAGAAACTCACTTGTGGTGCTCTTGCGGTCCAGCATCAGGATCGGAAAGTGCCTTAAATCCTTCAGGCTGATGGTTTTGCCCCGCAGCTCCTTGTATTCGTCGTTGGCTACGAAGACGTCTTTAAATTCCCGGATGATACGCACATTCTGGGTGTTGGAAAGACCGGAGTTTGGATAGTTGGTGATGGCAAAATCCACCTGGCCGGATTCCAGCAGTTTTGCGCAGGCAATGGAGGTCTGGTTGGTAACCTTGATATGCACATTCGGATAGCGCCTGTGAAAATCCTTCAGATAAGATACCAGATAGTAACGGCAGATGGTGTCACTGGCACCGATGCGAAGCTGACCGCCGTTTAAGGTATTCGCCTCTAAAAGCTGGTTCTCGCCCTGGCGGATCAGGTTCATGGCAGGTTCGATATGCTTTAAGAGAATCTCACCCTCCGGCGTAAGCTGTACCCGCTTCGTGCTGCGGATGAAAAGCGGCTGGTTCAGCTTTTTTTCCAGTACCTTGATGGACTGGCTGACAGCAGACTGGGAAATGAACAGCTGCTTGGAGGCTTCCGAGAAGCTTAGGGTATTAGCAACATGATAAAATACTTTATATAGTTCGTAATTGATGTCCAATATTAGTCCTCCTTATAAAACTATGGCTATTCTATCATGCTGCTGATGAATTGTAAAGGACCTGCGGGATAAATTGGCATCGAAAAAGAATATAATAAATTCTTAAATCGCTTGCATAAAATCCGGATTCGGTATAATCTGTCAGAGATAGACAATCCGTCCGCTTACACACAAGTCAGCGAACCAATGCGATGCCTGGTGGAATCAGCACTTTCAGAACGGACCGGACAGTCACCGCTTTTGCAGGCACTCCGGCTTATGGAATGCCTGGACGGAAGTCTGGGACGGTCAGTTCTGGCACGGACTGGATCCCACGCATAACCGTCTTGCAGATGAACGCTATATCAAGCTGAGCCATGGACTGGATTTTATGGATGCTGCCGTTGACCGGGGCTGCTTTCTCGGCAAAGCCGGCCAGGAGCAGACAATATTGATAAAGGTGGAAGAAAAGTGAAGCACGATGCTACGATAAAAACCGTGACAGAAGTAGGACTTGCTGTCGATGAAAAATTAAGGATCTTAAAACACGTGATCGAGCCGGAATACAAAACCGGAAAGGAAAAGAGGATCTGCGTGGTAACCGGTACCCATGGAGACGAGCTGGAAGGCCAGTATGTCTGTTATGAGCTGAACCGGATCTTAAAAGAACAGAAGGAACATTTAAAGGGAATCGTCGAGATATACCCTGCATTAAATCCCCTGGGCGTGGACTCCATATCCCGGGGTATTCCTATGTTTGACCTGGACATGAACCGGATCTTCCCGGGAAGCGAGGAAGGCTCAGTGGCAGAGCATGTGGCGGCAAAAATCGTGGAGGATATTGCAGGCGCAGACCTGTGTATTGATATTCATGCCAGCAATATTTTCCTGAGGGAAATTCCACAGGCCCGCATCAATGTCAACACCAGGGAGCAGCTTCTGCCCTTCGCGACACGTCTGAATCTGGATTTTGTCTGGGTCCATGCGGCGGCTACTGTGCTGGAATCGACGCTGGCCCACAGCTTAAACTCCATCGGGGTCCCGACGGTTGTTGTTGAGATGGGTGTAGGCATGCGTATTACGGAGCATTTCTGCCATCAGCTGACTGACGGAATTTTCTGTGTGATGAAGGATCTCGGAATCTGGGACGGCGATGTGATCGTTCCAAAGGAACCGATCATTTCCGATGATGGAGAGGTCGGATTTTTGAATGCAGAGCATCCGGGAATCTTTATCCCTTCTGTAGAACACTGGAAAAATGTGGAAGAGGGACAGATCATTGGACGGATCTTAAATCCGCTGACCGGAGAAATTGCCCAGGAAGTAAAAGCACCGATCCACGGAATGCTTTTTACGCTGCGGGAATATCCGGTGGTATCCTGCGGCTCCCTGATCGCCCGTGTGCTGGGAGGTGACTACCGATGAGAAAAGAGATTATATTTACGCTGGAAAACTGTTACCGGGATAACATGGACGTGTACGGCTTCCACTTCGGAAAGGGAGAGAAGGCAGCCTGCATTGTAGGTGCCATACGCGGCAACGAGATACAGCAGCTGTATATCTGTTCCCAGCTGGTAAAGGCATTAAGGAAACTGGAGGAGAAGGGCGCCATTGTGCACGATAATGAGATTCTGGTAATCCCGTCGGTCAACCATAGTTCCATGAACATCGGAAAGCGCTTCTGGGCAACGGACAATACCGATATCAACCGGATGTTTCCGGGATATCATGCCGGAGAAACTACCCAGCGGATCGCAGATGGTGTGTTCCGGGCAATCCAGGGATACAATTACGGCATTCAGTTTACCAGCTTTTACCTTCCAGGAGATTTTGTGCCGCATGTCCGCATGATGGACACCGGTTACCAGAACGCAAGCCTGGCGAACCTGTTCGGACTTCCGTATGTAGTGATCCGCCAGCCGCAGCCGATCGATACGGCTACGCTGAATTATAACTGGCAGATCTGGAATACCAATGCGTTTTCTGTTTACAGCAGTGCCACAGCGCAGATCGATGAGCGGGCAGCCCGTATGGCGGTCGCATCCGTGCTGCGTTTCCTGACCCGTATGGGGATTTTGCGTTATACCAGCCACAGCGGCTATATTGCAAGCGTCCTGCGGGAAGATGACCTGACGAATGTCAAAAATGATCTTCCGGGACTTTTCCGCAGGCATGTGGAGCCGGGACAGGAGGTGCACCGGGGAGAGGTGCTGGCTTCCATCATTGACCCGCTGGAGGGTGAAGTGATCAGCCAGATCCTGTCTCCGACAGACGGAATTGTCTTTTTTGCCTATCATGAGCCTACGGTGATGGAGGGCACGATCATTTTCAAGATCATCCGCCGTCTGCACGAGTAGACTGTGTCTTTATATCAGGTCAGTGCTCCTGCCACCGGCTCAGAACATGCTCCCGGTTCAGGAAATTGTTCAGCTCTGCCCCGATAAACAGGATACAGATGCAGATGTAAAGCCACAGCATCAGAAGAACAATGGCTGTCAGGCTCCCGTACATATAGGAAAAATTACTGAAATGTGAAAAATAAATAGAAAAGGCATAAGAAAATGCCAGCCATAAAACCGCGGTAAAGACAGCTCCCGGAAGCTGCTGCCGCGGTTTCTGCTTTCTGGACGGAACGATGGTATAGAGTCCTACAAAGGTAAGCAGGAAGATGGCCATTGCTAAAAGAAAGCGCAGACTGATGACAATGCGGGTTGTGGGCGCAAGGATCGGAAGAAAGCGAAGCAGCAGATGCTCAATATTTTTGCCGAAGATCAGAAGCACGAGGGACATGACACAGACCAGCATAAAGATCAGCGTGTAAAAGGAACACAGCAGGCGCTGCAAAAGATAATTGCGGCGTTTAAAGTCCCCGTAAATCCGGTTTAAGCCCCGCTCAATGCCCAGCATTCCCTTGGAGGCGGACCACAGGGCCGTCAGCGCGGTTACGGACAGAATGGTTCCCGGAGATTTGATGTAAAGATCCTCTACAATGTTGACAATCAGAGCGTGCAGCATCTGGGGCATGATCTTTACCATGACAGCGAGCAGGTCAGATTTTCCGACGTTCGGAAGAAACTGGATCAGGGTCAGGAGCAGCATGATAAAGGGAAAGAATGCGGTTACAATAAAGAAAGATGCCTGTGCTGCGTACACGGTAATCTCATCCTTTACGCACCGGTCCCAGAGCTGTTTACAATAAAGGAAAAAAGAAATCATAGATAACGTTTCCTTTCTGAAGTCTTACTCTTTATCATAGTAGCATGAGCTTTGGAATATGGCAAGGAGAGGTTTTCGGCTTCTTGTGGATGCCGGAAATATGTGCTATAATTATCCAATACGTTTTGCTGTGAACTGCAAAACGAAAAACCTATGACACCTGGAGGTTTACCATGAAGAGGCTGCTGCGTTATTTAAACGCCTACAAAAAAGAGACGGTGCTGGCCCCTCTCTTTAAAATGCTGGAAGCCAGTTTTGAATTGTTTGTACCGCTTGTTGTTGCACGAATCGTGGATGTAGGCATCAAAAATCAGGATCCGGGCTATATCCTGCGAATGGGAGGACTTCTTGTATTGCTGGGAGTGATCGGCCTGACCTGTTCCATCACGGCACAATATTTTTCGGCAAAGGCAGCAGTCGGTTTTGCGACCGGTCTGCGCAATGATCTGTTTGCCCATATCGGAAGCCTCTCTTACAGTGAGCAGGATACCATCGGAACCTCCACGCTGATCACCCGCATGACCAGCGATATCAACCAGGTACAGTCCGGTGTGAATCTGACACTGCGGCTGCTCCTCCGTTCTCCGTTCATCGTGTTCGGAGCCATGGTTATGGCTTTCACCGTAAATGTGAAGGCAGCCATGATCTTTGTAGTTGCAATTCCGGTGCTTTCTGTGATCGTATTCGGTATCATGGCTGTCAGCATGCCGCTGTACAAAAAGGTTCAGAAGCAGTTAGACCATGTGACCCAGGCAACCCGGGAAAACTTAACCGGCGCACGTGTGATCCGTGCCTTTAACCGACAGGAGGATGAAATCCGAAACTTTGACGAGTCCAACGGACTTCTCGTAAGGTTCCAGGTCTTTGTCGGTAAGATTTCCGCGCTGATGAACCCGATGACCTATGTGGTAGTCAACCTTTCCATTATTTCAGTAGTCTGGATCTCCGGAAAACAGGTGGATGCCGGCATTATCACCCAGGGTGAGACGGTGGCGCTTGTCAACTATATGTCGCAGATCCTGGTAGAGCTGATCAAGATGGCAAACCTGATCATTTCCATTTCCAAGGCACTGGCCTGCGCAAATCGTATCAGCAGTGTCCTGGAAGAAAAGAGCAGCATTGTCAGTCCTGCTAAGGGTATGGTAACGGCTTCGGAAGCTGCGGCAGAGGGAGCAGGAGCACCGGCAAAGGTACAGTTTGATCATGTGAACTTTCTTTATAAGGGCGCCAAGGCAGATTCCCTGACAGACATCAGCCTGACCGTAAAGAAGGGACAGACTATCGGTATCATCGGCGGTACCGGTTCCGGAAAATCATCTCTGGTAAATCTGATCCCGCGTTTCTATGATGTGCGGGAGGGTGCTGTCCTTGTGGATGGCGTGAATGTAAAGGATTATCCGCTGGAAACCCTGAGAGAAAAAATCGGTGTTGTGCCGCAGAAGGCAATCCTCTTCCAGGGAACTCTTCGTGAAAATATGAGATGGGGCAAAAAGAATGCCACCGATGAGGAAATCTACCGCGCCCTGGATATCGCGCAGGCCCGCGAATTCGTGGATGGCAAGGAAAAGGGACTGGATCTTTATATTGACCAGGCCGGAAAGAATTTATCCGGCGGACAGAGGCAGCGCCTGACCATTGCCCGCGCCTTGGTGCGCGAGCCGGAGATCCTGATCATGGATGACAGTGCCTCTGCACTGGACTTCGCGACGGATGCGAAACTCCGTATGGCGATTCAGAAGGGCACAAAGGATATGACTGTTTTCATTGTATCCCAGCGTGCGACAACGATCCGGCATGCGGACCAGATCGTAGTTCTGGATGATGGTGCGGCTGTGGGCATTGGTACTCATGAGGAGCTGTTTGAAAGCTGTGAGGTATATCGCGAGATCTGTCTGTCCCAGCTTTCCAGAGAGGAGGTGCAGTAAGGTGGCAAAGCTTGAGATTAAAAAACATAAATCAACCTTAAAGCGGATCTTGAACTACATTGGAAGCTATAAATGGCTCGTAGTTCTCTCTCTGGTCCTGGCTGCCGTGACCGTGGCAACCACCCTTTACGCGCCGATCCTGGTGGGAGAGGGCGTCGACCTGATCCTGGGGCCCGGCAATGTGGATTTTATCGGACTGCTTGCGATCCTTCGTAAAATTGCAGTCGTGATCGTTGTTACGGCGCTTGCCCAGTGGCTCATGAACCATATCAACAACCAGATCACCTACCGGGTGGTAAAGGACATCCGCACCAGGGCCTTTAACCATCTGGAGATTCTTCCGCTGAGCTACATTGATTCCCACCAGTACGGCGATATCATCAGCCGTATCATTGCAGATATTGACCAGTTCTCCGAGGGACTGCTGATGGGATTTACCCAGCTCTTTACCGGTGTCCTGACGATTCTCGGAACCCTGGGCTTTATGCTGGTGGTGAATCCGTTCATTACGCTTGTGGTGGTGTGCGTGACTCCGCTTTCCCTGTTTGTGGCAAGCTTTATCGCAAAGAAAACCTATTCTATGTTCAGGCTTCAGTCCCAGACCAGGGGTGAGCTGACTTCCCTGGTAGATGAAATGGTGGGAAATGAAAAAGTAGTACAGGCCTTTGGCTATCAGGATGAGGCGCAGAAGCGCTTTGAGGAGATCAACGGACGCCTTCAGGGCTACAGCCTGCGTGCGATCTTTTTCTCTTCGATCACCAACCCGGCCACCCGTTTTGTCAACAGTATGGTATACGCCAGTGTCGGTGTCGCCGGTGCTTTCGCTGCCATCCGCGGACTGCTTACCGTGGGACAGCTTTCTGCGTTCTTAAGCTATGCAAACCAGTACACGAAGCCTTTTAATGAGATTTCTGGCGTTGTGACCGAGCTGCAGAATGCCCTGGCCTGCGCGGCACGGGTATTTGAGCTGATCGACGAGCCGCCGTTTACCCCGGAGGATGCCGACGCAGTCAATCTTCAGAACGTGGACGGCAGTGTAAAGCTGGAGCATGTAAATTTCTCCTACACTCCGGATACTTCCCTGATCGAGGATTTAAACCTGGATGTAAAGCCAGGACAGCGCATTGCCATTGTCGGACCGACCGGCTGCGGCAAGACCACCATGATCAATCTGCTGATGCGTTTCTACGATGTAGTAAGCGGTTCTATCAGGGTGTCCGGTGAAGATATCCGCCACGTTACAAGAAAGAGTCTGCGCACCAATTATGGAATGGTTCTGCAGGAAACCTGGTTAAAGGCCGGAACCATCCGGGAGAATATTGCCTATGGCAAGCCGGACGCGACCGAGGAGGAGGTCATCCGGGCGGCAAAGGAGGCGCATGCCCACAGCTTTATCAAGCGTATGCCGGATGGATATGACACGGTGATCTCCGAGGATGGTGGCAATCTTTCCCAGGGGCAGAAGCAGCTTCTCTGCATTGCCCGCGTCATGCTGTGCCTGCCGCCGATGCTGATCCTCGATGAGGCGACCTCTTCCATCGATACCCGCACCGAGATCCGTATCCAGAAGGCTTTCGCTGCCATGATGAAAGGCCGTACCAGCTTTATTGTTGCACATCGTCTTTCTACCATCCGTGAGGCAGATGTGATCCTGGTAATGAAGGATGGACATATCATTGAGCAGGGAACCCATGAGACCCTGCTGGCACAGAACGGATTTTACGCGAACCTGTATAACAGCCAGTTCGCGGGATAATAAGGAGTGTTGGAATTATGAATTACGCAACCATCAAGCCAGTAGACATTGCCAATGGTCCGGGTGTGCGGGTGTCACTTTTTGTGAGCGGCTGCAGACATCACTGCAAGGGCTGTTTCAATGCTCAGGCATGGGATTTTGAGTACGGTGAACCATTTACGGAAGAGGTCTGGCAGAAAATCTTTTCCGCTCTGGATCACGACTACATGGAAGGCATTACCCTGCTTGGCGGGGAGCCTATGGAGCCGGAGAACCAGGCTGGGCTGCTGCCGTTTTTAAAAGAGCTGAAAAAGCGTTTTCCCCAAAAGACGATCTGGTGCTTTTCCGGATATGATTTCGAGAAGGACATTCTGGGACGCATGATGAAGGAATCGGAGGTAACACGGGAGCTGGTGCCGCTTCTGGATGTTCTGGTAGATGGAAAATTTGTGGAAGATTTAAAGAATTTAAGCCTGAAATTCCGCGGCTCCGAAAACCAGCGGATCCTGGATGTGGCGCGCTCTCTTGCAGCCGGGAAGGCAGTCTGGATGGAGCAATATCGATAATGGAAGTATCAAAAATGGATATAAAAATGGAAAACAAGAGAAGGGTGTTGTGGAAGCTGTTTGTCTCCACGCTCTACCTGAGTGCTTTTACCTTTGGCGGCGGTTATGTGATCGTTTCTGAAGAAAAAATTTGTAGATGAATATCACTGGATCGAGAATGAGGAGATGCTGGACCTGGTCGCGATCGCCCAGTCCTCTCCGGGAGCCATTGCAGTCAACGGGGCCATCGTGGTGGGATATAAGCTGGCCGGAATGGCCGGAACGGTGATTGCAATTCTCGGAACCATTATTCCGCCGTTTCTGATCATTTCTGCAATCTCGGTCTTTTACAATCTGGTAAAGGACAATTTCATTGTGAGTCAGATGCTGCAGGGCATGCAGTCCGGAGTAGGGGCAGTCATCGCATCGGTTACCTATGAGATGGGAGCCGGCATTGTTCATGGAAGGAACAAGACATCCATCCTTATTATGGTCTGCGCTTTTGCTGCATCCTGTATCTTCCGGGTCAATGTCATTTTCGTGGTGATTGCCTGCGGACTTCTTGGCGTTGCGCGGACGCTCCTTACCGGAAAGGAGGCTGCATAAATGATCTATCTTAAGCTTTTTATCAGCTTTCTCCAGATTGGCATGTTCAGCTTTGGAGGCGGCTATGCGGCTATGCCTCTCATACAGGGACAGGTAGTGAACGGGCATCAGTGGCTGACCATGGCGGAATTTACGGATCTCATTACGATTTCCCAGATGACACCAGGTCCCATTGCAGTGAACTCTGCCACCTTTGTCGGAATGAAGATTGCCGGCGTACCTGGAGCTCTCGCAGCAACCTTCGGATGTATTCTGCCTTCCTGCATCATCGTTACGCTGATCGCGAAGCTGTATCTCAAATACCGGAACATGGCCCTGTTGCAGGGCGTGCTGGCCTCCTTAAGACCTGCGGTGGTCGCCCTGATCGGCTCTGCGGGCATTGCCATTTTGATCAATGCCTTCTGGGAAAACAGCGCGCAGATTACTGCTTGGGGAACCAACTGGATCATGGTGGGAATCTTTGTGATCTCTGTAGTGCTGCTGCAGAAGGGAAAGATGAATCCGATCCTGGTCATGGTGCTGGCCGGAGTCATGAAGGTTCTGACGGCCCTGTTCATTGGCGCATAAAGATAATTGTGTTTATTTTGTGCCCAAAAGAAAAAGGTTCTTTTGACGGTCTGTAAGAAATTTGTCAGAATCTTCCAATTCTCGTCAGAATTGTAGAAATAGTGTCAGAATCGCTAAGAGAACGGTAAAGTCTTAAGCCTCCTCTTTGTGCTAGAATTCTATCATAAGAAAACGATGACAGAATTCAGACAGCACGAAAGAGGAGGCTTACATTATGATGAGAGGAAAACGAATTGCCGGATGGGTATTTGCATTTGCATGCACGGTCATGGCAGGCTGTGGGTTTTCTTTAGCCGCTGAGGGCTATGGATTATATAAAAATGCAGTACAGACTGTAAGCCTGGAGGAAAAGGTAAACGAGATCCGCAGCCGGGAGAGTTTTACTTCCCTGGAAGAGATGCCGGAGACTTATGTGCAGGCTGTGGTAGCAGTGGAGGATCACCGCTTTTACGAGCATTTCGGCCTGGATCTGATCGCGATCGGCCGGGCTTTGGTCAATGATATAAAAGCAGGACGCTATGTAGAGGGCGGCAGCACCATCACACAGCAGCTTGCAAAAAATCTGTACTTTTCCCAGGAAAAGACCATGAACCGCAAAGCAGCTGAGGTTTTTCTGGCACTGGAACTGGAGCGGAACTATACTAAGGATGAGATTCTTGAACTCTATGTAAACAGCATTTACTTTGGAG
>OODK01001470.1_pt1 | contig 11252 bp, 10 predicted proteins | sample 1671371 | NCBI WGS metagenome assembly OODK01 (sample SAMN06348150, study PRJEB24527) | human gut metagenome | biome: human gut; feature: ankylosing spondylitis patient; material: feces | host: Homo sapiens | place: China | collected 2015-10 | reverse complement strand
TCCCGCTCGGGCTTTTGGCTTTTATACCGGTCTAAACACACCGCCGTCCAGACGGCCGATTACCCATGCGTCAGAGCCGTTGACCTCTACAATATATTCGGCCTCCCATTCATACTCACCAATCTTTGCGCAGACCAGATATTCGTTCTCTGCATATGGTCTAACATAGTCGAAACCGGTACAGTAATCGCCTTAGCTCTCCACATAGCTGCTGACCGCACCCTGCGCCAACTTTGTCGGCGAAACATCCTGCTCGGCCCAGCCCATCTTCTGCTCATATGCAGAAATAGTATCGACATTCGCCTTTTCTACATCACTCAAATCGCTTCCATCATAGGACGAATTTGGCGTATACCACGATTTAGCCGCAAAGTAATTCTGGATTTCCTGCGTCTGGAATACATAGCCGTGACGAGCAAAAATCTCGTTGCGGGCCAGCAGAGCCGTCTTTTGATCCCAGCCTGCCATATCGGACTCAGTGATATACTGGCGGTCACTCGGGAAAATATAATCAGCCGATGAGATATCCGCAGTTGATGCCGGTTCTACTGCTGTCGTATCAGCAGTGTCCTGCTGTGCATAGTCGTTCATATCCAGATAGCCATACGCATCCAGTACCCACGGAACCGAGGTTTCCAATGCGTCCTCACCAAACAGTGTACAAAGCTGTGCGCGATCACCTGTATAGTTTGCCGCTGCGCCATACAATACCGCAGAACCGGAGATTTGATCCAGCTCATCAATAAAGGCTTTCATCTTCTCTGCGCTGTCGAGTTCTGTTTCATGCTTTGTGGTGTAAGCCATAAAGTATAGACTGTTTAACTCTGCCGCAAGGTCGCTTGCCTTTTCAATCTCTGTATTGGGATCATGAAAAGCAGAAATTTTGAACACCTGCTCGTCCAGCATTTTGAACTGAATCGTTGTGTCGCCCACAGTTTCATCTGTATATTTTACTTCAACAATCTGCTGACCATCATCGTTCTCTCCGCCGTCCCACTCGGCTGTGCAACCCAGCTGATCTTCATAGTAGCTGCTGAGCAATTCCTGCACCGTCATATCGGTAAATTCGCCGAGATAGCCATTTTGTACGGTTTCGATATAAGTGTCCGTGCTGGTCGAGCCTGTATTACCACCAGACGTACCAATCATCACTGCAATCAAAATCAGTACAACCGCCACAATACCGCCGATGATAAACTTCTTTTTACCGCCCTTTTTCGATGGTACTGGCGCTCCCTGTGGTGGTATTACATTCTCATGAACGTTTTCTGTGCTTGCAGCAGCTTCCACCGTCTTTGTGTCCTCTTGAACTGCCTCTACGCCCAGCGGAGAGCCGCATTTCGGACAAAATGTTTTCTTCTCCTTAATTTCCGTACCGCAATTTGGACAGAACATCTTTTACCAACTCCTTAGCATTAAATTTTTTACGAATAACAGCAACGTTATCGCCATAGAGCAGATACCATATCCCGCTAAAGCACCTGTTGCAAATCTTCTTCGATTGGTAGACACCTGCCACTCCCATAGCTGAGTTAAACCGTCTATCACCAGTGGGATACAGCAAACGGCATACACGCTCACGTTCTTTCTGCAAACCGTATACGCTGGCACAGCGAGAATATATCCAACCAGAACACCTGTACAACGGGCACACAGCGGAAACTTCCTGCCTTTCCAGTAAAAGCTCCTATCTGCGCGTTGATGACAGCCTGCTCGATGGCCGACTGCCATCAGCCATTCATACACCGTTTTCTTCATCACGAGCCTTTTTCAGTCTATCTAAATACTCTTTATATTTCTTTGCATTTTCGACTGCTTCGTTTAACTCGGTTAAGGCTGGTGATAGCTTTATGTAATACGGCGGCATCATGCACATTACTCCAATCCCCATTGCAGCAAGAAACCAGATAATTATCGTAATCAGTTCGTCCATATCAATAGCCAGAAATGCTATAAAGCCCATCAATGCAATGATGATTCCTCTCCCAATCATCCGGAATGTATTCTGTACCTTACACGCCGGGTACTCTTGCAAAAATGCCTGCTTATCCGCTTTCAGGCGAGCTTTCAAAGCCTTATAGCGGTTTTCAGCTTCTATCACTTCGTTGTCGATATTCTGGAGTATTACTGGATTCGCTGCCGACAGCAATGCTTTTCGCCTGGCTTTTGCATTAAGTTCTTGTTGAATTTTCTCCTGCCGAGCCTTTTCCGCTGCTTTCGCAGTCCCCGCTTGAAACTTTTTACCGCAGGAATGGCACACCCAGTAATCATCGGTAAATCCCGGACTTGCTCCGCACAGGCCGCACAATATGCCGATCGGCCCGAAAATCATCATACCGCAGCAGGCATCTGTAAACGATCCGCTGCTGCCAGAATGATGAACAGCCACATACTGCGTATTTTCCGAACCGCACTTTGGACACTTCACGCGATCCCCTCCCCTTTGCTTTCTTATGCACAGTATATCATTTCCAGCCTCATTTGTAAATGATATAACAATCACTATTTACAAGTGTATATATCAATTTGCCGATTGGAACAACTACCTCTATGATGGTATGAGAGGTGTTGCCAATGACTGATATTTCGGCTGCAATCGGCAAACGAATCCGGACTTTCCGCAACGCACAGGGCATCAGCTTGGAAGAATTATCTTTCAAAGCCGATCTGAACGCTGCACACTTGGGACAAATCGAACGCGGTCTGCGCAATCCGACGATTGAAACGCTGAACCGTATCGCCACTGCGTTGGACATATCGTTTTATGAACTGATCGGCTCGGTCGAGGAAGTCCCGCAGAAACAACCGGAAACCAATGAGATCAAACGGAAAATCGACGCACAGTTGTCCTCCATGACTTTGGACGAGCAGAAGGACATACTGCGCATCATTCGCATATTCCGCCGCCGTTTTGATGAAGAAAACAAAAAGACTGACTGATATACTTATGTGGTATCAGTCAGTCTTTTATATTTTGTAGTTTATACACATTGTAAAATATTGCTATTCGATGCCCATTGTGGTAATATTAAACCAATAAAAGTTAAATTGTCGCAAAATAATTGGACAAAATACAAAGAGATCTCCTAAGAGATCTCTTGTTCCACACACTGTGGAGCCGCATACACGGCGCTTGCGCTAAAAGCTTATTTGAACTTGTAGTGTAATACCTAATGGTAGTAAATCATTGATGGTTCTTTTCTGCCGCGTTTGCGAAGCTCTGAAAATGGAGTTATCCCCTATCAGCTTCAACTGCGCGAACTAGATGCAATATTGAAAAACGCTTCTTTATATTTACCATTTCTAGCACAACAGCAATGCGATGGTTACACTCCCGCTGAGAAGATTAGAAAAACATTTGAATTCCGTGTTCCGTATTATGTCGGTCCACTAAATGATAAAGCAGCACATCACTGGGCTGTTCGTTCTAACACTGATAGCAAAGAAAAAATTTATCCGTGGAACTTTAATCAACTGATTGATCTTGATCATTCAGCTGAAGCATTTCTCGTCAATTTAATCGGTCGCTGTACTTACACAGGTGACCCTGTTCTGCCTAACGATTCTTTACTATATAGCGAGTATATGTTGCTCAACGAATTAAATCCATTAAAAATTGATGGTCAACCGCTTTCTACAGAGCATAAAAAGCAGTTGATTAAGCCCAGCTTTCGCTGGACTTTTTCGACAGACTGGGGCATCCAAAAGGGTGCCCTTTTTTCATTTCTGCAGGCCATGTACAGCCCACTCTGCTTCTGCCCTGTTCGTATCTAGGATACTCAACTGGCACTTCGATTTGCAGGATGCATGGATCTGGGCGCTTTACTCCCCATCCACAGGCTTGCCAACCATGTATACCCAGCCATGAGGAGGACAGACAGAATATGTCCAGTACCCGATGACCACACCGTCAAAGGGAGCAATGACCCGATCCACTTCCTCTCCGAACAGGTTCGTAATGATGGAAAGCGTGTCGCCCTTACGCACAGAATCCATTGCCTTCTTCACAGGCACATGAATCCCGCCGTTGCGGTTATAGATATAATCAATGTCATAGTGGTGTACGCCCTCATTGGCGGGCACGCTGCCCTCCAGAATCCCCAGCAGGGTCATCACATTGCGAATTCCGGTCTCCAACATCTGCTTGTGCTCATCCCGCTGATACATGCGGGTGCACTGTCCGCCGATCTCGGGTGTAATGCAGGGAATGCCCATCTGATAGGCATACTCATCCTCAATTCCGCTGTTCTCCGCGTAGCGGGTGTTCTTCCACAAGACCTTAAAGCCAAAGCACTGGGCCATTTCACGGGACTTATACGCCACAGGAGACTCCTCTCCGCAGTACAGCACAACAGGCTCCAGATACTCGCTGTTGCCGCCGCCGTGGATGCAGATCACCGCGTCAGCCTTCTTGATGATGTTCTCACAGTACCAGCTGCACACATAAGCCGTCATGGGGCCGGTTCCGCCCGGATAGATGCGATTCAGATCCTGGGGCACAAAGTCCAGGGTATTATAGCGCTTCATTTCGGCAAAGGCCTCTGCATTCAGGGCAGGGATTCCAATGAAGCTTCCCTTCATCTTGGATACATCCAGCCCCTCAAAGGTCTTGATAATTCCCTCAGTACCCTCATACTCGTCGCCGTGGTTGCCAGGCATCCACCACCAACGTGGGACCGTCCTGGGCGCCCACCGCCAGCATAATGGGAATATTCACCCATGAACCGTTGGCCCGCTGGGCCAAATGAATAAAACCATATTCCTTGGTGCCCTTCTTTTGGAGTGCCTGGGTAAGATCAAACGATTCGTCATACTCTTTGATATTGGTCTGCATAATCCATATCCCCTTTCTCTATCATACCACACTGTCCGCGTCGCTGTTCAGTGCTTGGACAATGCTTGTGCACTCAGATACAAAGCGGTTCACCTGCCGGCGGAAGGCTGTCCGCCAATACAAAAATTCCTGAGGTGGCAGGTCGTTGCGGTGCTTGCCCCTGACCAGCTGCAGACCGGGCAGCAGGCCCACTGCAAATGTGTTGTCAAAGTGATATTCATCACAGGCACTGCACAGCAGTCTCGTCAGCCGGCCTCCTGCCTCCTTCGCCTGTCTGTCACTGGAAAAGCAGATACGCCCGGCACAGGCCTTGTCCAGCTCCTCCAGTGCCCGTTCTACAGGAGCGAAATCAAAGTCATCGCCGCAATGGGTCCGGATGTCTGCCACAGTATCTCTCATTTGCGCCAGACACCCTGCCGCGTCAAAGGGAAGATGCGCTTCATCAGCAAACTCTTTTACCAGCTCCACCAGCACCCGTGTATCCCTCATCAGAAGCTGGGGGTCCACCTTATCCATGGTATCCTCCACGGAATGCCACCACCAGCCTCCGCCGCTGCCTGCACAGTGCCAGCGGCCACGGTTGGGCGGCGCCTGATAAAAGTCAAAGGACACCTGGATGGGAATGCGCGGCCCGAAAAATGACAGGTCTGATCCCCGCCCCAGCGGGCGGATCACCACCTCATCCTGCCCGGTGCACCGACGCAGGATATCCCCAAGGGTATCCCCTGCCACACCGGACGTGGAAAACCCGATCTCCTGCGCTCCCATACAGCCGGGAGAGTCCATGTTGACCAGCGCCACACAACGGGCATCCAGGTCCTCAAACTGCTCATCGCAGTACCAAGTGCTCCCGGCATACCGTCCGTTGGAGTGGGCCGGCCACCACGCGATTTTGACACCCCGCCGCAGCTGCTTCTGGGACAGTACCCGTGCCAGTTCCAACACAGCGGCATTCCCGGTGGCATTATCCGTCACACCATAATCCCATGAGTCATAGTGGCTGCCCACCAGCACATACTCCGGCGTTTCACCGGCCAGCTCGGCTACAGGGATCTGAAGACGCACACATCCACACTGCAGTACGCTGCGCACCGTCGCGGTACGGCTGCAGGCTCCAGGCGTCAGCAAGGGCAGTATGGATTCTCTGTCACAGCTTCTCAGGCCCACCACCGGAAAATCAGGATAGGTTTTTCCGTTTTCAGGCTCCGCGGTGCCCCACACAGGGCTGACCGTCTCGTAGTGAAGCACAGGCTCCTCGCTGGTCCACAGATGGATCAGGCCCTTTACACCGTATCCCCGCAGCTTTTGAACATAGTCCTCATAAAAATTGTCCCCAATCACGATGCAGCCCCGCGCCCCCGCGTACCAATCCTGCTCCTGTCTGGGCTTCAGCTGGTCGTGGGCATGGACATCATAAAACAAGGGAGCGGTCACTCCGTCCGGACAATGGGCGGAGAAGGAACGGGGAAGGGCTTCAAAGGTCTGATCCATCCCCTCTACAGTAACTGACGCTTCTATAGGAGTGGAGACATATCCGTCACACTCATACACGCGGCATGGAATGCCCCATTCCTGCAGCTTCTTGATCAGATAGCCGCAGGCACGGTGCTCATCTTCCGAACCGCCGATGCGCTTCAGCCCGGAAAACACATCCAGTGTCTCCATCAGGCATTCCCGTGAGAGTTCTTCCATTCCTCAATTCTCCTTTTGGTGCGCAAGGAAACACTGGTACACATCCTGCCAGGCAGCCTCATCCGTCACAAGGCGGAAGGCAGCCAGTGCACAGCACACAGCACCGTCATAGATGCCCTGATGAGCCCGCGCCTCTTTCCCGGTCTTTACCCATGCGTCCGTGTGAGGAGGATCATCTGTCTCGATGGTCTTTACCCGCAGGCAGCAGCTGGGCAACCGGTGGGTCACCGCGCCGAAATCGGTAGAACCGCAGTCCTTCCGGGGCGGAGCAATTCCGTCACACGCAAATTTTTCTGCACACTCCATCAGCAGCGCACCCATGGCATCATTGATGGTGGTGTTGTAAATATGCGCCACAGGGGTAATTTGTACCTGTGTCTGGGTAGCCATGGCAGCAGCCTGGGCAATCTCCCGGGTCCACTGCTCCACGCTCTCCAGATACGCCATGGAGGAGTGGCGGATCTCTACCTTAACCTTGGCAAAATCGGGCACGGAGTTGACTGCCGTCCCCCCAGCCAGCACAATATTGCTCACCCGGCTGGAATCCTTGAGGTGATTGCGCATGAGCCCAAGCCCTGTCTGCAGCATGGTCACCGCATCCACTGCGCTGCGCCCAGCATAAGGCGCAATACCCGCGTGGGCGGTTTTGCCGTGAAATTCCACATCCATCTCGATCAGAGCCAGAGAGGGCGTCTCCAGCTGGGTCAATGTGCTGCCGTGCACCATGAAGGCCACATCAATATGGTCAAACCCGCCGTGGGCGGCCATCTCGTTTTTGCCTCCGTCCAGCGACTCCTCGCTGGGCGTCCCGATCACATGGATCTCAAAGGGCTGGTCCGAAGACTCCAGCACTCCCCGCAGGGCCATTGCCGCACCGATCATGGCAGGGGTCTGCATATGGTGGGCGCAGCCATGTCCCTGGCCCCGCAGCGCATCATATTCCCCTAAAAATCCTACTGCGCGCCCTCCGGCAGCCCGCCCTCCCTTGTGGCGGTACACGGCACAAAAAGCCGTATCCAGCCCGGCGTAGGGAATGGTTACTTCAAAATCGTGGGCTCGCAGCCACTTTGTCAGCGCAGCTGAGGAGCGGTACTCCTCATAGCCCGGCTCGGCGTAATCAAAAATTTCGTCGCTCAGCGCGCACAGCTGCGGCATCAGCTCTGAAACGATATTCGCAATTTGCTTCTGAATTTCTTCCATGGCATGTCCCATCCTATATCTTTGAAATCTATAATATCCTGCCGTCGCGCCATGCAGTTGCGGCGGCCAGCTCTAAACGGATCAGTAACCGATCACCACAGCCAAAGCCAGGAAGGCCATAGAAACCAGGCTGAGCAAAATCACCAGCTTAATGACGTACTTCAGCCACACGGAATAGGGAATCTTGGACGCAGCCAAAAATCCCAGCATGGTGGACGAAGTGGGGAAGATGGCATTGGTCAGGCCGTCACCCAGCTGGAAGGCCAGCACAGTGCTCTGGCGGGTCAGGCCCACCAGATCGCCCACAGGCGCCATGATCGGCATGGTGGCTGCCGCCTGGCCCGTACCAGAGTTGATGGGCAGGTTGATGATGGTCTGCACCAGGAACATACCGATGATCTTTACCGAGCTGGGCAGTGCCACAATCGCATTGGCCAAGGCATTGATAATGGTATCAATGATCATGCCGTCCACCATAACGGTATTGATCGTACCGGCCACTCCCACAATCAGCGCACCGAAGGTGATATTGGCCATGCCCTGCACATACAGATCGCAGATCTTGTTGCCGCTGAACCCGGCCAGAATACCGCATACCACACCCAGCACCAAAAACAAAGTAGCCATTTCGGTGATAAACCATCCCAAGTAGGCCACGCCGTAAATCAAAACGGCCAACGCGATGACAACGGCCAGAAGGATCAGCTTGTGCCGTCTGGTCACTTCAATCGCAGATACATCCACATCCTCCAGGTTGGAATCCTCGTTCCCCATCAGGTTCTTGGAGGGATTCTTCTTTACCTTCTCCGCGTAATGAATAATATACAGGCTGGTCACAACAATAAACGCCACCAGGATAATCCAGCGATACCAGGCTCCGGAGAACATGGGAGTCACACCCGCGATGGACTGAGCCACACCCACATTAAAGGGATTATAGATGCCCGCCGTAAAGCCCACGATGGAGCCCATGGCGATCATGGCTGTACCTGTGATGGTATCATAGCCCACTGCCTTGGCCACTGCAATCCCAATAGGCACAAACACCAGAACCTCCACAGACATTCCCATGGTGAAGCCGCCTACGGCAAAGACCGTAATGAAGATGGGGATGAGCAGCTTTTCTTTCCCCGCAAACATCTTGCCCAGCTTGGCACAAAAGGCGGTGATCATCCCTGTCTGCATAATCAGCTCAAAGGCGCCGCCGATGATGAAAATAAAGAAGATGATCTCGTTTACGCTGGAGCTGCCCAGAGTTCTCACAAAAGCCATGGGGATTTCCAGCGGTGAAACCGGTGACGATTCCACCTGAGTGTATGTACCCGGTACAATCAGCATACGGCCGCTGGCATCCTCCTGGCGCTCAAACTGGCCGGCAGGAATCACATAGGTCAGCAGGCAGACAACCAACACGATCAGAAACAGAATAATGTACGTGTGGGGCATCTGGATGCCTTTTTTCTTTTTCGACGTTTCAATGGACATTCTTCTCTGCACTCCTCACAATCAAGTGTCTAATAATTATACATTTATTTTTTCCTTTATGCAAGGGCAAACCGAGATTTATCGAGGAATCTGAATTTATCGTAAAAAACTCCCTTGAGCCGCCAGCGGCTCAAGGGAGTCTATGGATGTTTTGACCACTGTATCCACAAAAACTGATTAAAGTTCCAGCCCATTCCACGCTTCTGTCAGCCGACACAGCCGTTACAGAAGCGTGTGTGCTGCTGAAGTTTCCACTGGGCAGGCTGACACGGGCATAGCGGCCATCCCAAATTCAGTGTAAACTCCTCAGCTTGGAAGCGCGCAAAGTTTATCTGCAGCCACAGCAGATTCATCCCGCTGCCGCCTTCTCCTATACGATGTTCCCCCTCACAGACTGAGGGTACAGATGTAACGGATGGGTCGAATATGTCCTGCAACCGTGCGGTCTATGCGCCGATAATTCATAGTTCGTATGGGCACCATCTTCTTAATAGTGAGCATAACCTCCTGCATTTTTCGCTCCCAATCCAGTTCTGCTTGCTCTTGTTTTCGACGAGCCTCAACGGCAGCATAATCGGTGAACAGATCCATCTGCTCAAATTCGCCCTCTCTGGTCATCGCCTCACTCTCTGAAATCACCCGACCCGCAACGATGTTAAGTCGCCGCACCATGAGGTCGGTATTCACAATACGATCAAAGAGCGCTGTAGCTGCCCCCATGATTTTCTTTGTAGAGGAGGTATAATCGTTCAGGCGCTCGGTTCCATGGGCGTGCTTTGGAACCTCGCGGCCATAGTGATCCTTGACTATTGGGCCATGATAACGATTTCGCCGTGCCGGATCAGTTAGGTTCTCAATGTCATAGCCGACCGTCAGAACAATCTGGTCGGTCATCAGCTTCTTACTCACCAAATCCAGTGCCAGTTGCTCTGCCATTTCTCTCAGCACCAACCGAGCCCTTTCTGCGGAATAAGGGCAATGCAGAACCTGACCGGAACCAAGGCTGTTTTCACTGGGATGATATGCCTTAACCGCTTGGATGGTACAGGGTTCCCAGCCCCACGAATGGTCAATCAACAACTCAGCGTTTTTCCCAAAGAGCTGGTAAAGAAGATCCTCATTGCATACCGACATTCGCGCAACATCGCCCATGGTAAACATTCCGTGTGCCTCTAACTTCTTGGCGTATCCACGTCCAACCCGCCAGAAATCGGTGAGTGGCTGGTGCGACCACATGGTTTGACGGTAGGTCATCTCATCCAGCTCTGCGATGCGCACGCCGTTCTCATCCGCAGGGATATGTTTTGCCAAGATATCCATTGCGACTTTACATAAATAAAGATTCGTACCAATACCTGCGGTGGCTGTAATTCCGGTATTCTCGATCACATCCAGGATAATTTTCATTGCAAGTTCTCTGGGGGTAAGTTTGTAGGTGGATAGATAATCGCCAAGCTGGACTAGAGCATATTATAGAGAATTCTACGGGCAATAACAATAAAATTTTCGCTGATTTAAGTTATGAAATGCGATTGAATTGTGAAGATTTGAACCGAATTGCTGATGTTCGTGTATATGTCAATGATGTGCTTGAGTCCTCTGTTTACAATAATGGACGAATTTATTTTCCTAGTCGAGGGATAAGCAATAGACGAATTTTTCTAGATTGTTATGGGTTTGCGGAGTTGTCTATTACGCTTATATTAGTAGATGGACAAGAATGTACGCTGAATTCAGAGTATTTACCGATTTTGGTGCGACGAGAGGAACTTAATAATTCGGTAGAAGCAATGGCTAGATTTGTTTATAATAATCAAGAATGGCTTTTGTTAAATGGAGAACTCAAACCGAAAAAACCATCTGGGCTTAAAGAGAATGGATACCGTAGTCTTGCGACACAGATTTTGTTAGCAGAAGAGATTGCAGCTATATATGAGAGTAGTTATGGATATTTCAAAGCTAATAGCAGATTCAAGTTGGAAAAGATGTCTGTAAACATCGGTGTACAAGGGGTACAAACGAGATAAAATAGAAATGAGGG
>OODK01001469.1_pt1 | contig 11258 bp, 10 predicted proteins | sample 1671371 | NCBI WGS metagenome assembly OODK01 (sample SAMN06348150, study PRJEB24527) | human gut metagenome | biome: human gut; feature: ankylosing spondylitis patient; material: feces | host: Homo sapiens | place: China | collected 2015-10 | reverse complement strand
TAGGAGCCCAAATTTTATAAGTCGATACGCTACATGCGTATGTTATCAGTGCAAAAGGCACGTCACTTGTGAAACGGTCAATAAGAGCTTCTGGCAAAAGCAGAGCAGAAAACTGGGGATTAAGGTCACCGTTTTTCTGCCTGTCAAATGGACAGAGACATTTAAAGACAAAAACAGCTACAGCAGGTGATGGAATATGCCGTCACCTGTTTTTTTATACCAATTTCAGGGACGGCTGCGGGGAAATACAGGAAGCCATGGGAAGCGAGGAAGAGGGCTTTATCGCAGCAGATTTTGATCTGGACCAGCTGATGGAAGACCGTCTTTCCTGGGGACTGTTCCGGGACAGACGTCCTGAGATGTATGGAAAAATATGTTCCGCAATCTGAACAATCAGGAAAGCTCTCAATCATTGCCAAACGAAAAAGAATGCAGTACAATAAAACGGTACGAAAGAATGGCATAAGGAGAGCGTAAAATCATGAAAAAACAAAAGACTAGGAACAACGGCTTTACGCTTGCGGAGCTTTTGATCGTCGTTGCGATCATCGGAGTTCTTGTGGCGATATCCATGCCTGTTTTTGCAGGACATCTGGAGAAAAGCCGTGAGACGGTTGATCTTGCCAATGTGCGCTCCGCTTACTCGGAAGTGATGACGGCTGTGATGACTGAGGATACAGCAAATTACTCCAGGACAGTAAAATTGAAACAGAAACGGGATAACTGGAATGCCTATGATCCCGTTACGGTTGCCGGGATCACGCATTCCAGGGACGAGGGTAACACGGAGCACTGGATCGGGATCCCTGTTGAGAATGGAGAATGTACGCTGTCATATATTCCGGATTTCGGAATGAAGGTAATATGGAGCGGAGCAGGCGGAAATGATACACCGATCTCTTTTCCGTATAACGATGATCTGCATGGAGCACTCAACAGAACCGGTATACTGGATGAGCTGAAAAACCAGAATAAGACTTATTTTGAAATAGATTCTAAGTGTCCAAAGTCTGATATGCTGACAAGAGTTAATGAGGAAATCCGGAAGGAAGGCAGCAGCAGTCTGCTGGGAACCGGAACATGGGCCTATATGGGAAGTCCGAAAAATGCATCCAGTCGGTATTTGTTCTGGACATCTATGGATACCAATCAGGTTGGTGCAGGAAAAAAAATTCCGGTCATAGTCAGCAAAGTAGATGGTGGTTTTTATATTTCTGAAACGACAACAGCTGCAAGAAAGAAGGACGGAAAGACGTACGTTGCAATTGCGGATCATATTGCAGACTTTTCCCCTTATACATCCGGCCAAAAATATGACAGTCTGGAAGATGCCTACAATGCATATCAGAAGCTGCTGGCGGATGGAACCTATTAAAAAGCATCTTGACATCCGCACGGTTTTTGGTATATGATGAATTTAATAAAGGGGAGTAACCTACGCTGGTAATCTGCGTTTGTGATGTCGTCAGTACGATGGAAGCATCCGGTGTCACAAAGAAACGGTGAGACTTTTATTGCATTATTATTGTGCAATAAAGGTCTCTTTTTTATTGAAAAACCTTCATTGCATAAGAAATACAGTTGATAAATGCTTAGACAGAGGAGGCAGAAGTGATGAAAGAATTTTATCAGCAAACGGTGAAAGAGGTTCTGGACCGTGTGGAAAGCAGAGAGACAGGCCTCACCAGTGAGCAGGCCGGAAAATCCCGGGAAAGGTGTGGCTGGAATGAACTTGCAGAGGGGAAAAAGAAAAGTATCCCGCAGATTTTCCTGGAACAGTATAAGGATTTTCTGGTGCTGATCTTAATTGCATCGGCCATTATATCCGGTATGCTTGGCGATGAGGAAAGCGCGGCCGTGATCTTGATCGTGATCACGATCAATGCGATCCTGGGCACTGTGCAGACCATAAAAGCGGAGCAGTCTCTGCAGAGCTTAAAGAAGCTTGCAGGACCGCAGGCCAAGGTACTGCGCGATGGTTCCACGATCCAGCTTCCGGCAAGAGAGCTGGTGGTTGGAGACGTGATCCTGGTGGAAGCAGGCGACATGATCCCGGCGGACGCAAGGCTGATTGAAAATGCAAGTCTTAAGGTTGATGAGAGTGCTCTTACCGGAGAGAGCCTTGCAGTCGAAAAGAGCTTAGAGGCTATTTTGGCAGAGGCTCCGCTGGGAGATCGGACCAATATGCTCTTTTCCGGCAGCTTTGTGACATATGGACGCGGAAAGGCGGTAGTAACGGACATAGGAATGCAGACGGAGGTTGGAAAGATTGCAGGACTTTTGAAGTCAACTTCCGAAAAGCAGACTCCGTTACAGGTGAGCCTGGAAGAGTTTGGAAAGAAATTATCCGTTTTGATCCTGGTATTCTGCGGGATGTTATTTGCGATCAACGTATTTCGCGGTGAAAAGATCAGCAGTGCATTCATGTTTGCCGTAGCACTGGCGGTTGCGGCAATTCCGGAAGCGTTAAGCTCGATCGTAACCATTGTCCTTTCTTTCGGAACACAGAAGATGGCAAAGGAGCATGCGATCATCCGAAAACTGCAGGCAGTGGAAGGTCTTGGAAGTGTTTCCGTTATCTGCTCGGATAAAACAGGAACACTGACACAGAATAAAATGACGGTTGAGGATTACTATGTAGAAGGAAAACGAATCCCGGCAGCAGAGATTGACATAGCAGATCCGGCACAGAACTATCTTCTGGAGTGCAGTATTTTATGTAATGATTCGACGAATGAAAACGGAGTAGAGATCGGGGATCCGACAGAAACTGCATTGATCAATTTGGGAAGCCGGTACGGAATCGAGGCCGCAAGCGTACGAAACCGCTATCCGAGGGAAGGAGAGCTTCCATTTGACAGTGACCGCAAGATGATGTCAACACTTCACAGGATAAACGGTGAAAACCGGATGATTGTAAAAGGAGCAGTCGACCGTCTGCTGGAGCTGACGGAACGGATTTGGACAAAAGACGGAATCCGCGAAATCACAGAAGCAGATAAAGAAACCATACAGCAGCAGAACCGTGATTTTTCAATGGAAGGCCTGCGTGTACTGGCATTCACCTATCGCGAAATTCCAAAGGAGCATGTATTAACAGCAAAGGATGAGGCTCATCTCGTATTTCTCGGCCTCATTGCCATGATGGATCCGCCGAGAGAAGAATCAAAGGCCGCCGTCGCAGAATGCATCAAAGCAGGAATCCGGCCGGTCATGATCACAGGAGATCATAAAATTACGGCAGCGGCCATAGCAAAAAGAATTGGAATCCTGCATGATTTATCGGAAGCCTGCGAGGGTGCGGATATCGAGAAAATGAGTGATGAGGAGCTGAAGGATTTTGTTCCGGATATATCTGTGTATGCAAGGGTTTCCCCGGAGCATAAAATCCGTATCGTCCGTGCATGGCAGGAAAAAGGAATGATCGTTGCAATGACCGGAGACGGTGTGAATGATGCTCCGGCGCTAAAGCAGGCGGACATCGGTGTCGCAATGGGAATCACCGGGACCGAGGTGGCAAAGGATGCTGCCGCCATGGTGCTTACCGATGACAATTTTGCAACCATTGTAAAAGCAGTAGAAAATGGACGAAATTTATATCGGAACATTCAGTATGCGATCCAGTTCCTTTTGTCGGGAAATTTTGGAGCAATTTTAGCGGTTCTGTATGCATCAGTCGCAGGACTTCCGGTTCCGTTCGCACCGGTACACCTGTTGTTTATTAATCTTCTGACGGATAGCCTTCCGGCCATCGCACTTGGCGTGGAGCCTTCTGACAGTGATGTTATGAATGAGAAACCAAGATCTGCGGACGAATCAATACTGACAAAGGATTTCCTCGGCAAAATCGGTCTGGAGGGCTTTGTGATCGGTGCGATGACAATGATCGCATTTTTGACAGGATATCACCAGGATGGCGCGCTGCTTGGCAGTACGTATGCGTTCGGAACACTTTGTCTGGCGCGCCTGTTCCATGGATTTAACTGTAAGTCGGATCATCCGGTTATCTTTACAAATCGGTTCTTTAACAATCCATGGCTGCAGGGAGCCTTTGTGCTCGGCGCAGTACTGATCACCGCAGTATTGACTGTTCCCGGCCTTCATCGTATATTTCAGGTAGAGACTCTCAATCCGGGACAGCTCGGCTGCGTATATCTGTATGCCTTTGCCAGTCTTCTGATCATTCAGTTGCTGAAGTGGATTCGTACGAAATTAGGAAAAAGTGGAGAAAGATAATGAATTTCAGTAAACTATCTGTGAAAAAAATTCGGGAACTGATCATTTTCACAGCACTGCTGGCAGCTGCGTTGTGGAAATTTGAAGTTGTGATCGATGTGCTGAAAACAATATGGGGAATCATATTCCCCTTTGCACTGGGAGGCGCAATTGCTTTTGTCATCAACGTGCCGATGAGCTTTCTGGAAAAGATGATCTTTGGGAAGATCAAAGCCGGAAAGAAAAAAAGTAAAAAGCTTGCCAGACCGGTAAGCCTTCTTCTGACTATGATACTGGCTGTCGGTGTCATGGTACTGGTGATGTTTGGTGTGATCCCGCAGCTCACCCGGACTATGGGAACTCTGATGATGAGCATTGCTGATTTTATTCCGCAGATGCAAGGCTGGATTCGGGATTTTTCACATAATAACCAGGATATTATGAATTATGTAAATCAGATCCAGTTTCAGCCAGATCAGGCCATTCAGTGGGGGATCAGCATTCTTGGCAGCGGAGCGGGAAATATGATGAGCACGACCATGTCAGCAGTGAGCTCGATCGTCAGCGGACTTGCCACCTTTTTCATTGCGTTTTCCTTTGCCTGCTATATTCTTTTTCAGAAAGAACAATTGCACATACAGATAAGAAAGGTATGTTTTGCGTTTCTTTCCAAACAGAAAGCAAATGCACTCCTTAAAATCTGTTCCCTGATTTATCGGACATTTGCCAATTTCCTTACAGGACAGTGCTTAGAGGCTGTGATCCTCGGAAGCATGTTTGCCGTTACGTTAAGCATTTTGAAAATGCCCTATGCACTGCTGATCGGAACCCTGATCGCCTTTACTGCATTGATCCCAATCTTTGGCGCGTTTATCGGATGCGCATTGGGCTGTTTCCTGATTTTTATGGTAAGTCCGAAACAGGCAATGCTGTTTATCCTTGTATTTCTGCTGCTTCAGCAGATTGAAGGGAATCTGATCTATCCGCATGTGGTCGGAGGTTCCGTCGGACTTCCGTCCATCTGGGTCCTTGCTGCAGTTACCATCGGTGGAAATCTTATGGGAATTGCGGGGATGCTCATCTTTATTCCGCTTGTCTCCGTTTGTTATACTGTTTTCAGGGAAGTTGTGTATCTGCGCCTGAAGGAAAAGCATATAAAACGGGTGACAACGACAGCGGTGGAAGAATATACCGCGCAGGAATGGATGGCTGCGGAAAAGAAATTGCAGGAAGGAGCGGCGAAATGACAAACGAAATGGAATCTCACAAGGAAAAAGCAGTATATTATATCCTGGACAGCTGTACCCGCTGCGGGCGATGCGCTCAGAAATGCCAACTTCATGCGCTGGTGCCGCGTCAGGGACATTACCGGATCGATTTACGTTTTTGCGATGGCTGCGGAATCTGTTATGAGATCTGTCCAATCGGGGCGGTGGCCAAGGGAAGCGAAGCGGATCAGTAGTGAGAAAATGAACGGAAGCAGGGCTGGAAGTTAGCAGAAAAAGCAAATTGGAATTCTTTGCGGTTGCCTGAGGCTATGAGCCCTGCCGCATGGAACACATCAAGGCATACTGGCCGGAAAACAACAGTGTCGGTTCCGGACAGGTGCTGCACTGTCCTTACATGGCAGCAGATGCCCGCCTGGTGGTGAAGGAGATGACATGGCAGACGGAGCGGAAACAGGAACTGGACGAGTACGAGAAAGCCGCGCTGGATGAATGGGAAAGTGGATTGGGACCGGAAAATAAAACTTCACAATTTCAAAGCCTTTCTTTTGGGAACATTTGTAAAGTTTATTTGTTACAATGAACTTAAAAGAAAACCCAAAGAGAGGATGAGGATCATGAAACAGGAACTGTTGAAAATCATGAAGGAAAGACGCTCTGTGCGCAGTTATAAAAAGGATCTTATGATCCCGGAAGATGTATTGCAGGAGATTCTGGAGACTGCAACTTATGCACCGACAGGCGGTGGGAGACAGTCACCGGTCATCATTGCAGTTACAGATAAAACCATGCGAGATCACATTGCGCATCTGAACGCGAAGATCATGGGAGATGAGAATGCAGATCCGTTCTATGGAGCACCGGCTATTGCGTTGGTTCTGGCAGATGGCAGCAAGAGCACTTGGGTGGAAGATGGTACAAACGTACTTTGCTATCTGATGCTGGCAGCAAAAGCGTGTGATGTTTCCAGTGTATGGGTACACAGGGAAAAAGAAATTTTTGACAGTGAAGAAGGAAAGAAGCTTCTGAAACAGTGGAATCTTCCGGAAAACTTAAGAGGTGTCGGTGCAGTGGCACTTGGATACCTGGAAGGCGAGGAGCCGAAAGCAGCTCCCCGCAAAGAAGGTTATATCGTAGAAGTACGTTAAAACCGGACCTTAAATTTATAAAGATAGACAGCGGCCTCCAGCAGGAAATGATCATTCCTGTTATGGAGGTCTTTTTTTGTAATTTCCTGGATACTCTTGATGCGGTACGCAATGGTATTGTAATGCGTAAACATTTCTTCTGAGATTCTTTTTACATTTCCGGCATATTCAAAATAATAATCCAGAGTCTTTAAGAGATCTGTGTGTTTCTGGTAATCGGTTTCAATCAGCGGACCAAGCAGTTCCTGGACGAATAGGCTGGTTTCTTTTTCTGGGTCCGCAGCGTACAAAAGACGTAACAGACCGAGATTTTCAAAATCAAGAACAGTCTGTTGGTTCAGCAGCGCAGTGCGCAGTGCGGTGCGGGCTTCAGTATCGCTCTGGACGATTCCGCGGATACCCGGGTGAGGGCGGCCACAGCCGGCAGAAATATGAAGATCCGGATATTCCTGGGCAAGTGATGTGATCAGCTTTGGAATATGGTGTGATAAATGTTCCAGATCAGAACTGGATGCAGGGGCGTTCAGCAGGATCAGGTAATCATCGGAAGTAGGGACAATCCGTACGTCCAGTCCCAACCTTGAAAAAACAGAACGGATATTGCCCATAAGGAGTGTGTGCTGAAAATTTTTTTTATATTGATTTTTTTCATCCTGAATCTGTGTTTTTAAACGCAGAATTAGGTGGTTGTCAGCGAGTGTGAGCTTAAATTCATCGGCGCGGGTTTGTTCAAGCTGATGGTCTACGATAGGGTCTGATAGAAGATGGAGTAGAAAACTGGTGAAAAGAGAATCTCCCTGTTCCCGGACACTTTGTTCCCGCGTGATTTCCAGTGGAATGGCGGTGAGAACCTGCGATAAAAGCTCCGGGGGAAGCGCCGGAGACTGGGTCGGGTTGTAGATATAAAGGCAGCCGTAGGAGTGGTCCCCTAATGTCAGATCGTGCGCCTGGGAGTGCTGGATAAGTGTATTGATCATCTGAGATTCGGAGTCTGCCTTAAAATCGCTGCGGTCTTCTTCCTTAAGAAAGATACTGTGGCGGTTGTTGACGCTGTCTACAATGAGGATACTGCCGCCGGTAAGCTGGGAAATCATGAAAGCAATCTCATCTAGATTGGCTCCCTCGGTGATGGTCTGGGTCAGCATCTGGTTTACAGAAAGGGTATTTCGCAAAAGCGCAGTCCGGCGACGGGTCAGTTCGTCGGAAAGTACCTGGGTAATACGAGAAAACTGCATGTCGGGCGGAAGTACAATGAGCGGAAAGCCAGCTTCATTGGCTTGTTGGATCATAATGGGGGGAACAACGTTGTCGAGGTATTGTGAAGGTTTGATGCAGAATGCGGCCATCTGGTTTTGCACTAAAGTAGGAATATAGGCATTCATGGCATCAGGGTCCTGATAGACAGAAAAACAGGTGGATATCATCAGTTCACCCGGGGAAATCCACTGTCCGTAATCAGGGTTGTCGCTTAAGTTAATGCCGGAAACAGTGCGGTTTAACCCACTTTCACCGGCAGCAAGATAGCTGGTCGAAAAAATAGGGAGTTTTAAAAGCTCCTTTACGGTTGGGTAATAGGCTTCTTCAATATAGTAGTTCATCTGGGCTTCCTCCATTCAAAATTGAAACGCTTACCAAAAGTATAAGAAGTTTATTGTGAACAGTCAACATAGAAAATGACAAAATTAGTGATTATAATATGAAACATAACAAAGATAAAAAACAAAGCAAACAAAAAATATTGTGAAGAGTTCACAAGACGGAGAAGGGAGGAGTGGAAAATGAAGGTGCGGGTTCGGATCTGCAGTCGCTTATACGAAGCGCTGTCGGAACAGACACTGGAAGGAACTTTACATTCCTGTTTTCACAGAGCCATGAATATGGCATATGAAAACGGCCTGGTTACCTTTCTTGCAAAAGAAAAGAGCCTTCAGCCTTTTTCCCTAAATCTCGACTGGAGCGGTGATTTCATGTTTGTGAAAGAACTGGTACGTTCCAGGGGAACAGAAATGCGGTTAAATCTGCAGGGGCTCTGGATTGGAACTTATCAGGTGTTTGAGTTTGAAACGTTTGAGATTCTGAATCTGAAGAAAAGGCAGAGTGAGATCCTGAATCCGGTAGCAGCCAATTTCATCCGAAGTTTTCTTTCACATCAGGAGGAAAAAGGAATTCATGGGTTAATTGAAGGAAGAACAGAGGATGTGTTTTCCGCTTTTCTTGCATCGAGGATCGAAGCCTTTCGAGAAGCAGTGCAGAATGGAGAACGGGAAACAGCGGTGTATGCGGCAGGGCAGCTGGCTGGAGGAGGGCCGGGCCTGACACCTTCTTCCGATGATTTTCTCTGTGGCTATATAGTATCGTGGCCAGAGAATTATCCCTGGGAAGGGTTTGCGGAAACAGTCACCGGTGCAGCGGCATCCAGAACAAACGATGTCAGTGGATCTTTGTTGAAACATGCGGGCGAAGGAATGTTTTCAGAGGATGTTCTTGGTCTTCTGGAAGGATTTGCAAACTGCGACACAGAACAGATTCGCACAGCTCTGAAACGTGTTGCCTGTTTCGGAAGCAGCTCGGGATGTGATTTCCTGACCGGCATGTATTATGGAGTTATCGATAGCAATAAGATGGGAGGAAACAGATGTGGTAAAGCTTGAAATCAGAAAAAACACCTATTACGATTCAGTAACCCTGATGATCATCTCGAAAGATGTAAAAAATCTGTCAGGTGTTTCCGAAGCACTGGTAGGCATGGGAACGGATCTGAACCGTGAGATTGCGGGAAATCTTGGCTTAGATGCAGACGGCTTTGAGGATGTAACCGCAAATGACTTTTTTGTGGCAGCGGATTGTGATGACGAGAACTGCTTCAAAAAAGTAGTGGAAAAGGTAGATGAACTGCTGAACAAGAAAGCAGAAAAAAGCAAGGCAGAGTATTTCCCGCCGACTCTGGATGGAGCCATAAAAGTGGAAAAAAATCTGAACATGGCAGTGATTTCAGTTCCGGGACGTTTTGCGGCAGATGTTGCAAAAGACTGCCTGGATCGTGACATCAACGTTATGCTGTTCAGTGATAATGTCACCATCGAGGAAGAAAAAGCACTGAAAGAGTACGCAGTATCCAAAGAACTCCTGATGATGGGTCCAGATTGCGGAACCGCAGTTATCAATCATGTACCGCTTGCATTTGCAAATGTGATTAAGCCTGGAAAAATCGGTCTTGTGTGTGCATCCGGAACCGGTGCGCAGGAAGTTTCCACTATTATCGACCAGCTTGGTGAAGGTGTTTCCCAGCTCCTCGGAACTGGTGGAAGAGATTTAAAGAGTGAGATTGGCGGAATCATGATGAAGCAGTGCCTGAACGCACTAATTGAAGATCCGAAGACAGAGATTATTGTGCTGGTGTCTAAACCGCCGGCAAAGGATGTGGAGGATCAGATTTTAAAGATTGCTGCTAATGCTGGCAAGCCGGTTGTAGTCTGCTTCATTGGTGGTGACGCAGAGAAAATTAAAAAAGCCGGATTATATGCAGCAGTATCCCTGGAAGATGCAGCGCATAAGGCAGTGGCACTGGCAAAGGGAGAGGCCGTATCGGATTTTGAAGATTTCACCATGGGCCTTGAGAAAGCGGAAACGCTGGCCGCAGAGGAAAGAGCCGGCATGATCCAGGGGCAGAAATATGTGAGAGGCCTTTATACCGGCGGAACCATTTGCGATGAGGCAATGAAACTTCTGATCGGAAGTATGGGACATATTTATTCCAATATCCCGCTGAAAGCGGAAGATAAACTGGAAAACGCAAGAAATGGAAAGTCACGGGAAAATACTTTCCTGGATTTCGGAGATGATGAGTTTACTGTTGGCCGTCCGCATCCGATGATTGATCCATCCCTTAGAGCAGAGCGTGTGGTCGAGGAGGCAAAGGATCCGGAAACCGCTGTGATCCTGGTAGACTGTGTGATTGGCTATGGTTCCCACGAGGATCCGGCAAAGGATTTATCCGATGCGATTCGGAAGGCAAAGGAACTGGCAGCAAAAGAAGGCCGTTACCTGTCTGTGGTAGCTACTGTATGCGGCACAGAGGGTGATCCGCAAAACCGTACAGCAACATCTCTCCAACTGGCAGGAGCAGGGGCAATTGTACTTCCGTCCAATGCACAGGCAGCGAGATTTGTAGAACTGATCACGAAAAATCTGTAGGGGAGGAGGAAGAACATGAGCAAGGTAAATGAGTTATTTGAGAAAGAATTATGCGTAGTCAATTTCGGTATTGAGTCTTTTTATCAGGACCTGAAAAAGCAGAATGTCAAATCGGTCCATGTTGCGTGGAAACCGGTGGCTGGCGGAGATAAAAAGATTGCCGGTTATTTAAAACAGTTAAAGGATCCGAATCTGGCAGAGAAGATCGCAGCCGCAAACAAGGAGGCACTTCGCAGAATCCTTGCGGCTCAGCCGGCGCTGGTAGGAATGTCAACTGCCGGAGAAGCAATTCCTGGCATGACCAAAACGACGATTCTTCATGCTGGCCCGCCAGTGAAGTGGGAGGACATGTGCGGTCCTATGAAAGGCGCTGTTATGGGCGGCCTGATCTATGAGGGACTGGCAAAGGATATGAAGGAAGCGGAAGAACTGGCCGGAAGCGGAAAGATTACCTTTGATTCCTGCCATCATCACA
>OODK01001468.1_pt1 | contig 11268 bp, 7 predicted proteins | sample 1671371 | NCBI WGS metagenome assembly OODK01 (sample SAMN06348150, study PRJEB24527) | human gut metagenome | biome: human gut; feature: ankylosing spondylitis patient; material: feces | host: Homo sapiens | place: China | collected 2015-10 | reverse complement strand
GGCCGTGCGCGGGCAGCCCAATGGCCAGCGACTCCGGGTCAAGTGTCACCAGCGCGCCGATGAACGGGCGCTGGTCGCCCACCACCACGCAGTGCTCCACGATCGGGCACTTGGCGATCTCCTCCTCCAGCGGAATGGGGGAGACGTTCTTGCCGCCGGCGGTAATAATAATGTCCTTGATTCGACCGGTGATGATGATGCGGCCGGCGTCATCGATCTCGGCCAAGTCGCCGGTCCTGAGCCAGCCGTCGGCGGTGAACGCCTCGGCCGTCTTCTCCGGCAGATTGTGGTAGCCGCGGAACACGTTCGGGCCCTTGACCTGCAGTTCGCCTTCGTCGGAAATGCGAATCGAGGAGCCGGGCGCGGGCTGGCCTACGGTGCCGATCACATTGTCGGTCACGCGCGTGGCGGCGAACGGGGCGGCGGTTTCGGTCATGCCGTAACCCTGAATCATCGGCAGACCGATGCCGTTGTAGAAATGCGCCAGATCGAGCGACAGCGGTGCGCCGCCGCAGGCCACGTACTTGATCTTCGGGCCCAGAGCGCCGCGCACCGTGCGGTAGACGAGCGTTTCGTACTTGGCGCGCTCGGCGATTTCGGCAAATGTGTGCTGCTCGCCGGCCTGCTCCTTGCGGCTCCAGACGCGCGCGGCCTCGGCGGCTTTGACAAACAGGCGGCCCTTCCAGCCGGCACCGGCCTTATGCGAGGCGGCGTTGTACACCTTCTCGAACACGCGTGGCACGCCAAGCAGGTAGGTCGGTTCAAACGAACGCAGGTCCGGCAGCAGGGTTTTGGTGTCCGGCAGATAGCCGACCACGCCGTCATCGGAGGCGATGGAGGCGTACTGGATGAATCGTGCGAAGCAGTGGGCCAGCGGCAGGAAGAGCAGCAGGCGCGGATGGTCGTCAAGCACCACTTCATGAAGCGCCTGCGAAGCGGTGATGGTGATGGACACGAAGTTCTTATGGGTCAGTTCGGCACCCTTCGGGTTGCCGGTGGAACCCGAGGTGTAGACGATGGTGGCCAGATCGTCGGCGCGCACGGTGGCCACGCGCTCGTTCAGTTCCTCGTCCGAAACAGCCACGCCCAGACCTTCGAGCGCGCCCAGTGCGTTGCCCTCGAGCATGAGAATCTGCTTCAAGGCAGGGCAGTGGTCCTTGACCGAGTCGAGCCGGTCGAAGCGCTCGCGATTGTCGGCAAAGGCCAGCTTGACCACCGAATCATTCATGATGCGCTGGGCCTGCGGGGCGGAGTCGGTGTCATAGATCGGCACGCTTACCGCGCCCACCGCGGCCAGTGCGAAATCGAGAATGCCCCATTCTAGACGGGTGGAGGAAAAGATGGTCACCGCGTCGCCCTTGGCGATGCCGAGCGCGATCAGGCCCTTGGCGGCCGAGACCACGCGCTCGTGGAATTCGCCGGTGGTGACGTTCTGCCAGCGGCCGGGGCCGATTTTCTTGGCGGCGATTACCGTGTCCGCGCCGGTGCGGGCAAGGCGATCGGTAAGTAGGGAGTAGATGGTCTGGTTGTCGCGGATTTCGATGGATTCGCCAGGCGTGGTGTAGTGGTCAAGCATAAGCGGGCCGTGTCCTTACGTGCGTTGCGTGATGGCTGTTGACAAAATCGAGCCATTCTGACAAGTTAGGTTACGCTGGCGTAAGGTTGCGCGCGTTGTGGGCAATGGAGAAGTTGTCTGTCTGGTTTTGTGGATTGTATACAACGCCGTGTCTAACCGGTTTGCTCTACGGTTATGACACCGTGTCCATTTCGGGAGCCATCGACTGCCTGCAGGACAAGTACGCGCTGAGCCCGGCCCTGCAGGGTCTGGTCATCAGCTCCATCATGATCGGCGGCGTGATCGGCGCCGGCTTCTCCGGCTTCCTGTCCGATAAGTACGGCCGCCGCCGAAGCACTGGTCGCCGCGCAAAAAGCAGCACTAGGCCGCGTTTGCTGCGTCTATTGGCGAATTGATCATATGGGTCGTCTGCGTGCAGACGACCCTTTTGCGTTCCGTCGGCTTCTGACACCGTAGAAACGTGCTCTCTCGGCTTCGAGGGGCTGATTTTGCCTTATCTGGAAGTCTACTTCCACTTCGAGGGGCTGATGCCCAAGTAGACACGGCCCTAAAACGGCGGAATGACGTTGACGTGTAGCCGTTTATACTTCCGATTACATGGATGAGGAGCCCCTCGAAGCGGAGATAGACTTCCGGCAAATGCGAAATCAGCCCCTTGAAACGGAAGTAGGCCTCCGGCAAACGCAAAAATTAGCCTCCTCGAAACGGATAAATGCACGTATTGGGTGTAGTGGATGCTTCAGCCCCTGATATCGAAGCATATTTTTTCTGGTTGGCGCGTCTAGCATGCGCACTCCGCAATCGATAATTCTGTGGCCTCTCTCACTTTAAAAGTCTGGCGTGTGCGAGGGCGTTCGCTTAAGGTGAATGGGATTGCGCGGAATGTGGAGCGCAGGGTCATGACCATGCGCGTGCTGCAGATCCAGCTGCGCTCGCTGACCGCCATGGATATCGTGGCCTACGGCGGTGCGGCGGTCGGCATTGGTGTGGCTCTATGGCAGTATGCGCATACCACCGCAGCCGCCGCAGGAGCCAGCACCGCCGGCTGGTCGCCGATCATGCTCGCCGCCCACCTGCCCGGCGCATTCGCCTACCTGGCCTACGGCCTGCAATACCTGATGCCGTTCGGGGTGGGCTACCCGCTGTCTCTTACCGGTCTGCTGTTCATTGTGCTGCTGTCCGCCGAATTCTTTATTCCCATGCGTCAGCTTGGCTCGTTCTTCCACGTGGCGATGAACGGCATGACCTCCACCAAGCGCATCTTCGCTCTGCTGGACACCCCGGAGCCCGAGCATGGCACGGCGACCCTGCCGGCCAACGATTCCGATTCCGCTGACGACGGTCTGACGGTCCGCTTCGACCACGTCGGCTATTCCTATGATGATGCCGGGCACGGCGACTCCAAGTCCGCATCCGCAAAGACCGATAAGCAAGGTGAAACCAGCCCCAATTCCGCCGTCGCTCCTGCGCTCACCAACATCACCTTCGCCGCACGGCCCGGTCAGTTCACCGCCATTGTTGGCATCTCCGGTTCCGGCAAGTCCACGGCCGCCTCGCTGCTCGCCGGTACACTGGCCGGTTACCGAGGTTCGCTCACGCTGAACGGCGTCGAGGTATCCGATTTGTCAGGCGAAACACTGGCCGGAGCCGTCACCGTGATTGGTGCCAGCAGCCATCTGTTTGCGGGCGCATTGCGCGAGAATCTTCTGATGGCCTTGCCCGATGACGAGATTCCTGATTCGCCGGATTCCGTGGACTCCCGTCTGTGGTCCGCGCTCAAGCAGGCGCGCATTGCCGACTTCGTGCACGCACAGCCGAACGGACTGGGCATGCCGATTGAGTCCGATGCCGCCAACCTGTCCGGCGGCCAACGCCAGCGCATCGCCATCGCCCGCGCGCTCCTGCATGATTCGCCGGTATTTGTGTTCGATGAGGCGACCAGCAGCGTTGACATGGAATCCGAAGAGCTGATCCTGGATACAATTCGCGAATTGGCGCAATCCCGCGGCAAGACGGTTATTATGATCACCCATCGCATGGCCAACGCCGAACACGCTGATCAAGTGGTGGTGCTCGAACACGGCAAGTCGGTTGAGAGGGGCACCCATACCGAGCTGATGACGGCGGACGGCGTCTACGTCAAGCTGTTTACCACGCAGGCAGATATTGAGAACTTCGGAGAAGGCCATGCTCGGCGTGTGCTGCAGGTTGGTTCCCGCAAGCAGGAGCTGTCCGACGACAGTCGGACTGAGGGTGGCGCAGCGCGCGTAAGCGCAGAGGCGGGTATGACGTGACCGCCTGCAGTCAGCTTTGCCGACGGCTTCCGCTGGCGGGAGTGAGCAGGCCTCGGCTGAGACTCCGGCTGGTGTTGCAAATAGCGATTCGTCTTCCAAAATGAGCACATTCCAAGTGATCAGGCGACTGCTTAAGGAAGCCCGACCTCTGGCAGGACTGATGGCAGCGGCCTCCACCGCCGGCACCATCGGCCATCTTTCGGCCACTTTCCTGCCCGTGTTCGGCATTATCGCGGCATTTGCACTTACCGGTAATCCGGTGTGGGGCATGGGTGTTGCGCCCGCCGTCATCATGATGATTATCTGTGCTCTTCTGCGTGGCATCACCCGATACATTGAACAATATCTGAACCACAATGTGGCATTCCATCTGCTCGCACTCTTCCGTTCCAAGGCGTTCGCCGCGTTGCGCAGACTGGCGCCGGCCAAGCTCGCGGGCAAAGGTAAGGGCAACCTTATCGCCATGCTGACCACCGATGTGGAACTGCTTGAGATCTTCTTTGCCCACACCATCAGTCCGGTGGCCATCGCGGTAACCTCCACCATCATCTACACGATTGTGGCCGCCACCCTAAGCCCATGGATGGCGCTGGCGTTGATTGCTGCCCACCTGGTTATCGGCATCCTTGTGCCGCGATTCTTTGCCACCGGCGTACGTAACCTTGGCCCTGCCATCCGTGGCGCTGCCGGAGAACTCGACGATGTGATGCTCGATGACATGCGCGGCCTGGACGAAATCATCCGATTTGGCCGCGGCGAGGAACGTGCGCAGGCCATCGAGGACCGTGCCCATGCGTTGTGGAAGGATCACGCCAAACTCAGCAAGGTCAACGGCCGTTTCACCGGAATCAGCGGACTCTTGGTGGCTGTGCTCACAGCGGCTTCGGTCGCCGTGGCTATTGCCTGTGCCGGCGCGAACCCGCAGAGCATTCCGGCTCTGATTGCCGCCTTCGTGCTGTTCGCCAGCTCGTTCGGACCGACTTTGGCGCTCGCCGCCTTGCCCGCTAACCTGACTCAGACCTTCGCGTCCGCTAGCCGACTGTTCGGACTGATGGACGAGGTGCCCGCTGTGACCGAGAACGGCACTGTTGTGCCGCAGGAGTATATGGGCATGCGTCTTGATGACGTCACCTTTGCATATGCGGGGGAGCATGAAGTCCTGTCCGACTTCTCGCTTGACGTGCCGCAGCACGGCGTGCTGGGTATCCAGGGGCCGTCCGGCCGGGGCAAGTCCACCATGCTCAAGCTGCTGCTGCGCTACTGGGATCCGCAGCGCGGTCAGGTGACGTTGTCCGGCACGCCGTTGCCCGAGGTCGATGTGCATGCTCGCCGACGTATTCAGGCCATGATGAGCCAGGAAACCCACCTGTTTGATGGCTCTATCCGAGACAATCTGCTGATTGCTTTGCCTGAGTCCGAGGTTGAAGCTGCAAATGTTGCAGGCAATGGGGAAGTGGGTGCCAAGACCGTTGATTCCCGACAGCAGCAGTTGGCGGCGCAATCGGCAGAGGGCGATGCCGTTCAGGTGGCAGCAGCTGACGGTCTCGATGCTCGTTTGCGTCAGGCTCTCGCCAAGGCCTCCGTGCTTGATCTCATTGATTCCCTGCCCGATGGCCTTGATACTCAGGTAGGCGAGTTGGGCGACCGTCTATCCGAAGGTGAACGCCAGCGTATCGGTTTGGCTCGTGTGTTCCTGCGCAATGCTGATCTGGTGCTTTTCGACGAGCCGACCAGCCGTTTGGATGCTTTGAACGAGGCTATTATTCTACGTTCCATTCACGCTATGGCCGTGGGTGAGCAGCATGCAGACAAGGAGCGCGGCGCGGCTGTGGTGCTGGTCTCCCACCGCGAATCCGCCATGCGCATTGCTGATGCGGTACTCAATCTGTAACTGCCTGTAACTACGCGGGAATCACATCGCATTGCGTTACGTTACCGCGTTGCACTGCGGTTCCTCGCGGGTGGCGGCGATGCCATCTCCGGTCGTCATTGCGTTGCTGCGTTTGTGTTGCGATATGTGATGCGGCAACGCAGCAATGCGGCAATGCAATGTGATGTGGCAACGTGGCAACGTAGCGATGCAATAACGCGGCAACGTGGCAACGTAGCGATGCAATAACGCGGCAACATGGCAACATGGCAATGCAGTAACGCAACGCAGCATTCACGCCTTGATCAAAGTGCCGATGATGAGCGCCTTCTGCAACCCTGGGCGGAACAGGTCGTGAAATTCATGCGGCATTTCGGTTTCGAGTTTGACCGATGCATGGATGTCGTCAGTGCGAAGGCGTGCCTGTTCGGTGCCGATGATGTGCTCGAGCACCGCGAATCCCTCTTCGGTTTTGCCGGCTTGAATGAGGAATCGTGGGCTTTCCGGTGCTCGCACCATGGAGAGCAGGAACGCGGCGGCCGGAATCGCACCCAGCCTCAGCATCCAACGCCAACCGGCGTTGACATCCCAGCTTCTGGAACCGTAGGAGGCGATGATGTAGTTGATGACATTGGTCAGGAAGATGCCGCATACCGCGAGGAGCTGATAGGGAAAGGCAAGCAGACCGCGGATATTGACCGGCGCTTAAGGCCAGACCGAACGTATATTTGCCCGATCCGTGAGTACGTATGGTTGTTCCCAAGGGATTGCGCTGCTTGGAAGTAGCTTGAAACAGGCCCGCCATGTGCTTTTCCTCTCAATACAGCTATGGGGGGTGCCTGTTCATACTAATCAGATTCTTGTCATATGGCGTTGAATATCTACAAGTGTGGGCACTAGTGAGGCGGCTGAGTGGTGGAATCGCGCCGTGGTGTGTGGGTGTTGGGGACTCACGAGCATGCTGCGCGTTATTTGGTGGTGTGCTGAGAGTCGGGACCTACTCACGTTGGGCGAGGGGATGAAGAGCCTCTGAGACAGGTCGCTGTTCGACTGGAGATTTGCTCACGTGGAAAGCATGGAAAAGGCGAAAAAAATCAGGCGTGTCGGGTGATTTGACAAATTGGTACACAGGTGTATCATCTTAGGTATTGGTACACGGGTGTACCAAAGAAAACACCCCAAGGAAAGGTGGCCAGAGGAGACTTCGCAAGCGGCCAAACGAATTGAAATCCAACGCAGCAGTCGATTCGTTTTTGGCAATCGGAAGGCAGTCGTCAACAATCGGAAGGCAGCCAAAGACAGCCGGAAGATAACCGAGAAGTAACCGGACGAAAACCGGAAGCCAGTCGGAAGAAAGCCAACCACCCGCAAGTCAACTCCAATGGTCCAGAAGGAGATAACATGCGCAACACCAAGAAGGTCATCGCGGCAACGGCAGCCGTGGCCACGCTCGTCGGTCTCGCCGCCTGCGGCAGCAGCAACGACAACGGCGCCAACAAGGGTGACGCTGACAAGGCCGAACTCGTGTTCTGGGGCTGGGATTCCGGCAACTCGATGAAGGAAATCCTCGCTGACTTCGAGAAGGCCAACCCCGGCATCACCGTCAAGTTCAACAACACCGGCACCGCCGAGAAGACCTCCACCGCGCTCTCCAACGCCATCGCCGCAGGCAACGGCGCCCCTGACGTCGTGATGCTCGAAGATCCGACCGTCACCCAGTTCGCCGTCACCGATGGCCTCGTGGACCTGAGCGAATTCGGCGCCGACAAACTCGCCGACGACTTCGCCGCCGGCCCGTGGAACAAGCTCCAGTACAACAACAAGCCGTACGCTCTGCCGATTGATTCCGGCCCCGAAATGTTCTTCTACAACAAGGCAGTGTTCGACAAGGCCGGCGTGGACGGCGAGTCCATCAAGACCTGGAACGACTACTACGAGGCCGCCAAGAAGATCCGTGCCACCGGCTCCTACATCACCAATCTGGCCGGTACCTCCAACGACTATCAGCCGTTCACCGCCCAGATCTGGCAGGCCGGTGCCCAGCCGTGGAAGGTCGATGGCGAGAACATCACCATCAACATGACCAAGGACGAGGGCATGCAGCGCTATATCCAATTCGTCCAGAAGCTCATCGACGAAGACCTCGTGGACGCCAAGACCCCGAACTGGTCCGACGATTGGAACCGCGAGCTCAACGATGGCACCCTCGCCTCCCTGACCATCGGCGCTTGGATGCCGATCAACCTCATGACCGGCGCCCCCGATCAGGCCGGCAACTGGCGCGTCGCCCAGCTGCCGCAGTGGGAGGAAGGCAAGGAAGTCTCCGCCGAAGACGGTGGCTCTGCACTTGCCGTCACCTCGCAGTCCAAGAACCAGGCCGCTGCCTACAAGCTCGTTGAGTACATGACTCATGGCGAGGGCGCTCAGACCATGGCCGACACCGGTACCTTCCCGTCCCTGAAGAAGATCCTCCGGTCCGACTCCTTCACCGACCCGACCACCGAGTCCAACAAGAAGACCAACGACTACTTCGGCGGTCAGAACGTCAACGAAGTCCTTTCCGCCGCGGCTCAGCGCCCGACCGAGAAGTTCCAGTACCTGCCGTACAACCCGTACGCCCAGACCGCTTACGGCGACGAAGTCTCCAAGGCCTACTCCGGCGACATCACCCTGGAGAAGGCGCTTGAAAACTATGCCAACAAGCTCGCCGAGCAAGGCAAGCAGCAGGGCTACAACGTCACCGTCAAGTGACGCAACCGATCTATTGCCGGTACATCCGGCACTGACCAACAATCAAAACCTGCGGCTAGGCCACTCTTCTTCCGCCTAGCCGCCCGATCTCCCAAAGCGGGGATGCTCCCCAGTGTCCCCGCTTTCCCGTGCCCTCGCCTGACGTGACCGCTCCAATCGAGCGACCCCCTGGTAGCGGGCGCAGCACAGCAATCCGTATTCCAAGAAAGCAATCGATTATGTCCGATCAAACAATGGCCGCAGCCCCGCAGCCAACGGTGGGAATCCTGCCTGAGGAGGCGGATCTGCACACGGCCGAGGCCCGCGTCAACAAGCACAAGGCCGACTGGCGCGGCTGGAAGTTCATGTGGCCGTTCGCCGTGGTGTTCGTCTTCGTGTTCATCATCCCAATTGTGTACGCCATTTACATCTCCTTCTTCAAGAAGCAGATGGTCGGCGGCACCAAGTTCGTCGGCTTCGAGAACTACGCCCGACTGATTCAGGATCCGCAGTTCTGGAGCTCGGTGGGCCGCGTCACTATCTTCACCGTATTCCAGGTGCCGATCATGCTGTTTCTGGCCGCAGCCATGGCCCTCGCTTTGGATTCGATGAAGCTGCATGGCACCAAGTTCTTCCGCATCTCCACATTCCTGCCCTATGCGGTGCCCGCAGTGGTCTCCACCATGATTTGGGGTTTCGTGTATGGTGCCAAATACGGTCTGGTCGGCTCCCTCAACGACTTCCTCGGCACCAACATCGATGTGCTCAACCCCGACGTGCTGCTTGCATCCATCGCGAACATCAACACGTGGGAATATGCCGGCTACAACATGCTGATTTTTTACAGCTCCCTAAGCACCATTCCACACAGCTTGTATGAGGCCGCCTCCATCGACGGCGCTTCGGAGTGGCAGATTGTTAAGAAGATCAAGCTGCCGGAGCTGAAGGGCTCGCTGGCCATCACGGTGATCTTCTCGATCATCGGCAGCTTCCAGCTGTTCAACGAGCCGAGCATTTTGCAGAACATGGTTCTGGGCAACGCGATCACCACGTACTACACGCCGAACATGTACGCCTACAACCTGAGCTTCACCGGCAATCAGAGCAACTATGCCGCAGCTCTGGCCATCGTGATGGCCATCATCACCATGGCCATTGCGTATGTCGTCCAGCTTAAGAGTATGAAGGAGCAGATGAAGTAATTATGAGCACTGCAACCATGACTTCAACAACAACCATGACCCTGGCCGATCTCAAGGCTCAGGAAAAGGCCGCCAAGAAGGCCGAGAAGGAGCGTCAGAAGCGCATCGACGCTGACGAGAAGGCCGAGCGCAAGCGCGCCGCCAAAACCGGTTTCTCCAACCCGGCGAACCCGACCCGCTCGATGGCCCTGACCATCGTGTGCGCGATTTTCGCGGTCTACTGCCTCTTCCCGTTTGTCTACCTGATGATTAACGCCACCAAGACCCAGTCCGACTTCACTTCGACGTTCGGCCTCGGTTTCGGCAAAACGTTCGCCCTGTTCGACAACATCGCCACGGTGTTCACCTATCAGGACGGTATCTTCGGCCGCTGGTTCGTCAACACGATTCTGTATGTGGTGGTCGGCGCCGGCGGTGCCACCTTGCTGGCCATCATGGGCGGCTATGCGCTGGCCAAGTTCCGCTTCCCCGGCCGTAAGCTGTGCTTCGTGATCATCATCGGCGCCATTTCGGTGCCGGGTATCGCGCTGGCCGTGCCGCAGTTCCTGCTGTTCGCCAAGATGGGCCTCACGAACACCCCGTGGTCGATGATTATCCCGAGTTTGGTATCCACGTTCGGTCTGTATCTGATGTGGATCTTCTCCGATCAGGCCGTGCCGGATGAGCTGCTTGAAGCCGCGCGCGTGGATGGTGCCGGCGAGTTCCGCACCTTCTTCCAGATTTCCCTGCCGCTGTTGGCACCCGGCATCGTGACCACTGCATTGTTCGCCATTGTAGCGACGTGGAACAACTACTTCCTGCCGTTGATCATGTTGAAGGATTCCAACTGGTACCCGTTGACGATCGGTCTGAACCAGTGGAAGGACCAGGCTTCAACCGCAGGCGGTCAAGCTATCCAAAACCTCGTGATTACCGGTTCGCTGATCACGATCATCCCTCTGGTGATTGCGTTCCTGTGCCTGCAGAAGTACTGGCAGTCAGGCCTCGCCGCAGGCGCCGTCAAGGAGTAACCTCTGGCTCCCTCTGACGGGAGCTGGCCGCGGAGCGGACTGAGGGTGGTCATATGGGGATTCGACTGGCGACCACCCCCAGTCAGCTTCGCTGACAGCCCCGCCAGCGGGGGCGGCCTCTCTGGTGTTCACAACCTGCAAGCACAGCACTTCCCGCAAACCGATACAATAAAGGATCTGATTAATATGACTACTCATAGAGCATTTAGGTGGCCGTCCCTGCTGACGGAATCCGGCCGCGGCATCGCGTTCGGCGGCGACTACAACCCGGACCAGTGGCCCGAGGAGACACTGGACGAGGATATCCGTCTCATGGGTGAGGCCGGCGTGAACGTCGTATCGCTGGCAATTTTCAGCTGGGACAAGATCGAGCCGGTCGAGGGCGCGTTCACGTTCGAGTGGCTCGACCATGTGATCGACAGGCTCGGCAGAGCCGGCATCGCCGTGGACTTGGCCTCCGCCACAGCCGCCGCACCGCTGTGGCTGTACGAATCCCATCCAGAGGTGCTGCCGGTAGACCGGTATGGTCATACCGTCAACGCGGGCTCACGCCAGTCGTGGCAGCCCACAAGCCCGGTGTTCAAGG
>OODK01001467.1_pt1 | contig 11274 bp, 10 predicted proteins | sample 1671371 | NCBI WGS metagenome assembly OODK01 (sample SAMN06348150, study PRJEB24527) | human gut metagenome | biome: human gut; feature: ankylosing spondylitis patient; material: feces | host: Homo sapiens | place: China | collected 2015-10 | reverse complement strand
AATACGGCAACCGTCTGCTGATGATGCATCAGGGCCATGCCATCATTGACAAGGCCGGTGAGGAGAAAAAGAAGATCCAGATCGATCACATTCTGGAAAAATTCAATGAGATCAGCATCGAATGCGGAAACTAAACAATTGTTTGAAAATTTAGAATAGTTTAATACACGGAATACACCTCTTGTGGTATACTGTTAGTCAGTAGAGAGAGGTGTATTTTTTTATGAGATTAAAAATGCGTCTTGCCATTGCGTTTGTGACGTTTAGTGTCCTTCCGATCATGTTTGTGGGTCTTATGCTGTCGGTGGGCCGTCTGTTTATGGCCAACCGGATGGACCGGTTTGGCCCGGAAGTAAGAACTATGGTAGCCCAGCTGATGATCACGGCAGTTCTGATGCTGATGTTCATCTGCGGTTCCCTGACAATCTGGGTGTACCGTTCCATTCTGCGCCCGCTTAGCAAGCTTCAGGAGGCAACCAGAAAGATCCGGGACGGCAATCTGGATTTCACGCTGGATATCGAGGAAGATGACGAGATCGGCGAGCTGTGCCAGGACTTTGAGGAAATGCGCATCCGTTTAAAGGAGAGTGCGGAGCAGAAGATTCAGTATGACAATGAAAATAAGGAACTGATCAGCAACATTTCCCATGATCTGAAAACACCGATCACGGCCATTAAGGGCTATGTAGAGGGCATTCTGGACGGTGTGGCATCCTCGCCGGAAAAGCTGGACAAATATATCCGCACCATTTACAACAAGGCCAACGATATGGATCGGCTGATCGATGAGCTGACCTTTTATTCCAAGATTGATACCAACAAGATTCCCTATACGTTCAGTAAGATCAATGTCAACAGTTATTTCCGCGACTGCGCGGAGGAGGTCGGCCTGGACATGGAATCCAGGGGGATTGAACTGGGGTATTTTAACTATGTCAATGAGGATGTGGAAGTCATTGCAGACGCGGAGCAGATGAAGCGCGTCATCAACAACATCATCAGCAATTCCGTCAAATATCTGGATAAGCCGAAGGGCATCATCAACATCCGCATCAAGGACGTGGGCGATTTCATTCAGGTGGAGATCGAGGACAACGGCCGAGGCATTGCTACCAAGGATCTGCCCTATATTTTTGACCGGTTCTACCGCACGGATTCCTCACGGAATTCCTCCAAGGGCGGAAGCGGCATCGGACTTTCCATTGTGAAAAAGATCATTGAAGATCACGGCGGCCGTATCTGGGCCACCAGCAAAGAAGGAATCGGCACGGAGATGCATTTTGTGCTGAGAAAATATCAGGAGGTAATACAAAATGAGCAGCAGAATTCTGATCATTGAAGACGAGACCAGCATCGCGGAGCTCGAGAAGGATTATCTCGAGTTAAGCGGGTTTGAGGTAGAACTGGAGGAACAGGGAGATGTCGGTCTGGAGCGGGCTTTAAACGAAGATTTTGATCTTCTGATCCTGGATCTGATGCTTCCGGGAATGGATGGCTTTGAGATCTGCAGGCGTTTTCGCCAGTCCAAGAATACACCGATCATCATGATTTCCGCAAAGAAGGACGATATTGACAAGATCCGGGGCCTGGGCCTGGGGGCGGATGATTACATGACGAAGCCATTCAGCCCAAGTGAGATGGTGGCCCGGGTGAAGGCTCACCTGGCCCGTTATGAGCGTCTGATCGGAAGCGGAAGTCCGGAGAATGAGATCATCGAGATCCGCGGACTGAAAATTGACAAGACTGCCCGAAGAGTCTGGGTGAACGGGGAGGAAAAGAACTTTACTACGAAGGAATTTGATTTACTGACTTTCCTGGCCCAGAATCCAAACCATGTATACACAAAGGAGGAACTGTTCCGGGAAATCTGGGATATGGATTCCATCGGAGATATTGCCACGGTAACCGTTCATATCAAGAAGATCCGCGAAAAGATCGAGTTCAATACCGCGAAGCCGCAGTATATTGAGACCATCTGGGGCGTGGGATATCGGTTCAAGGTATAAAGAACCAGGCTCTATCTAGTATAGAAGAAATCCATTGCTGTTTGCGCAACGCGTGAACAGTAACAGAAAGGCAGGATAAGACATGGGAATCCATGCAGGAATTTATATGGCGGCAGCGATTCTTTCTGCTCCGATTTTAACAGCGGGAGGCGGACAGAACACGGCAGCTGCAACAAACGTAAGCTTTGAAGCGCCGCAGGAGAGCGGAAGCGGGGAGGCAGGAACCGCAGCTGCATCCCGCTTTGTGCTTCCGGAAGAAGCCCGGGTACTGGTGATCGTGGAAGGAACCGGCGGAAGTGGCTGCAATGTTTATGCTTTTGAGCGGAGCAGCGCAGCAGGAAGCTGGGAGAAGCGTGTGGAAACAACAGGACATCTCGGTATGAATGGCATGAGCAATCACCGGCACTCTGGCGATAAGACCACGCCGATCGGAGTATTTAAAATGAATACCCCGTTCGGACAGGCCAAAGCACTGGAGGGCTTTCCTTCCGATTATATCCAGGTAGATGATACCTATGTCTGGGAGGACGATACCAACAAATTAAGCCGTGATCTTTCTAAAGAAGGCGAGCGGGTCGGCGGCAGCGGCTATGCCGGATATTATGACTACGCCATTGATGCCGGATTTAATCCGAACGGCATCAAGAATCAGGGCTCCGCGCTGTTTTTACACTGCTCCGGTGAGTTTAAGGAGTACACCTCCGGCTGCGTGGCCATCGAAAAGGACCAGATGGCCCAGATCATGAAGCTGTATGGAAAGTACGGCAGCGGAGCATCCTTTATCGCCCAGGCGCCGAAGGGGACCTTTGAGCAGATTTATAATACCTATGGAACAAACCAGGGACTGTCGCCGGAAGGGAACTTTTCGTGATCATGATTCTATCATGAATTACGGATTGCACAATTACGGATTGCACTCGAAAAGAAAATTGACATTCCAAAATCCGTATGTTAGAATACAAAATTGTGCTGAAGAAGATTCAGAATACCATCCTGAATCTTCTTTTTTCATGCGATTGTGTGCAAAAATCTGTCGGAGGCAGGTGTTTGCATACCTGTACCGCAGGGTTCCCCCCACTGGAACAGATCCTGCGTAAAACTCGAAAACAGATTGTAAATAGAATGAGGAAAATGAATGGAAACAGTAAAATTTGAAGAGTTACAGTTAGATGACCGTATCCTGCGTGCCGTGACCGATATGGGATTTGAGGAGGCTTCCCCGATCCAGGCGAAGGCCATTCCGGTGGAACTGGAGGGCTCCGATATCATCGGTCAGGCCCAGACCGGAACCGGTAAGACAGCAGCCTTTGGTATCCCGCTTCTTCAGAAGATCGATCCGAAGAAGAAAAAGCTGCAGGCCATTGCTCTTTGTCCGACCCGTGAGCTGGCCATCCAGGTAGCAGATGAGATCCGTAACCTGGCAAAGTACATGCATGGCATTAAAATCCTGCCGATCTACGGAGGTCAGGATATTGTACGCCAGATCCGCGGTTTAAAGGACGGTACCCAGATCATCATCGGTACTCCGGGTCGTGTTATGGACCATATGCGCCGTAAGACTGTAAAATTCGATCAGGTACATACCGTTGTGCTGGATGAGGCAGATGAGATGCTGAACATGGGCTTCTTAGAGGACATGGAGACTATCTTAAGCCAGCTTCCGGAGGAGCGCCAGACGGTAATGTTCTCTGCAACTATGCCAGCAGCCATCCAGAAGATCGCTGAGAATTTCCAGAAGGATCCGCAGATCGTCAAGGTCGTGAAGAAAGAGCTGACCGTGCCGAAGGTAACCCAGTACTATTATGAAGTAAAGCCGAAGACCAAGGTAGAGGTTATGTGCCGGCTGCTCGATATGTACGCACCGAAGCTTTCCGTCGCATTCTGCAACACCAAGAGGCAGGTCGATGAGCTGGTAACGGAGCTTCAGGGGCGCGGTTATTTTGCAGAGGGACTGCATGGCGACTTAAAGCAGGTACAGCGTGACCGCGTTATGAACAGCTTCCGAAACGGACGAACTGAGATCCTGGTAGCAACCGATGTGGCTGCGCGTGGTATTGACGTAGATGATGTAGAGGCAGTATTTAACTACGATATCCCGCAGGATGATGAGTATTATGTACATCGTATCGGACGTACCGGCCGTGCGGGCCGCGAGGGCATCGCATTTAACTTTGTTGTTGGCCGTGAGGTGTACAAGCTGCGCGACATCCAGCGTTACTGTAAGACCAAGATCATTCCGCAGGCAATTCCGTCCCTGAATGACATTACTGAGATCAAGGCAGAAAAAATCCTGGATCAGGCGAAGGAAATTCTGGCAGATATGGATTTGAACCGTATTTCCCACATCATCGAGAAAAAACTGCTGGAGGAGGACTACACCTCCCTTGAGCTGGCAGCTGCACTGCTTCGCATGAATATGGGTGAGGAAAATGAAGATATCATTTTCGATAACCGTCCGGCAAGATCTTTAGATGATCTGGATTCCAGACGTGACCGCGGTGACCGTGGAAACGGGCGCGGCAGGAGAGACGGCAAGGGCAGAGACAGCCGAGGCGGACGCGGCGCCAGAAAAAATCAGGATGACGCAGATATGGCACGCCTGTTCATCAATATCGGAAAAGAACAGAAGGTAAAACCAGGTGATATCCTGGGGGCTATCGCAGGTGAGTCCGGCATTTCCGGCCGTCTGGTGGGAAGCATTGACATGTATGACAAATACACCTTCGTAGAAGTTCCGCAGGACTGCGCGGAGGAGGTACTGGAATGCATGAAGAATGCCCGCATTAAGGGAAAATCCATTCATATGGAACCTGCAAACGGCCGTTAATTACGGGAAAAACAGAATATAAAATGAAACACGAAGGCGCGTATGGAAAGTATGCGCCTTTTATGATATAATGTGACGAACGGCGAGGAAATCAAGTGACGAAGTCACGGGAACGAGCGCATTAACAGGCAGACAGGAGGATACGGACATGAAGCAGTTTGGATTCATTGGTATGGGTAATATGGGCTATGCGATCTTAAAGGGTCTTTTAAAGTCCAAAGTGCCGGACCAGATCATCTTTTCAGCAAGAAACAAAGAGCATATGGAACAGGTGGCAGCAGAAACAGGAGTTTCTTATGCTGCAGATAATAGAACCTGCGCGAAGGAAAGCGCCTGTCTGGTGCTGGCAGTAAAGCCGCAGCAGTTTGATACGGTCATCGGAGAAATCCGGGATGCAGTGACAGAGGAACAGATCATCATCTCTATTGCACCGGGTATTACCATTGCGGACCTTCAGAAACGATTTGGGAAAAAGTGCCGCATTGTCCGTGCTATGCCGAATACACCTGCTCTGGTGGGAGAGGGCATGACTGGTGTCTGCTATGACAAGGCACTGTTTTCTGACAAAGAGAAGCAGATGATCGAAACGCTTTTTACTTCCTTTGGACGAATGACTGTAGTAGAAGAAAAGCTGATGGATGTGGTGGTATGTGCCAGCGGAAGTTCTCCGGCCTATGTGTATATGTTCATTGAGGCACTGGCCGATAGTGTCGTAAAATATGGAATCCCGCGCGCAGATGCATACAAGCTGGTGGCTCAGACAGTTCTTGGCAGTGCGAAGATGGTACTGGAGACCGGGGAACATCCGGGCCTGTTAAAGGATAAGGTCTGCTCCCCGGGCGGAACGACCATAGCCGGTGTGGCAGCGCTGGAGGAGTATGGCATGCGCAACGCCGTGTTCAAGGCAACCGATGCCTGCTACGCAAAATGTAAAGGAATCCAGTAATAAATCAGAAAACGGAGGAATTCATCATGAGCATGGAAGAAACACAGAATCAGAATGCAGGGCAGATGGAGAACGGAGCAAAGATCGAACCGGTCATCCGCAAGGACCGTCAGCTGAAATATACAGGAAATATTTTAAAAATCTATGAGGACACTGTCATCGCCAATGGTCACGAGGCTCACTGGGATTATATCCATCATGACGGAGCGGCTGCAGTGGTGGCAGTAGCGGATGACGGAAAGCTTCTTATGGTGCGCCAGTACCGCAATGCCCTGGACCGGGAAACGCTGGAGATTCCGGCAGGCAAGCTGGATGCGCCGGATGAACCGAAGATCGAGTGTGCTTACCGGGAACTGGAGGAGGAAACCGGATACCGCTGTGAAAAGCTGGAATATCTGATGAGCCTGAATACTACGGTTGCGTTCTGTGATGAAGCCATTGATGTGTTTGTTGCCAGAAATCTGATCCCGTCTCATCAGCATCTGGACGAGGATGAGGTCATCCATGTAGAACGCTGGAGCATCGAAGACCTTCAGAAGCTGATCTATACCGGAAAAATGACAGATGCCAAGACTGTTGCAGGCATTATGGCTTACGCCGCAAAATACGGAAAGTAAAACGATACACGGAAAAGCAGAATAGGGGGACTGTCTGTCTGCATAGGATAGAAAAAACGGCGGAGCCTGTTTATGAGAATGGAACGTTCGTTATCTGTCCTGGCAGCAGCAGTTCTGGGAGGATGGCTGATCGCGGTACTTTTGTGTAATGTTCTGTTTTACCGGAATATTGTAAATTATGAAGTGCTTTATCAGGGAATAGCCGGTTGCTGGTCGAAAGGATCTGAGCTGGACCGTACCAGAAGGATCTGGCTTCTGGCAGTTCGGATTTTGCAGGCAGCAGTCGTCTATGTCATGATGCGCAGCAGGCTTCGGAGATCAGCAAGCCTGTTTCTCGGACTTGCTGCGGGGATTTGCGGAGGAATGCTCTTAAGTCTGCTGGTATGGAGCCGCGGCGTTTCTGGAGGCTTTCTATTTCTGGCTTCCGGTTTTCCGCAGGATCTGGCCTATCTGCCCAGTTTCTTTCTGCTGCTGATCTGTGGACGATCGGACCGCCCTGTGCAGAAAGAACGCCTGTTTTGTATCACGATCATACTGCTGGCAGCCGGGATCTGGATGGAGCTTTACGTCAGTCCGTTGATCTTGAAATTGTTTTAAAAAAATACAATACAAAATTTACAACATGTTGAGATAGAAAGAACTGCTTTTCCAACATGTTGTATTTTTATGTAAATCATGCTGAAACGGATAAAAAAGTGGGAAATATGTGTTTGATTTTATGAGAAAATGCGGATATAATGGTATTCACATTACCGAAACAGACAGGTTTTATGGGATTTTGGGGCAGCAAAGCGGCTCTTGCCCATCCCTGCGGAAACGGTGGGAAATATCGCTTGGGGAAAGTTGGAGTTTAAGAATATGACGACAGAAATAGAATCTTTCATTCATTATCTTGAGGATGTGAAACAGTCATCCCGAAATACAGTGGTATCCTACCAGAGAGACTTAAGGCAGCTTAAGGAGTATCTGGAACGCCAGGGAATTAAAGAACCGGCCAAGGTGACCAGAACCTGTCTGAATTCTTATATTTCCTATCTGGAACGGAAGGGAAAGGCCACCACGACCATTTCCCGCATCCTGGCATCTACGAAAGCGTTCTTTCATTATGAGCTGATGGAGGGAAACATCCGTCGGGATCCGGCAGAGCTTTTAAAAACACCGAAGATCGAGAAAAAGATTCCGGTGATCCTCAGTGTGGAGGAAGTGAACCGTTTTCTGGAGCAGCCGGAGGGCGAAGGTGCAAAAGAGGTACGTGACAAGGCAATGCTGGAGCTTCTTTATGCAACCGGGATCCGGGTTTCCGAGCTGATCGGACTGGAACTTCAGGATGTGAATCTGGCAGTTGGGTTTCTCACCTGCAGGGACGGGGAAAAGGAGCGGGTGATCCCATTTGATAAAAAGGTGAACCAGTATCTGCGGGCTTATCTGGATAAGGCAAGACCGGACCTTTTAAAAGGAAATGACTCTTCCTGGCTGTTTACCAACTGCAGCGGAAAACAGATGTCCCGTCAGGGCTTCTGGAAGATCGTGAAGTATTACGGGGACAAGGCCGGGATCCAGGCAGATATCACTCCCCACACCCTGCGCCATTCCTTTGCCGCCCATCTCATCAGCAGCGGAGCGGATATTCAGGCTGTGCAGACCATGCTGGGACATGCAGATCTGGCTACCACATTGGCTTATCAGGGGTATATTCAGAAACAGCACTAAAAGCCAGATCATGTAACTGTGAAGGCACGGAGCAGTTCCATATTACATACAGGCGGCGCGGGGGCGTGCGCCTGTAATTCATTTTAGGGGACAGAAAGCGGGAGTCTGGCAAGAAAATGGTTCTCGCGGGTCTGAAATTGTGGTATACTGAAGCAAGGTTTGCATACAAAGGAGCGGATGCGGCATGGAACGGGATACGGAAAATGAAAGAAACAGAAGAAGAAACATGCGAATGCATATTCTTCTTGCTGTGGATGCGGCTTTGCTTGCGGCCATTTTGCTGGTGTCCGGTCTGCTGCTTTACCGGAGTCATAACCGGGAGACGGAGCAGCATCTTTCACAGATTCAGGCGCCGGACTGGTATACTCAGGATTTCCTTACTGTGAATCCTTATTCAAGGCCGGGAACAAAGCGGGAACATGTGCGGGATATTGTCATTCATTATGTGGCTAACCCGGGCACAAGCGCGAAACAGAACCGGAACTATTTTGAGGGCCTGAAGGATCAGAGCGGATCAAAGACGGTGTCGGCCAGCAGTCATTATATCATTGGTTCTGACGGGACGATTTTGCAGTGTATCCCATTAGATGAAGTGGCTTACGGCAATTATCCGCGCAATGACGATACAGTATCGATCGAGTGCTGTCACCCGGATTCGGACGGACGCTTTACGGATGCTACGATCAAATCACTGATCAGGCTGACCGGGTGGCTCTGCAGGGAACTCTCTTTAAATGAAAAGCATATCATCCGCCATTACGATGTGAGCGGAAAGAACTGCCCGAAATATTATGTAGAACACCAAGATGCCTGGCGGACATTGAAAAAGAAGCTGGCGGCCGGCATACAACAATGAAACAGCAGAAAGGAATCCTGATTTTATGGGAAAATCATTATACATAGCGGAGAAGCCAAGTGTGGCACAGCAGTTTGCGGACGCACTCAGGATTTCCGCGAGGCGGTCAGACGGTTATATTGAGTCCGATACCGCGGTCGTGACCTGGTGTGTAGGACATCTGGTGACCATGAGCTATCCGGAGGCATATGACCCGGCTTTGCGGCGCTGGAGCCTGCAGACACTGCCGTTTCTGCCGAAGGAGTTTAAATATCAGGTGATCGACGGCGTCTCGAAGCAGTTCGCCATTGTCAGCCGCCTGCTGAACCGTCCGGATATCGATACCATCTATATCTGCACCGACTCTGGACGTGAGGGAGAGTACATCTACCGTCTGGTGGACCAGATGGCCGGGGTAAAGGACAAGATCAGAAAGCGTGTTTGGATCGATTCCCAGACGGAGGAAGAAATTCTGCGCGGAATCCGGGAAGCGAAGGACTGGAGTGCGTATGACAATCTGGCAGCCTCTGCTTATCTGAGAGCGAAAGAAGATTATCTGATGGGAATTAATTTTTCCCGTCTGCTGACTTTAAAATACGGTCCCACGATCTCAGCCTTTTTAAAGACAGACCGCACGGTGCTTTCTGTAGGGCGTGTCATGACCTGTGTGTTAGGCATGGTGGTGCGCCGGGAGCGGGAAATCCGGGAGTTTGTGAAGACCCCGTTTTACCGGGTGATCGGTACCTTTTTATCCCAGGATATGAAGTTTGACGCGGAGTGGAGAAGTGTGGAGGGCTCCCGCTATTTCCGGTCTCCGAAGCTATATAAAGAGAATGGCTTTAAAAAGCGTGAGGATGCGGAAGCGCTGATTGCCCAGCTTAGAGAGACAGATCCGCTGTCGGGGACCTTAAGCAAGGTGGAACGCAAGAAGGAAACCAAGAATCCGCCTCTGCTTTATAATCTGGCAGAGCTTCAGAATGACTGTTCAAAAATGTTCAAGATCAGTCCGGATGAAACGTTGAAGGTCGTGCAGGAGCTGTATGAGAAAAAGCTGGTAACCTATCCGCGTACTGATGCCCGCGTACTTTCAACAGCTGTAGCCAAAGAAATAACAAAGAATATCGGAGGTTTGAAAAATTTTGAGCCAATGAAAGGCTTTGCCCAGGAAATCCTGGACCAGGGGTCTTATCAGGGGATTATGAAGACCCGATATGTCAATGACAAACAGATCACGGACCACTATGCGATTGTACCGACGGGGCAGGGATTTGGTGCCATGCGCAGTCTTTCACCATTGTGCATGAAAATCTACGAGGTGATTGCCAGAAGATTTTTAAGCATTTTTTATCCTGCGGCGATTTATCAGAAGTATGCGCTGGAGCTGACCTGTGGCCAGGAGCATTTCTTTACCAGCTTCCGTGTGCTTACAGAGCAGGGCTATTTAAAGGTGGCCGAGGTGCCGAAGCGGAAGAAAGCGGATGATACCGCAGCATTCGGCGGTCAGGTGGCAGACGTGGAGACAGATGACAAGGACGAGTCCGAAATCAACAAAAAGGATATGGAAAATCCGGCATTCATTGCTATGCTGGCTTCCCTGAAAAAGGGCATGCAGCTTCCGGTGGATGGCTTTGCCATCAAGGAAGGGGAAACATCCCCTCCAAAACGTTATTCTTCCGGTTCCATGATCCTGGCAATGGAGAACGCAGGACAGCTTATTGAGGACGAGGAACTTCGCGCCCAGATCAAGGGAAGCGGCATCGGCACCAGCGCGACCCGCGCGGAAATCCTCAAAAAGCTGGTCAATATCAAATACCTGGCGTTAAATGGCAAGACCCAGATCATCACGCCAACGCTTTTAGGAGAGCTGGTGTTTGATGTGGTCGGCGCATCCATCCGCCAGCTTCTGAATCCGGAACTGACGGCAAGCTGGGAGAAGGGGCTTACCTATGTGGCAGAGGGCTCCATCACTCCGGACGAGTATATGGAAAAACTGGAACGTTTCGTAGCTGGAAGAACCTACGGGGTTTTGCGCCTGAACAACCAGTATCAGCTCCGGGAATATTTTGAGACAGCTGGGCAGAACTACTCGAAAAAGTAAGGCAGCCTGGTCTGGAAAAGAATCATACAGAACAGAAACCCTCCTGCACTTTTCAAAGGCAGCTGAGTATATATCTTTAAGAAAGAAAAGAGGATATGATCATGAAAAAAGAAGAAATGAAGATCAGTGATCTGTACAGCCTGGAGAACACCGTGGCGAAAGAACTGTTAGAACAGTTTACTTATCCGTGGGAAGTTCTGGCTCACATTGGTGATTTTGTAGAGCGCCTGGGCGA
>OODK01001465.1_pt1 | contig 11291 bp, 12 predicted proteins | sample 1671371 | NCBI WGS metagenome assembly OODK01 (sample SAMN06348150, study PRJEB24527) | human gut metagenome | biome: human gut; feature: ankylosing spondylitis patient; material: feces | host: Homo sapiens | place: China | collected 2015-10 | reverse complement strand
GCATAGATGCTGCACACTGCTCCTGACTATAACCTTTCTTGTCCAAAAGACGAATGGTCTCATACTCATCTACCGTCAGAACAATGGGGGTTTTTTTCTCCGTATTATCTGCCGGAAGAAATTCTAAAATTTTGGGAAAATGACAGACTTTTCTGCATTTTACTGGTCTCGGCATAAACTGCTCCTTTCTCTCTTTTCTTATATAATAGTCCTATAAAAGGCATATGTCAATAACATTTTTGACATATGCCTTTTATGAATCAGCTACTGTTCCTGCAGTGTATGTCCATCCCCACGGAACACGGAAAGTCCGGAATAGTTTGATGACTTCACGCAAGGATGATGCTCCGACACCAACTAAATACGTCTGAAATACCATATTCCCAAACATTGTAAGGAAAAATATCAAAAAGCCATATCGGAACCATTTTGAACTCATCCATCGCAGGATTGGTTTATTTCTTGAGCATTTTAAATCTCCACCAAGCTTACTAAAAAGCTGGCCACGTCCACACAAATGATTACAGAAAAATTTATTTTCACCGAATATTGCTATTCCTAACGGCACCAGAGTTTCCGCTCCTGCTCCGGTCAGCGCAAAACCGAGGTTCACCGAACCTCGTGCGCCCTTGGTCGGAGTCTGTTTTCCATCATTCGGAATAACTGCCTGTGCATCCTTTTTTACAATAAAGTCTCCTGCAGTAATGGATACGCATCTAACATAGACTGTCTTGCTTCTCTGCAGTCATCCGGGATAAGTTTGCCAGCTACACGAAGCCATTCACCATTCTTAAATGCACTTGCTATTGACACTCCTATTTTCTATCTATAATTTTATTAAACTGACTAAAGAACGTTAAAGTTGTTATTATCGCTGCCAAAATATCACTGATTGGCTCAGCCAAAAATACCGCAAATACTTTATTCTGGATAAAATGCGGCAGGATAAAAATCAACGGAATCAACAGAATCAATTTTCTTAAGCAGGCAAGTAATAAACTAACTTTCGCCTGGCCCAATGCCATGAAACTCTGCTGACAAGCAACTTGGAATCCAAGAGAAAAAATACCTGCCATGTAAATTCTTAACGCCCATGCCGTATACGTGATTAATTCTGTATTATTTGAAAAAATACCTGCAAATATCTTCGGAAACAGAAGCATAATCAACCAGAAGCATTCCGTAAAAATTGTACAAATTGTAAATTGAGTAAAAAATGCTTTTTTTACTCGATTTCTATTTCCTGCACCATAGTTATAGCTCATGATTGGCTGTCCACCCTGACAAATTCCCTGTAATGGTAATGTTGCAAGCTGGCTAACACTGGTAATAATTGTCATAGCCCCTACTGCGAGATCTCCGCCATATCTTGACAAACTGGAAGTAAAACTGATAGACAAAATACTTTCCGTAGATAACATGACAAATGTAGATATGCCAAGAGCAAGGCATGGTAAGATGATTTCTTTTTGCAGTTTAAAGTTTTCTTTTCTAAGATGCAGAATCGTCTTCTTTCCTGACAAGAAACGAAGGATCCATATTGCCCCTACAGCCTGACTCAAAACAGTGGCGAGTGCAGCTCCCTTTACTCCAAGATGAAATACGAAGATAAAAATCGGATCAAGAATGATATTGATTACAGCACCAAGCACTGTTGTCATCATGCTGATCTTCGCAAATCCCTGTGTCGTAATAAATGGATTCATTCCCATCACGATCAAAACAAAAATACTTCCAAGAATATAAATCCTTGCATAATCCACGCCATAAGGAAGTGTCTTATCGCTAGCACCAAACATCGTCAGTAACTGTGGCGCAAAAGTAAAGAATATCACCGTCAAAGCTGCGGCCATAAGCATGAGAATTGCAAAACAGTTTCCAAGAATCTTTTCCGCTGTCTTATTATCTTTCTTTCCCATAGAAATCGCTGCACGCGGTGCACCTCCGGATCCTGCCAGCATAGCGAAGGCATTGATCAGCATAAGAATTGGCGTAAACAATCCAACACCTGTTAATGCTGCGGCACCGACACCTGGAATATGTCCGATATAAATACGGTCAACAATATTATATAAAAGGTTGATGATTTGAGCCACAACAGCCGGTATTGCAAGCCGGGCCAAAAGACGTGATATTTTTTCTGTTTCCATAGCTTGTGCGTTTGACTTACTGTTCATATCTGTGTTCTCCTAAATATTTTCTAGTCATCTCAATATAATCAAATTACTTATGCAGTCTCTCCCCTGAGTGTTCTGGTATTCTGGCTAATGTATCAAACAACTGATATAACCATCATTATAGCACACAAACCAATTAACAGATCCTGCTTTAAATCAGCTGCTGTCAGTTTTGGCAGAGGCACACCATCCCATGTTCTTCCCTGCGTTTTTAACATTCATCCTGCCATGATTCTTTCCACTCTATGGATTGATGTTCTTTTTCCTTCATATATCCACCAACTTTCCAAATTACTACTTGTCCACTTCCGTAAAGAAGTATTCCAATGTATCTACAAACATATTTGCATCAAACAATTCTTTTATTTGTTCTCTGTTCATCCATGCAACCTGCACCACTTCATCTGTTGTGGCATTGCTTAAATCAACTTCTCCATCATATTCAAACCGCCAAACATCCATAATATCATTATAAATTTTTCCATCAATGATTTTTCGTGTCTTTGTAAAAAGTACTTGTCCATTTTCCGGTATTAAATCAACGCCAACCTCTTCCTTTGCCTCTCGAATTGCTCCCTGTACACTATCTTCTCCCTTCACAACCGAACCGCCTATACATTCCCACATCAAAGGGTGTGTTGGTCTGTTTGCAGAACGCTGCGTAATAAGGTACTGTCCCTTAGAATTACGAATCCAGACATGCACCACCAGATGGTATCCGTCTATCGGTAACTGTTCTCCTCTGATATGGTCTTTCCCAAGAAGTTCTCTATTCTCGTTATACAAATCCCATATTTCTGCGTCTGGAACATACTCCACAATATCCCCAAAGTCTGCATGTAAAGTTTTGCAGATTTTGCTAAGAATCGTTAGGCTCACCTCTTCATCACGGCGAAGCTTTGTCATTGTATTAGGAGCAATTTCTGCCTTCTTACGCAAATCCGATTTGCTCATTTCTTTATCCACTAATAATTTCCATAATCGTTTATATGATACAGCCATAATAGTATCTCCCATTTTATTTCCTATTTCGGTTACCCAACCAACTTATCCAACATCTCGATAATCTTTTCTTTCTCGCCACTACCATTAGTCATAAATCTCAGTAATGGAATTTCATACAACTCCATAATATGATTTTTCAACAAATCTCTTGAAGCCTGAACGGTATCCTCTTTATGGTATTCATATCCGTCAACCTCAATCGCCAACACAGGCTTTTTACCAATTCTGTTATAAATCAGAAAATCTAAATGTGTTGCCGGATTCATTGCATACTGACATTCCTGCTCATTTAATAATTCAGGATTCTTAATCAACATATTCAACGGAAAATGACAAACAACATCCAAGCTGGAATACTTGTTAGCAGAGATAATGTCCTCTATCAATGCATACATCAGATTTTCCGAATCATATTCTGATACTTTTTTGTGCTTCTGCAAGTATACCCTTCTTTCCTCAGTATACTGCTTGTAAAGGTAATCAAAAATCGAATAAATCTTGCTTTCAGTAACCTCAAAATTATTATACTGAATATAATCAATCAAATCTGTTATATTGTGCTCTTTTGATTGCTCATTTCCAGTTACAACCAACATCAATTTCTTTTTGGCTCTTGATACAGCAACATTGATTAAATATGGATCATCTGCAAAATCAGATATTTCATCATCCACGGTAGATATAATAATATTCTCTTTCTCCTTGCCCTGGAACTTATGCACTGTAGCAGCATCCATATCTGTTATCTCCTTGCTTAATGCTTCTACCTGATTTTTGTACGGTGCAATAATTCCGGTTTCTTCCGGATTTGAAACATATTTTGGTATAATCTCATTTTTAATAACATCTATCTGGCGCTGACTATAATGGTTACGCTCATGATTTCCCGCTACCGTTTTTACTACCGATAAAACATCCTCTTCACCCTTATCCGTTGTCATAATAATCAATTCACCACGATAGAATTTCTGATTACAGAAATTGATTATTTTTGGGTGACACCTGTAATGTTCCCGCAACAATGCTTGTGTTACATTTGGCATAACATCCAAAATGGATTGCAGAAAACTGTTTGTATACTGATATCCTTCACTCACATTAAAGCTGTCAAATATAGATTTTGCCTTGGCCTTTATATCATCTGTAACAACATTAGGAAGTTGCTTGGTATCCCCCACAATAACAACATTCCTTGCACAGGACAATGCCAACGCACCAGTTGCAATATCTACCTGTGATGCTTCATCCATGATAAGGTAATCATACATCACATCTGAATTCAGGCTGTTTCTTGATGAAAATGTTGTACTTAATATAACCGGATACTCAGCCAATACATCGTATGGTTCCTTCCACAAATTATCTTCACTAAAAGTTTTCCTACTACTGTTACCTTCATATTTCCTTGCCAGTTTGTCTTTTAGGACAACCATTGACTGATTGCATAAATCCTCAAGCAAATTCTTATTAACACTATTTAAATACTTTTCAATATCTGCAATTTCCGCAGACAACTCCGCCTGCTTTGCACGATAATACATTGCTTGAAAGGTTGTAATTATTTTTGAAAGATCTTGTTTATAGAAATTCCAATCGATTACTCCATATTGTAATAAGGCTTTTATCTTAAACCAGAATCCTATTGCCTTTTTTTCTTCTGAAATCAATTGGCACTCCTGCCACAATACCATCCAATGTTTTGAAGATAGTTTTTTCTTAAACTTTATATTGTCTGTTTCAACATCCGATTCTTCAACATATTGATTGAAATATTCCTGTTCAGTAACCAACTGTGAAAGTTCCTGCCTTAAACACGCCAGTTTTTCCTGCTTATCAAAAACACTTTTTAACTGACTGGATTGCTCTGCTATTTCCTTCTGCAAAACACTTGGATCTTCTCCCGTTTTCCACGACGAAAAATCGGGATAAGCGGCGTCCTGATGCTCAACAAATAATTTCTTATTTTTAGAACTTCCTAATGTCGCAGCAATAAAACCCAAATTGTATTTTGGAGAAGATAATTTTTCATATACATTTTCCGTTGCCGAATTATTATTGGATACTATCTGTACCGTTTTCCCTTGCATTAATATATTGGAAATAATATTCAATATTGTTTGTGTCTTCCCTGTTCCTGGAGGTCCCTGTATAACACTAATCTGATTCTCCATGGCATTTTTTACAGCCTTATACTGACTGTTATTGCATCCAAATGGGAAAATTGGAATATATTCACGTCCTGCTCTTTTTCCTTGCAATGATGATGGATTCAAATACTTTGCCAGAGCTACATCACTACCCACAAAAGAAATCTTGTCAAACTTCTTAGACAATAATTTTTCACCAGTCTCTTCATTCTTAAGATTACTCAAACCTGCAATTTGCTTTATATATTCAAATACATTTGATGACTGACTCTGGGCAAGACATGACTCTATAATATGCAAGTCGCTCCGACGATAATCTCTTTCACTACCATCGCCAAAACAAATGTGCCAATAAGACTCACTTCCGCTTCTAAATACATATATTGCATTAACATCAAAGAACTCTCGTCCTTCTCTGCTAATCCGATACATGTTAGGATTCAAAACCTCCGGATCAGTCAACTTTTCCACATTCAAATATGCATACGAGTATGTTTTTCCATTATTGAATTTTACATCCCATTTTTTGGTATTTCTATTGTAACCACATGACATTATTTCGGCTGTCTTTATTTCACCCTTGATAATGACCATATAACATCGTGTATTCATTTATTCCTCACTACTTCTTATCCGCACGCTGCTTGCCCTTAAATTCCTTCTGCACATGGCAATGTTCCTGTTTACCAACCAACTTATCACCTTCAAAATCCAGTTCTATAATATATGGCATCCAATCTATAATTCGCAGAAACTCTTCGCACCCGAAACTATTGTCATAAAAATTCAATATCGTACTAAGAGCAGTACCATGGGTTCCTATAACAATCTCTTTATCTGTATTATCTGACAAAATCTCGTTCAACGCCTCTATATTACGATTTTGAACCATAGCAATGGATTCTCCACCATCTTCATGATAATCATGGTCAGCCCAGCGTTTCTGAAACATTTCGTGGTTGTTTCCATCAGGGCCTTTTTCACGCTCCCTTAATCTCTCATCCGTTATAATCTCTTTTGCGAAAAAAGCTGCTGTCTCTGCAATAGTATCCATACTACGTTTATATGGACTACAATAAAACGCATCTATTTTCTTGTTACTCAAAAATTCTAACACAACTACTGAATCTTTCTTCCCTTCTTCCGTCAAAGGTCTTGTCCTGTCTTCTTCCCAATCGTGTTCCGGCTGTGCGTGACGCACGAAATAAACTCTTGTCATTTGATCAGCTCCATTTCATTTTCCATTTTTACAAATCCATACTTTTCATATAACGGTCGTCCCATCTCTGTCGCCTCTAAAGTAATCTGTGATATGCCCTGTTTCCTCGCATTCTTTACCAGTAAATCTAATGTATGAAATGCAATCCCCTGTCTCCGATATTCCGATGCCGTATACATATTCATAATGTACGCCTTTTTACCGGTCGGATTATGGTAGGTCGGCATAACCTGATAAAAACTTACACCGCCCGCTCCAATAAACTTTCCGTTATCATACACCAAATATGCAATATGCTCTCCGGTTTCCAACGCACGCCTATAGTATGCATATGATTCCTCCTCCACAACGGACATATCCTCATCATCTGACAATTTGTTAGCGGCACGAAGGACAATTATTCTTGTTCTTACCAATTCATCGATATCTTCCATTGTTGCTCTTTTATAGTAAAGCTGTAATATTTCATCTAAATCATTTTTGTTTGCTTCTCTAATCATTTTTTCATCCAATCTATATCTTAAAGTTTCATCAGCCCATTTTCATCAAAGTAATAAATATTCTCTTTCTTATATCCATACTTTGAATCTGGAAATGATATGTGCGGTTCAAATGTAAAATACTTCACATCGCCAAGCTTCGTCATATTACCTTTTTCAATGTAAACTCTATCACCTTTAGTTTTCACAATGGAATGTCCCAGGTTGCCCATAAAATCAAGATTCACAAATCCATTTTCCACTATGCACTCATTCATATGATAGTACAATTTCTCAAAGGTTGTTTCCTTCGTAGCAAAACGTAACAATTCTGCATGTAATTTCTCTTCCATCTGGAGACCGCTTTTCCATTCCGGATTTTCAATCAGCCCTATATTCTCTACAACCATGCCGTTTTCTACAATAATAGTTCTCGCATAGTCTCCCCAGATATTTCCCACCTGTGGACTTAAATCAATAGTTATTATATCGTTGTTTCCTATAACTCTATCCGAAGTTATATACTGCTTACCAGATACAGAAACAGTTGTTTCATCTCCTGCAAATACAAATGCACCAACATCCCAATACCAGAACGAATCTGCACCCAACTCTAACAGTTTTTCCTCAGATAACTTTCGAATCTCGAGTAAATTCATTCCCGGCTTGATAGTATTCTTTATGTATTCTATAGTCTGTTTTGCTGCCAACTGTATCTGGCTGTAAGACTGCTTTTCTATCTGCATATACTTTTCAATCAATTTAGGCTGAATCAACGGATATGTCCAGTTTTGTGGCAACTCATCCATAAGCACAACCTTTTCCATCTCACTATCCAGCTGACCTGAAAATTCCCTTATCTCCGCAAAACATAATAATCCAAATATTTCCTCACCGGTCTCATTTACACTATTCTTACCTGTAACGGAATAAACACATATTGGATTAATATCAAACTGTATGGCACCTGTTTCTTCCTGAAGTTCTCTCTTAGCAGTTTCCAAAATATCTTCTCCAACTTCACGATGACCTCCCGGAGCCTCATAGGTATCTCGTTCCTTATGTTTGCAAAATATCCACTTGCCATTGCTCTGCGAAATAATTACTGCAAATTTCAATAGTGAATCATCTACTGTATCATAAAATTTTACTTCCAACATATCACTTTTCTCCTTCCCATTCTGCCATAAACTCTTCAAGAAAGTCCTCCATAACAGCTTGTCTATGCTCAGCCATTTTCTTTGCAGTCTCAGTATTCATCATATCTTTAAGCAGCAAGAGTTTTTCACAATCATCAGCAAATATTTCCTTAACAAATTAATTGCACTTTCTATCATGATCCCAAACCTCCAGTATTAATTGCTAATTCGGATTTAAAATATTCTTGAAGAACTCTAAAAAACCATCTTCAACAGCCACCTGCTCTAATTTATCTTCCGGCAAATCGTAATAGTATTTATTCGTCTTTATATCAAGAGATATACTATCCAACGGGAATCCCTCTTTTCTAATCGTGCTGTGAGGTTTATCTGTTAAAATAAATTTCTCGCTTTCCATAGACGGCTCCATTGCCTCATATATATGCGTATTATCCATTACAAAACAAATTGCATTCCTGTACCTTGCCACAAGATTCCCATATGCTTTTACCAATCCTGAATAATAATCTATCATTTCATCATCTGACAAACATTTTCCATTCACATTACGAACATGCACGCCAGGCTGAACCTCATCTGGGACATTATCAAAATACAATCCTGAATCACAAGAAAATACAGGAATTTGAAAAGCCTCATAATATGCCATTGCTTTCAGCCTTGCATTTTCAAGAGGGGTATTGCCATCCTCTATTACTTTTGGAACAATCTTGCCCTCTGCTCTCATATCATTTAATCCAATTAATTCTATATCTAACTGCTCAAGTCGGTTCCTCATTGCAGATAATTTTGCCAGATTCCCCGTTCCATATAGTAATTTCATTTTATTATTACCTACAACCCTTTCAATTCCTTTACATCACGATCTCACTATCAAAATACTGTTCCTGAAAATGAATCTGCTCACAGATTTCTTTCTTGGTAAATGCCATACCTTCCGGTGCAACAACCCATTTCTCTTCCACATCATCATTTCTATGAACAATAGCGATAATCTTACCTGTGAACTTTTCTATCGCTTCATCCACACCTAATATGTAAGCATCCTGCTCTTCTCCGTCCGGTGCCATGATGCCTTCCACATACCCATAATTTATTGGATAATACATATCCTTATGTTCTGGGTGGTAACTGCCCAATGGTCTGTCAACAGTTACGGTTACTGTTCTACCAATAACAGAACTAATTTCTACATACTCAATAATATCATGTCTCATTTTCTATTCTCCCTTTAGCAAATCCGCATATACCTTTGCTACAATGCTATTTGCATCCATTTCACAGGTGATAAGCTGTTCCTTAAGAACAGCAGAGAAATCTTTTTCTCTCCACCATCCGCGCATATGTTCCTCACCAAATTCTTGGCTTTTACTCCTTGTTTGATGTCGTCTTATCGTCTCCTCAAATGGAATATCAAAATAATACGAATATACATTTGAACCATATAATTCGTTCGCCACCTTAAACAAGGGATTATACCATTCCTCGTACATAATTCCTTCCAGAATAACAATATCACTATGCTCATATCCATATTTCAAAAGTTCTATCATAAGCGGTAATGCTTTAGTATCTATGCCATCTTTAACCCACAATATATTCCTTCTGATTTCATCTTGCGAAATGAGCATTGTATTGTAACCAAATTTCTTTTGTAATTCCTTAGCCACCGTTGTCTTTCCACTTCCCGAATTCCCTCTAAGTATAATTAGTTTTCCCATATCCTCTCCGTTACTCAAAATACCATTATCTTAATCAAAGCATAATTTTCACCTACAAACTCCATTTCTTCCAGCATATCACATCACACATTCTCCTTCAATAAACTTTCGCATTTTCTTGCGATTGTTTCTCAATTAGTAGTATCAAAAACTTCACTAGACTCATTCAGGTGCTATAGCCCACGCCATAGCACCCAAATCATTACAACTATCTGCTATTCCTATTTCGCTCGCCCTTCTTCTCTCGCATGCCAGATTTATAAGTGAACCGTTTTTTCTCAGCGAGATGCAAACGATACCTCCTTGCATAGCACTTTCTCTGGTACGGTGAAAGAACAGCTTTTCTTGCCGGCAGTAATGAAACAGCTCGATTTACAGGAGCTGCAAGACTCGCGTCCCCATATCGAAACATAGCTTCCAGACTCTCCCTGCACAAATCCTCTGAAATGGTATCCAATCTTTTAAACCGCTTCATCCCCGGAACCTTTACAGCGATATGTTTGCCCTGTTTTACTTCAAATCCCAGCTTCTCCAGAAGAATATAAAATGCTCCATATTTTCTGCATTGATAGCACGAAATAAGGCATCCTGCTTGATCCATTTGGAAAACAGGAATTTCCTATGATGGTAATATATCAGGCGATTCAGTTACTCCGGATACAGCATATACTAATGCAGGACTTCCATATGGTCCTATGCCAAAAAAACGGCATCAGGAAAAGTAATCCCGACGCCGCAAAGAAAAGCTATCTAATAACAAAACAATGTGAAATAGAGTAATTGCGGTTAGTAGCAAAAGAAAAAGTCTCGGAAGCCGCTTGTTTAGCAGATTCCAAGACACGTGGCTGTTCCGGGGCACACCACATTATCCTCAAAGGGCAAAATCCAGTATCCTCACTATCCTCACATCCCACAGCAAAGCTACACAGCAAAACCCTCCGGCACTGCAGCGCAATTCCACAGCACATTCCGCAGTGGTAATCCTGACAACCCAACTTCTATTGCTTCCCATATAACAGTATCCTCTTACACAGCAGCACTATCGCAATGTCACTTTCGCAGCATCATCCAAAGCATCCCACACACCCTGCAACATCAGGAAATATCAACGTTTCGCAGTGTTACCCATGCCCTTGTAGTTTCGCAGCAAACTCACGCAGTGATGTTTCGTCTACTTCTATTCTATACAGAAAGCTGTACAATTCAACGTGGATTTTTACAGCTTTTTCCGATATCACGTTGCTTATTTACGCCTCATTTTATCTGAGTCAGAATCCTGTGTGACCGGGGCAGAAATGACAAAAAAGAACAGTAACAGAGCTACGCTGCGGTATTACTCTCTGTTGCTGATAGGATAATCATTTTTGCCTTTTACAGGATAAT
>OODK01001462.1_pt1 | contig 11332 bp, 10 predicted proteins | sample 1671371 | NCBI WGS metagenome assembly OODK01 (sample SAMN06348150, study PRJEB24527) | human gut metagenome | biome: human gut; feature: ankylosing spondylitis patient; material: feces | host: Homo sapiens | place: China | collected 2015-10 | reverse complement strand
ATGCGGCTTTCAGAATCATTTGAGACGCAGCGTCAGTTTACGGGAAATGCAGCTCATGAATTGCGTACGCCACTGGCCTTAATCCAGGCACAACTGGATCTATACCATACAACAGAACATCCAGAGAGTACAACAGCGGCAGAAGAGACAATTCAGATGGTAACGGAACAGAATGAACGTCTTAGCAAGTTGGTCAGAACGCTTTTGGATATGAGCGAATTACAGACGGTAGCGCGAAATGACAAAATTGAGATCCATAGTCTGATTGAGGAAGTACTGACAGATCTGGAACCGCTGGCACAGGAAAAGAAGGTTGAACTGATACAGAAGTCACAGGGAGCAGGAGAAAAGGCAGATGAAGAATTATTTTTGACAGGAAGTGATATTCTGATTTACAGAATGTTATATAATCTTGTGGAAAATGCGATTAAATATAATCGGACCGATGGAACTGTTACAGTATCAGCAAAGAGGGAGAAGAACGAAGTTGTTCTGACGGTTTCGGATACAGGAAATGGAATTGATGAGGCATTCAGGGAGCAGATTTTTGAACCGTTCTTCCGGATAGATAAGTCAAGAAGCCGGGAGCTTGGAGGTGTGGGCCTTGGACTTGCGATGGTTCGAGAAGTTGTGAGGGTTCATGACGGGACGATTAAAGTTTATACAAATGAGCATGGTGGGACGACATTTGAAGTATGCGGCCTTGCCGAATATCGCGATAACGAGTGAAACTCGCAGAGCGTGTTTCACTCGTTATCGTGTGTTTTATCTCATTTATTCTGCACGTAATCCGGTAAGCTCTTCGAAAACCGGTAATTCATAACAAGGAATATAGATTCCATAGGTTTCTGTATTATGTACAACCTCAAGAATATAATAGGAATTACAATTGAGACAGCCAAACTTGTCAATTGACATATGATATGGTTTATATATTCCCTTATCATAAGGTTCCTCTTTATGCCATTCCTTAATAACTGTATGCTTTTTTACTGTACGAATAGATGAAAGAGAAGACAGCGGGAAAGCATATTTTCCGTTACAGTTGGTTAAATACAGGTTTTCATTATCACGGTAAGCTTTAAATATCAGATTGGAAAACTGATGAACCTGAAGCCCTTTTTCTATCGCTTTTATTTTGCCGTTACGTTCAGTGTAGTAGCAAGACAGCACATCCACATTTTTAGCATTATCGGGTACAGCAAGCTCCGCCAATATGTCTTTCATGACTCGATCATGGGTAGCCAGCGCATGTTGATTTTCATCCGTATCTAAGACATGATGGGATTTTACTTTTTCACAAACTGTTAATAGGACGAATAGAATAACGCAAATAGGAAGAAGCCAAAAAACCCAGGGTGCGTTGTGATATGCTTCGGCAAGGGAAACCCGTGCTCTCAATAGGGCGCTGACGCAGATAAAAGCGAGAAAGAGACATATGGATTTAATAATGCGCAGAAGTAAAGGCATTTTGGACTTTTGGATAATAACATCTTTTTGCTCGGTGGTTTTGGCCAAAGTCTGGGATAATATTTCAGATGGTTTCAGTATTAAAAATTCATTGCCGTTTAAGCGTTCGTTTTTGCGGTTGGTAGTTATATCAATACCTAAAAATGGTTTCATAAGCGAAATTCTCCTCCTATTCGTACTTCAAGTTAACAACATGTTTTAAAATAAGATAGAGCCGCCAGGGACTGAGTGCCTGTACATCTCTGGTGTTTATATATCATTATTATACATAGATCTGTACAGAATTAAAAGAAGGTTTTAGTGTATACATTTGGAAATATCTATCAGTTTTCGCATGTGTTTTTGTTGATATTTTCTAAAGTTTTTATATAATAGAAGCATATTGATAATTACATTTTATGGGGGAAGAGACAAATGAAAATTACAGGGATTAAAGTGCGTCAGGTGGAAGTACCGTTAGTGGAACCGTTCCGTATTTCGCTCGGGGTTATTACGCATTCTCGAAGCGTTATCGTGTCGGTGGAAACGGATGAGGGTCTGGTTGGTTACGGAGAAGGGGCGCCGGCGATTCTGATTACAGGAGAGAGCTTATCCGGTACAAGCGATGTGATCAGAGAGATGGAGAGAGATCTCATTGGTGTCGATCCGACGGATCTGGAAAAGGTATACTGGACGATGGATCATGCCGCAGCGCATTCGGGATGTGCCAAGAATGCTATCGATATGGCATGTTATGACCTTCTTGGCAAGAAAGCAGGCATGCCGGTCTATAAGCTTTTGGGCGGATACAGGAATTATATTGAAACGGATATGACGGTTGGTATCGATACGCCGGAGGTAATGGCGGCCAAGGCTAGACAGTATGTGACGGATGGTTTTGATACAATTAAGACGAAAGTCGGTACTTCCTTTGCGGAGGATATTGCCAGAGTCAAAGCGATTCGTGAAGCGGTTGGGGATGACGTTAAGATTCGTGTGGATGCGAACCAGGCTTGGACAGCAAAAGAGGCTGTCCGTCTGATCAAGAGGCTGAATGAGTATAACCTGGAACTGGTAGAGCAGCCGGTTGCCTACCATGATATTGCAGGTCTGGAATATGTTACTAAACATTCAGACGTGCCGATTATGTCGGATGAGAGCTGTTTTAATTCAAAGGATGCACTTCGACTTGTAGAGCGCAGAGCTATTGATTATCTGAATATTAAGCTGATGAAGTGCGGCGGCATTCGCGAAGCACTGAAGATAAATGCCATCTGCGAGGCAGCAGGCATTGAAGTGATGCTTGGATGCATGGTAGAAGAGAGCAATCTGGGTATTACAGCAGCAGCCAGTCTCGGTGCAGCCACAAGAAATATCACACGCGCGGATCTCGATGCGACTTTTAACATGACAGAGAGGCCGTTTAAGGGAGGCATTTATGTGGAAGACACGAAGAAACTTGTGCTTCCGGATGTTCCGGGCTTTGGATTTATTGGTTTTGATAACGAATAGTTGATGGGAGGTGTGAAGCATGTATCAGGATTTATCATTTATGAAAATTCCTTTGCCGGAGGATGTTTTAAAGCTAAAAAATTATGGTGATTATGCCGGTGCCCAGAAAATGATCCGTTATTTTCTGGAACACAAGGAGATACCGAAGGCGCTGCGTAAGCGCTTGGAAATTGAGCAGGAAATTATCGGGGTGATGGGAGCAGATGAGTATCCTTACACTTATGCCGAAGCATTGGAGATGATGACCAGTCATCTGCGTGATTTCAAAGAAGAAGAATTGCAGTATCTGAAAGAGATTGGTGCGGCGGACTGGATTTATATTGATGGAGAAGTTCATTTTCAGCGCCTTTTCTATGATAATCTGACACAGACGCGTCCCGATCTGGCCGCTCGTGTGATTGTACAGAATGAGGAACTTGAAAAAGAGAATGCAATGAAACAGAAGCTGCTTAATGGGAATGTTCATTATATGAAGGAACACGGAGGCAGAACAGTTCATACACGCATCCGTGCAACTATTAAGGCCAAAAAGGAATTCGAGGAAGTCGGACGAAAAGTTTCTGTACATTTGCCGATTCCGAAGGTGTATGAGCAGGTTTCAAATGTACAGATTCATGCTGCGAATCCGGAGATTACTTTTATTGCACCGGAAGATGCAGCGCAGAGAACAGTTTACTTTGAGACAGAACTGCAGCCGAATCAGGAATTTATGGTGGAGTATTCATTTGATTATCATATTAATTATGTGGAACTGGATCCGAAGCGTGTCGCCGGTGAACAGCCGGATTTCTGTCTTGAAGAACAGTCACCGCATATCATGTTTACACCTTATTTAAGGGAACTGAGGGATGAACTGGCCGGTGATGAGACGAATCCGGTTATTCTGGCACGCCGATTTTACGATTTTGTGACGACAAAGGTCATGTATTCTTTTGTGAGAGAATATTTTACAATTGAGTGCATTCCGGAATACTGTGCAGTCAATTTGAAAGGAGACTGCGGTGTACAGGCTCTTCTTTTTATCACGCTTTGCCGAATGTCCGGTATCCCGGCACGCTGGCAGTCTGGGCTGTATGCGACAGACTACTATACAGGCTGTCATGATTGGGCGCAGTTCTATGTTGCGCCTTATGGATGGGTATTTGCAGACCTCTCTTTCGGCGGAAGTGCATGGCGCGCAGGTGAAATTGAACGCTGGAATTATTATTTCGGTAATCTGGATGTTTTTCGAATGCCTGCGAACTCGGAAATTCAGAAAGCTTTTGTACCGGAGAAAAAATGGCTTCGCATCGACCCGATTGATAACCAGCGGGGCGAATTTGAATATGAGGATCATGGCCTTCGTTTTTCTCAGGTGGAAGTGTCACAGAAACTCATCTCTATGGAAGATATTGAGAAATAACAATTAATAGCCTTGCCTTAAATCGACGATATGGTTCAGCACCTGACCGGCAAGAAAGCGTTCAATATTTTCAAAACACAGGTTCCAGATGGCCTGTTCAACATCTGTGTTGCCACCAAAACTTGGACCGGCGATATGAGGGGTGATGAAGACGTTTGGCAGATCCCATAACGGAGAGGCCTTTGGCAGCGGTTCAATTTCTGATACATCCAGAGCAACCCCTTTTAAGTGCCCTTCTTTTAAAACATGCAATAAAGCATCATTTTTAATCAGACTGCCGCGGCCGACATTGATCAGCAATGCCTCTTTTTTCATCAGACGCAGACGTTTTTCATCAAAGAGGCCGATGGTTTCTGATGTATTTGGCAGACATCCGACAACGATGTCTGCTGTTTTAAGTTTGAGATCTAACTGGTCTGATCCGATGACTTCATCAAAGTCCGGAAGTGCTCTATGGTTCGGATGGCGGCGGAAACCAATGATGGATGTATCAAAAGCTTTTAAACGATGGGCAAGGGAAGAACCGATGTCTCCGGTGCCGAGAATCAGGACTGTTTTTTTGTAAATCGTGCCACAATTGTCAGATGGAAGCCAAGTGTGAGCTGCCTGATGATGTGAATAAACTGAAAATGATCGATACAGTGCAATAATAGTGCCAATCACATATTCGGATATAATGATACCAAAAGCACCGGAAGCATTGGTGATCGTCAGATGGGAAGGCAACCGTTTCATACGTGCGTATTTGTCTGCGCCGGCCCATGTCAGCTGCAGCCATTTCAGACGAGGCGCTTTCAGAAGATCCGGTTCGTCAGGTTCGCCGATGATAACATCTGTGTGGCGAAGCAGAGATTCAGGGATGGTCTGACTGGAATTGATAAAGGTAAAATGACATTGTGAGCCAAACTGTGTACTGAAACGATCACGGATTGATGGTGGACAAGGGACAGCCACTAAAATATGGATGGGATAGTATGTGTTCATTGTGATATTTCCTTTCTGACTCTAATCATAACATAGAATGTCGAAAAAATAAAAAGAATCTGACCGATGAGTTGCGACTCTTGACTAAACATGTTAAAATAAAATGCTATCTATAAATATTAAAGAAAGAAACATTAATGAGGTGTATCATGGATCACGACAAAAAAACAAAACATGGTGGCCATAGAGGGCGCTTTTCGGGCAAGATCGGTTATGTTCTGGCAGTTGCCGGTTCAGCGGTCGGCCTTGGTAATATCTGGCGTTTCCCTTATCTGGCGGCAAAGTATGGCGGCGGAATTTTTCTGCTGGTGTATATTCTTTTGACAGTATCTTTTGGGTATGTATTGATCATGTCGGAAACGGCGATCGGACGTATGACGAAGAAGAGCCCGGTGGGAGCCTTTTCCTTCTTTGGCAAAACGGCACCATTTAAGATCGGTGGCTGGCTGAATGCAGTCATTCCGATGTTGATCGTGCCTTATTACAGCACCATTGGAGGTTGGGTCATTAAGTATCTGGTGGCGTATCTCAGCGGTAAGGTGCAGGTTGTAGCGGAAGACGGTTATTTTTCAGCATTTATTGCAGATTCCTGGCAGGCAGAACTCTGGTTCATTGTGTTTGCGGCATTGGTGTTTATCATTATTCTCGGAGGTGTCAAGAACGGTGTTGAATTGATGTCAAGAATTATGATGCCGGTTCTTGTGGTGCTGGCGATCATTGTGGCGATTTACTCTGTAACCCGTCCCGGGGCCATTGAGGGTGTGAAGTATTTCCTGATTCCGAATTTTGAACATTTCTCATGGATGACAGTTGTAGCTGCCATGGGACAGATGTTTTATTCGCTTTCCATTGCCATGGGTATTTTATATACGTATGGTTCTTATATCAGTAAAGATATCGACCTTGAACAGACTACCACACAGATTGAGATTTTTGATACAGGTATTGCGATTCTTGCAGGTCTGATGATCATTCCTGCGGTTTTTGCCTTCTCAGGCGGTAATCCGGAGACGCTGCAGGCAGGTCCTTCTCTGATGTTTATTACATTGCCGAAGGTTTTTGCCAGCATGGGCATCGGAACGGGTGCCGGTATTCTGTTCTTTGTGCTTGTATTACTGGCGGCACTGACAAGTGCTGTTTCGTTGATGGAGACAAGCGTTTCCACATTCATGGATGAGCTGCACTGGAGCCGCGGTAAGGCCAGTTTCTTGATGGCAATTGTGATGATCGTATTCGGCAGTGCATCATCTCTTGGATACGGTGTCCTTGATTTCATCAGGATATTCGGCATGAATTTCCTTGATTTCTTTGATTTTATGACGAATTCAGTTATGATGCCGCTGGCAGCGCTGGCTACATGTTTCCTTGTGCTCAAAGTGGTTGGCTTTGACAGAATTGCGAAGGAAATCGAACAATCATCCAAGTTCAGCAGAAAGAAATTGTACAATTTCTTCCTGAAATATCTGGCACCGATTTGTCTGATTGTTATCCTGCTCAGCTCTATTGCCAACGTTTTAGGCATTATCAGCATGTAGAAAATCCTGAATGCCCATCCGGAGATGGAGTTTTATTGTGTTATCCTTGCAAATACAGTGTGATAACGCTATAATAGAGTGTGACAGCGGGGAGTCTGCAGGAGCAGGCTGAGAACAGGCTGAGCCGCCTGGACCCATAACCTGATTTGGATCATGCCAACGTAGGGATATGTATGCACACCGTCGCATAAAGCGAATGAGAATTTTGATGCGGATATGTCTTTCGGGGCATATCCGTTATTTGTTTTCCGGATATTCAGGTAGAAAACTTGTGAATAATTTCGGAAAATGAAGCAAAGATTAAAAGGAGCGTAATAAAATGCTTGGAAATTGTATTGAGAATGTGAGAAAGAATGTTCCGCTTGTTCATAATATTACGAATTATGTAACAGTCAATGATGTAGCTAATATACTGCTGGCCTGCGGCGGCAGCCCGATTATGTCTGCGGAGCCGGAAGATGTGGAAGATATCACATCCATCTGCGGCGGCCTGAATATCAATATCGGCACGTTAACAAAGAGCAGTATTGAAGGTATGTTCCGTGCAGGAAGGAAAGCGAATGAATTGAATCATCCAATCCTTCTGGATCCTGTAGGTGCCGGTGCATCGGCCCTTCGTACGAATACAGCGGTTCAGCTGATGGAACATCTGAAACTGACGGTGATCAGAGGCAATATTTCCGAGATTAAGACACTGGCCCTGGGAAGCGGTACCACAAAGGGTGTGGACGCAGATGTAGCAGATGCTGTAACTGAGGAAACACTGGATCAGGCAGTTCAGTTCGTCAAGCAGTTTGCCGCAAAATCCGGTTCCATTGTCGCCATTACAGGTGCTATTGATCTTGTATCCGATGGTGAGAAATGTTATGTGATCCGCAACGGCAGACCGGAGATGGGTAAGATTACAGGTACAGGCTGTCAGCTGTCCGGCATGATGACAGCATTTCTGGTGGCGAATCCGGACAATCATCTGGAAGCAGCAGCTGCTGCTGTATGCACCATGGGTCTTGCAGGTGAGATTGGATGGAGCAGAATGCAGGAAGGCGACGGCAACTCTACTTACCGTAACCGTATTATCGATGCAGTTTACAATATGGATGCATCAACTTTAGATAAGGGGGCAAAATATGAAGTGCGCTAAAGAAGATTTGTTATTGTATGCAGTTACAGACCGCCATTGGTTAAATGGGCGGACATTATATGAAGTGGTCAAAGAAAGTCTGGATGGCGGTGTGACATTTCTTCAGCTGAGAGAGAAAACACTGGATGAGGCTCATTTCCTTGAAGAAGCCAAAGAACTGCAGAAACTCTGTAAGGAATATAAAGTACCATTTATCATCAATGACAATGTGGATATCGCCGTTGCCATGGATGCAGACGGTGTTCATGTGGGGCAGAGTGATATGGAAGCCGGAGATGTACGTGCCAAATTAGGTCCGGACAAGATCATCGGTGTTTCAACACAGACTGTGGAGCAGGCTATTCTGGCTGAGAAGCACGGAGCCGATTATCTTGGTGTCGGTGCAGTCTTTCCGACAACTTCCAAGGATGATGCAGCAGAAGTTTCCTATGACACATTAAAAGCCATCTGTGAGGCTGTATCCATTCCTGTTGTAGCCATCGGAGGCATTACACAGGGAAATGTTGTCAAACTGACGGGCAGCGGCATTGACGGTGTGGCAGTCATCAGTGCCATTTATGCACAGAAAGATATTAAAAAAGCAACAGCTGATTTGAAGGCAGCTGTTAAAGCAATCGTATAAAGGAGGCAGCTGCATGTGTACAGCGGCAACTTATCAAACAAAAGATTTTTACATGGGAAGAACTTTGGATTACGAGTTTTCCTATGGTGAAGAAATCACCATTACACCGAGATACTATCCCTTCCATTTCAAACATGGTGCGGTGCTTGAGGATCATTATGCGATGATCGGTATGGCCCACGTGGCAGAGAATTATCCCCTTTATTATGAAGGTGCCAATGAAAAGGGACTTGCTATGGCGGGTTTGAATTTTGTGGGGAATGCTGCTTATGGTCAGCCGATGGATGACAAGGATAATATTGCAGTATTTGAGCTGATTCCATGGCTGCTGGGTCAGTGTGCCAGTGTGGCGGATGTGAGAAAACTGGTTGAGACGTTGAATATTGTGGATACGGTTTTCAGTCCGCAGTTTCCAAATGCCCAGCTTCACTGGCTGATTGCGGATGCCAATGAGGCTATTACCATGGAGTGTATGAAAGATGGCCTGCATATTTATGATAATCCGGTGGGGGTGATGACAAATAATCCGCCCTTTGACAAGCAGCTTTTCAGATTAAATGACTATATGGGACTTTCGCCAAAGCAGCCATCCAACAACTTTGCAAGTCAATTGGAACTTGGCAGCTATAGTCGTGGGATGGGCGCCATCGGACTTCCAGGTGATTTATCCTCCGGCTCACGTTTTGTCCGTGCGGCTTTTGTGAAAATGAATGCTTTATCCGGGAATTCTGAAGTAGAAAGTGTCAATCAGGTCTTTCATATTATGGGATCGGTGGAGCAGCAGAGAGGCTGCTGCGAAGTGTCCGAAGGCCATTATGAAATAACGATTTACACGGCTTGCATGAATGTCAGCAAAGGTATTTATTATTATACAACTTATACGAATCATCAGATCACAGCTGTGGATATGCAGAAAGAAAATCTGAATGGAGAGATGCTGGTGCGCTATCCGATGCTGCAGGAAGAAAAAATTTTGATTCAGAACTAAAAAACGGGGAGCTGTCGCTTTAAAGATTAGAAAATCTTGAAGTGGCAGCTTTCTTTGTTTCACAGTAGAAAGGTGCCGCCTCTTGCGTATCCGGCAATAGACGGCACCTAAATGAGGGGTGTATAGGTATTACATATTATAATATTATGCAATAGGTAAATCCGGCATGGCATCCAGATTGTTTTGAAGCGGGCGTTTCTTATCTTCGATTTCAGAAACAATTGCAACAACAGCATCCGTATATGGCGTCAGGATACCAAGCTTTTTGCCTTCATCGGAAACAACCCCGTCGATGAATCGAATTTCACATTTTCTGCCCTTTTCAAGATCCTGCAGCATGGAGGCTTTTCCCTGAATGGTACCGAAAACCTTTTGAACAGTAGCAATAGCAGCATTCTGACCGGCAATGTCGTTGTAATCAAAAAGTTTGTTGAAATCCAGCCCAAATATAGAAGGCAATGTAATACCCATTGCATGGCAGACACGAATGCATTCACGGCCAATCCGCACAGCACAGGTTAAAGCACGTTCATCTGCACACTGCCGGTGACGGTTGCTCCTTTACGATTGAGAACGTCTACATGCTCTTTCCAGGCATCCACCATCATAACGTCTAAACCAGCTTTATTTAAGTAAGCACCTAAAATTGTGCCCAGAGATCCACATCCCATAATTGCTATTCGCTTGATCATACACTTTCCTACTTTCTTTGATATCAGATGAGGTCGACGTGTCGTGCTTTTTCTGTCAGCTCGTCCCGGAAGTCAGGGTGGGCTAACGAAATCATGGCTCTGACACGGTCAGCCATTGTCAGGTGTTTCAGATCGATACAGCCATACTCAGTCGCTACATATTCTATATCAGATCTTGGTGTTGAAATTGGTGTACCTTCCGGAAATGTAAAGTTGATTTTGCTGTATCTTTTTCCGTTCTTTATGTAACTGGAATCCATTGCGATAATGGATTTGCCGCCTTCGGACCATTGGGCACCGCGAACATAATCAAGCTGACCGCCGATTGCGCTGTATTGATGATAACCGATGGCGTCAGCAGCTGTTTCTCCATAAAGATTGATAGCCATTGCGGTGTTAATAGAAATCATTTTTTTATTTTTCATGATCATTCGTGGATCATTAGCAAATGAAAAATAAGCATTGTAGATATTCTCATTATGATCCATGAAGTCATACATGGCTTTATCACCGGCAGCAAAGGCATAAACAGATTTGCCGTCCATAAATCCCTTGTATTTATTGGTAACATTTCCGTTTTTCATCAGTTTGACCATGGAAGGGCAGAGCATTTCGGAAAAAATACCCAGATCGTTTTTGTCGGTCAATTTGCTTCCAATCGCAGAGGACAGACCGCCTATGCCAAGCTGGATGGTGGCCCCGTCAGGGATGAGCGGGACAATCTGATCTGAAATTTTTTCCGTTATCTCATCAGGTTCACCTTCGGCCATTTCAGGAATTGCTTTATCCGACATAACAATGGCGTCGGCATCATTGATATTGAAAATATTGTCCTGACCGTAAACGTAAGGCATATTAGGATTCAGTTCCAATATGATTCTATCGGCTGTGTCAAGGAGAAAACGATAGACACTGCCGCCGGAAACACCGAAGGAAACATTGCCGTTTTCGTCAGGCATAGAGGCAGATATAAATACAACGGATACTTTGCCGATATTATGAAACCA
>OODK01001455.1_pt1 | contig 11419 bp, 9 predicted proteins | sample 1671371 | NCBI WGS metagenome assembly OODK01 (sample SAMN06348150, study PRJEB24527) | human gut metagenome | biome: human gut; feature: ankylosing spondylitis patient; material: feces | host: Homo sapiens | place: China | collected 2015-10 | reverse complement strand
CGGTTTTTTGCTATACTTTAAACTAGGAAAATAGGAAAACAAAGGCATAAAGATACTGGAAAGCATCCGGTGTTTTTATGCCTTTTTACATTTGCGGCCGCTATGAGGATTCCATCTTCAGCGGTCTTTTTGCTATCAAACTGGAGGTGAGATCCCAATGGGGAGAAAGAAAAAGAATGCCCGGTCAGCAGCACATGGACGAAAGATCCACGTTAATAAATACATCAATCAGCGAGGAAAGACCAAGAAAAGGGCCGTAGCCTCCTGTCAGCCGGCACCTAATAGAGTGCTGCTTCAGGAGATGCCGCTTACCAGATGGCCGGTACCAAAGATACCGAAGCAGTATGAGATCTGGTTTGCAGAACTGGGGAATCATTATGGCACTTCGGTGCAGAGCGGAAACCGCCCGGTGCTGGTTATCAGCAACGATATGGCAAACCGCAATTCTCCGATCATCACGGTAATCCCGATGAGTTCCAAGCTGAAGAAGCTGGAGCTGCCGGTACACATTCCGGTCACCGGGAGAGACTGCGAAATGCTCCGGGATGAGGGACTGGAAGAATCCATTCTGCTGGTGGAGCAGATCACGACCATTGACAAGATGGTCCTGTGCAACCGGCTCTGCCGTGTGACCTCGGCCAAGAAAAAGCAGGAGATCGAAGCTGCTGTTAAAAAGCAGTTTGCGATGCAGGCTTGTATGGGAAGGGAGGCGCAGGCATGATGGACATCAAGAACATTCCGGGCAAGCTGAAAACGACCTGCAGCTTCTGCGTCTGGAAGTTTGAAAAGCGCAATGGCCAGAAGACCAAGATGCCATTTAACCCGGCAACGGGGGAACGGGCGAGGATTAATGACCTGCGTACATTCTCAGATTTCAAGAATACCCTCGTCACTTATGCAATGGGCGGCTATGACGGTATCGGTATTGCTGTTGGCAACGGAATCGGAGCTTTTGATATCGACCACTGTATCCGGGAGGATGGTACGCTGAACGATACGGCGGATACCGTCCTTTCCATCTTTCCTACGGCTTATGTGGAAAAATCTCCGTCCGGCAAAGGACTGCGAGGTTTCTTTTGTGTGCCGGAAGACTACGTCTATGACAAGACGGTCTACTACATCAACAACCGCAGCAAGGGTTTGGAAGTGTACATGCCCGGTGCGACGAACCGCTTCGTCACCGTAACGGGAGATGTTTACCGCACAGGTGAGATCCCGAACGATGAAACCGCAATGACGACACTGTTGGACACGCTGATGAAGCGAAACAGGCAGGTGCAGCAGACTCATTTTCAGCACCATTCGTACCTGGACGACGAGGCTGTCATCGCGCACGCCAATGAAGCCAGCAACTCGGAAAAGTTCAAAAAACTCTTTGCCGGTGACTGGGAGGATCTCTACGGCAGCCAGTCGGATGCAGATATGGCACTGCTGTCGATTCTGGCATTCTGGTGCGGCTGTGATGAGGAGCAGATGGACCGCATCTTCCGCAGCTCCGGTTTGATGCGAGACAAGTGGGACCGCAAACAGGCTGGTTCGACCTACGGCGCGATCTCTATCCGCAATACGGTCAATACCTGTGCGGCCGTCTACATGCCGGTCAACGCTCAGGATATCGTGGATGAAGAGTTTTCCAAGCTGGATGAGGATGACTATATTGAATTCCAGCCGGATCTAACCAAGATCACGATCACGCTGGAAGAAATGGCACCGCACACAAATTCCCGGTATGGCAGAAATGAGATCGGCGTGGGCAATATGTTTGCGGATTATTTTAAGCAGATTGCCCGGTACAACAGTGAGCGTAAAGGCTGGTATGTCTATGACGGATCTGTCTGGCGGCCGGACAAAGGCAATCTCAAGGTGTCGGAACTGGCAAAGCTGCTGGCTGACAAGCTGTATGTATTTGCCCTGACGATCACCGAAGAGGATGCCAGGAAGCGGTTCATCGACCGTGTCCGAAAACTGCAGCTGCGTAAGAACCGGGAAACAATGTTAAGAGATGCCATGTCCGTGTACCCGATCTCCATGCAGGCATTCGACAGGAACAAGTATTTCTTTAATTGCAAAAATGGAACGCTGGATATGCGGACACTGGAATTCAGGGAGCATCGGCCGGAGGATTATCTCACAATGGAATCCGGTATTACCTACGATCCGGATGCAGACTGTCCACGCTGGCACTCGTTTATCAAGGAGGTCATGTGTGGAGATGCAGATCTGGCAGACTTCCTTCAGCGTTCTTTGGGATACGCCCTGACAGGAGATACCTCGCAGGAGTGTATGTTTATCCTTTACGGTGCCACTTCCCGAAACGGCAAAGGCACTGCAATGGAAACATTCCTGAAGATCATGGGCGACTATGGAAAGACATCGAATCCGGATATGCTGGCAGCTAAATTCCGTGGTGGGAACACAGGCGGACCTTCGGAAGAAGTGGCTCGTCTGGTCGGTTCCAGATTTGTAAATATCTCTGAGCCGGAGAAGAAGATCACATTTAATGCAGCTCTCGTAAAAAGAATGACCGGCAACGATACCATCAATGCTCGATTCCTGAATGAGAACAGCTTTGATTTTGTGCCGGTGTTCAAGATTTTTATCAATACGAACTACCTGCCCAATGTCAATGATATGACCTTGTTCCAATCCGGCCGACTGAAGATCATCCCGTTCAACCGTCATTTTGAAGAGGGAGAACAGGACCAGGGGCTGAAGGGACAGTTCGCGAAGCCGGAGAACCTGTCAGGTATTTTCAACTGGTGTCTGGAAGGGTACAAAAAGTTTTGCCAGCGCGGTTTGGAACTTCCGCAGGCTGTCACGAAAGCCACGGAAGATTACAAGGATGATTCTGATCGGATCGGGCAGTTCATTGAGGCGTGGCTTGAAAAAGAGGATGGGTCGGAACTTCGGACGGCAGCAGCATACCAGCTGTACACAAAGTGGTGTGAGGAGAACGGGTATTCCTCAGAGAATCAGAAGAACTTCAAAAATGCTATCGGCGTGCATTTCAAAGTGGTCCGAAAGCGACCCAAAGGTGGTGGCGGACAGACTACGCTGATCATGGACTGCAAGTTCAAGGAAGTAGAAGATGGAGCAGAAGACCTGACGGTACAGGATGCATATAAGCCAAAGGACAGCCTTTTGTGATCTTTTTTTCTGATTTTGGGTGCTTTGTAGCATGTAGCTGGTTTGTAGCCGAGATTTCATAACCTTTTTTATTACTACTTTCTTTTATAGCTTTCTTATATAAAATTCAGCTACATGGTTGCTACATGCTACATGAGTTGAGAAGAAGAAAGGAAAATGAGAGAATGAACGGAAACCATGAACAGAAATCATGAACAGAGACAGGGCAGGCAGTCTTTGTGGGAGCCTATTTGTGGGCAAGGGCAAAGGCGGCCTGCTTTGTGGTACATGAAAGAGAGGACAGAACATGAGTAAGATTATCACCTGTGAACAGGTCAGCAATGGCCATCCCGATAAGATCTGTGACCAGATCGCAGATGCCATCGTGACCGACATCCTTCAGCATGACAGGAACGCCCGTGTGGCAATCGAGTGTCTGCTGAAGAAGAGCCAGCTTTTTATTGCCGGTGAGGTCACCACCGACTATCGGCCAAACTACAACCAGATCGTCCACGATGTGTTCAATCGCATCGGCACCGAAAAGCTGGGGTGGAACCTGACCGAGCTTCTTCGCATCGGCATTCTGGTGGACAAGCAGTCCCCGGATATTGCGCTGGGTGTGGATAAGGGCGGTGCCGGTGACCAGGGAATCATGTATGGCTACGCCACCAACGAGACGGCAGAGCAGATGCCGATTCCCTACATGGTCGCTACCAAGTTCCTGCAACTGTTGAAGAACCATCCGTCCAAGATGTTCCGTGCAGATGCCAAGGCACAGGTCAGCTACGATTACGACACCGGCCGAATCACCACCTTCCTCTGCTCTGTGCAGCACAGCCCGGATGTGGAGGTCAGCGACTTCCGGCACATCATCGAATCCATGATGGTGCTTGCCGCCTGCGAGTACGGTCTGGACGGCGACTTCACGAAGCTGATCAATCCGACCGGCCGTTTCGTGCTGGGCGGCAGCTACGCCGACTGTGGTGTGACTGGCCGAAAGCTGGCGTGCGATACCTACGGCGGTATCGGTCGCATGGGTGGTGGCGCTCTGAGCGGTAAAGATCCCACCAAGGTGGACCGTTCCGCAGCATACATGGCGAGGAAGATTGCCAAGGACATCGTGCAGGCGGGCTACGCTGACAAGTGCGAAGTCCAGCTGGCTTACGCTATCGGCGTAGTGCAGCCGGTGGGGGTGTCGGTGGAGTGCTTCGGTACGGAACACCAGTCCATTGACTTCACCGAAGCCTATGTCCATGACAGCTACGATCTGACCCCGCAGGGGATCATCCAGCGTCTGGGACTGCTGGATGTAGACTACAACAAGGTCAGTGCTTACGGTCACTTCGGTAAGGCTGGTCTTCCGTGGGAGGACTGACACATGCCATACAGACCAAAGACACCGTGCCATCACCCCGGCTGCCCAGAGTTGGTGGAAGCCGGCCGGCTCTACTGTGAGAAGCACCTGCCTCTCCATCCAGAGGTGACCCGCCCGGCAGCGAAGCGTGGATACAACAGGCGGTGGCAGAAAGTCAGAAAGTCGTATCTGGAAGCTCATCCGCTCTGTGTGCAGTGTGCCAAGCAGGGCAAGTACGTCCGGGCAACGGTTGTGGATCACATCATTCCACACCGTGGTGATCAGAAACTTTTCTGGGATCAGAACAACTGGCAGTCTCTCTGCAAGAGTTGTCACGATAAGAAGACGCTGACCGAAGACATCAACCCGACCTACACCTACTGACACCCCCGCCGGGGGCCGGGGTCACTTCTCTACGGTGAAGTCACACGGAGACCGGTGGCCCCTTTTCTGTGAAAAACCGCAAAATTGGTAGGCCGGGGGTCAGAGGAATAACGGCGCAAAATGAAACAGGAAAATGTACAGGCATCGGAGCTTTCGTTCCGGTGCCATTCTTTTTCCCCGAAATGAACCAAAGTGTGTGAAACTTCTCGAAAACAGGGAGCTTTCGCACATTTTAGCTTGTTCCGGGAGGAGCGAGGGCGAGCGAAAATCGGCCGCCGCAACAACAATTCAACCGGGCGGGACAGGGCCGATTTCCACTTCGCCGCTTTTCGTATGAATTATGAGATTTTTCTAAGAAACCGCCGAAGAAACGGCGAAAAATGAGAGTGAGGTGAGGGCGGATGGAAGATTATACATCTGAGATGATCAAGGACATGGCTTTTTCCTTCTGCCCTCAGTGCGGTACAGCCATTGTACCGAATCATAAAGGCAGACCGAGAAAGTTTTGCTCACCAGAATGCCGGTCAAGATGGAACAACACCCACCCAAAGCCGGAAAACTGGAGAACAGTGCGGTCAAAGATCTGTCCGGTGTGCGGCAGAGAGTTTTCCTACCGGCATCAGTACGGACTGGAACGAAAATATTGCAGTCGGGCTTGTGCCAACCGGGGCAGGAAGAAGGAGGCGAACAGGAGTGAGTAAGAAAATTATCGGTGTGTATCCGATGTTCAACACCGGGGGTATCTGTGTACATGCGATTGACGATGCGGAAGATAAGGTCTTGGCATCTGTGAATGGGGAAAACCCGGAATGGTGCGAGATGGCTGAACAGCCGCAGGAAGATGGAGATGAAATGGAGTCAGGCTTTTTGTTCGGCTCCTTTTTCGTGCCGTTTTCAGGGGTCATTCGCATGGGAATCTGAATTAGGAGGAACCTAAATGAAAGCGACTGCTGAACTGAAGATGCTGCCGGTGTCCGTACTCAAGTCGGCTGCATACAATCCCCGGAAAAAGCTGAAGCCGGGGGATAAAGAGTACGAGAAAATCAAGAACTCCATTACGGAGTTCGGCTTCGCAGATCCTTTGGTGGTCAATGCCGACATGACGATTATCGGTGGTCACCAGAGACTGACAGTAGCGATGGAGCTGGGCTACACCGAAGTACCTTGCGCGGTGGTGGACATCGACAAGACCAGGGAGAAGGCCCTGAATATCGCACTCAACAAGATCACGGGTGCATGGGATGATTCCCTGCTGGCTGATCTTTTGAAGGACATTGAGGATTCCAACTTCGATCTTGGAAAGACCGGTTTTGAACCGCCGGAGATCGAGACGCTGTTCAACAAGGTCCACAGCAAGGAGGTCAAGGAAGATGACTTCAATGTGGAATCGGAGCTGAAGCGGCCGTGCTTCTCCAAAGAGGGCGACCTCTGGCATCTGGGTAAGCACATCGTTCTGTGCGGCGATTCCACCAAGCCAGAATGCTACGATACCCTGATGGACGGCACCAAGGCAAATCTGGTACTTTCCGATCCCCCTTATAACGTGGATGTGGAAGAAACGGCTGGCAAGATCCTGAACGACAACATGGGCGATTCGGAATTCTACCAGTTCCTGCTGGCAGCGTTCCAGCAGATGCACGGGCATCTGGCGGATGACGGCTCCATCTATATCTTCCATGCAGATACGGAAGGGCTGAACTTTAGAAAGGCATTCAAGGATGCAGGGTTCTACCTGTCCGGGTGCTGTATCTGGAAGAAGAATGCTCTGGTGCTGGGACGCAGTCCTTACCAGTGGCAGCACGAGCCGTGTCTTTACGGCTGGAAGCAGAAGGGGAAACACCAGTGGTATTCCGACCGGAAGCAGACGACCATCTGGGAGTATGACCGGCCGAAGTCCAACAAGGACCATCCGACCATGAAGCCCATCGGCCTGATGAGCTATCCGATCCGAAATTCCACCATGACCAACGGCATCGTCCTCGATCCGTTCCTTGGCAGCGGTTCTACCCTGATCGCCTGCGAAGAAACCGACCGTGTGTGCCGAGGCATCGAGCTGGACCCGAAGTTCGTGGATGTGATCGTGAAGCGTTATATCGAACACAGCGAGGGTCACTACGATGATGTGTATGTCATCCGTGACAGTCAGAAGCTGAAGTTCGAGGAAGTGGCGACCTTCGAGCCGGAAAGAGAGGTCGCTGATGGAGAATAAACAGCTGACCCTCGGCAGCCTCTTTGATGGCTCCGGGGGTTTTCCATTGGGCGGGCTTTTGACCGGGCAGATCACTCCGGTGTGGAGCAGTGAGATTGAGCCGTTTGCCATCCGGGTCACGACCAAGCGTCTGCCGCAGGTGAAGCATTATGGAGATGTGTCTGCTATCAGCGGTGCAGACCTACCTCCTGTAGACATCATCACTTTTGGCAGTCCCTGTCAGGATATGTCCATCGCGGGTAAGCGGGACGGTCTGGATGGTTCACGGTCCAGCCTGTTTTACGAAGCAATCCGAATCGTGAAGGAAATGAGGTGTAAAACCAATGGAGAAAAACCAAGATTTATCGTGTGGGAGAATGTGCCAGGGGCCTTCTCCTCAAACAAAGGACAGGACTTCAAAGCAGTCCTCGAAGCCGTCATCGGTGTTAAAGAACCGGCCGCCTCGGTGCCTGCGCCTGAGAAGAAAGGATGGCCCGACGCTGATTACTACGTGGGAGACGGATGGAGCGTCGCGTATCGAGTTTTTGATGCACAATGGTGGGGCGTTCCCCAAAGAAGAAAACGTATCTACCTTGTCGCAGATTTTGCAGACCAGAGTGCCCCAAAGATATTATTTGAGTCCGAAAGCGTGTCTCGGTATTCTGCGGAGGGCTTCCGTGCGTGGCAAAGAGCTGCCGCCGGTGCTGAAAGCGGCGCTGGAGAGACAGGCTGCAGTGGAGCAGGAGGACGGTTCTGTCTGAACGATCAGGGCGGAGAGAGGATGGATGTGACGGAAGAGGTGACAGCCACCCTCCGTGCGGAGGCACATCATCCGCCGTGTGTTATGGAAGCCGCTGGTTTCTGTACCGAGCATTCCGCAAATGCCAGAAGCATTGGATACGAAGAGGAACGGTCACCGACCCTCCGGGCTGGTGTCGTGCCGGCCGCCATCGCACTGGAAAATCATCCTGCGGACAGCCGGGTGAAGATTTCCGAGGACGGTAAGGTACAGACACTGACAAGCCGGTGTGGTACGGGTGGCGGTAATGTCCCGATGGTCATGGACGTTGTTGTAAATTCAGTGGAAAGCCCGGTGAAAGAAGTTGAAAACTCTCCGGCGGTCACATTGAAGATCCGTTCCGGGTGTGAAGGCGGTGGCAAGGGCGCTATCTGGCAGGAAGAAAAGTCAGCTACCCTCGGCTGCAACAACGACCAGACACTGTTCGTTCCGAAATGCTACGGTGTCTGCTCTAAAGCCAGCCACTCCATGATGTCCGATAATCCGCATAGCGGCTTCTATGAAGCGGAGACCTCCCGGACACTAGACCGCAGTGGTGGAGATCCGACCTGCAATCAGGGCGGTATCTGCGTGGTAGAGCCGGTCGCCTTTACCCAGAACCAGAGGGATGAAGTCCGGGATCTTGGAGAAAAGTCAGCGGCACTTGCAGCAGAGCCGGGGATGAAGCAGCAGACCTTCGTCCTGCAGGGGAACATGATCGGCCGCAAGGATGAGAACGGTCCGCAAGGGGATGGCGTCAATGAGGATGTCTGCTTTACGCTGGATGCCACTGACCGCCATGCAGTCTGCGCACCGGAGGATGTGTATGCCATGACCACCGGCTCCTACATGCAGGTGGCAAAAGAAGTCGCACCGACCCTGATGGCGCGGGACTACAAAGACCCGACCACCATCGCACCGGTACCGCATCTGAACGAGGGTGTCATGGGAACGGTGGCAACCGGGGCACATCCCAGCGGCTTCAACGGGCAGGATGCTTTCAATGACCGTCTGGTCATCGATAACCCGGAAGCACAGCCCGCACCTGTGACCTATACCGTCCGCCGTTTGACACCGACCGAGTGTGCCAGACTACAGGGCTTCCCGGACTGGTGGTGCAGGGATCTCGGAACGGAAGACCCGACCGGGGAAGAGCTGGCATTCTGGGCGGATGTGTTTGAAACGCACCGCAAGATCGTGACCCATGCCAAAAAGCCGAAGACGGAGAAGCAAATCCGTAAATGGCTGGCTGACCCATATACGGATTCGGCAGAGTACCGTATCTGGGGCAACGGCATATGCCTGGCCAACGCATTTTTTGTTCTGGCAGGCATCGCATGGTGCGCAGGTCTGGAAGAATAAACTGGCCCGCTATATTACTAGGTAGAAAGCGACCTGGTGATATGGTGGGCTTACATATTGGTCCTATTTACACAACAGATTTCGCAGTCCCTTGTGTAATTAGTCGAACATGAAGAATATCGGGAAATGGCCTTGCTATTTGACCGGTTCAGAGTGATATATGTGCTACCGAAAAAACATCGGGACGTACAAAGACAAAAACGAAAGGGGCAACGAATTATGTTGAAATTTGAATTGAACATAGCCGACCGCAAGATACTTGCAAATCGCATGGAGGAGCTGACGGGCATCCACCCTTACTACACCAGAGCACCGCTGTATGCTTATGACATCGGCAACTACACCATCGACCGGGACGGCAATCTTCTGGTCGAGCCGGAGAATGCAGATGCAGAACTGCTGACGACCCTGTTGAATGAGGGGTTGATCCGCGGCGGCGAGAGCATTGAGTGCACGGATGACCAGCCGGAAAACACAGAGCCGACTGAAAATTTGACAGCGGAGCCTGTGACCGAAGAGGAGCCGGATGATACGGCAGAGGATGGTGCAACAGAGGATGAGCCGGATGCAGAGGAATCGGAAAGCGAAGAGCAGCCGGAAGCAGAAGAGCAGCCGGAAGAAGTGCCGCTGGATCTGGAACTTGCTTTCCCCACCAGCCAGCATAACGGCGTGAGCCTTCGCAATCTGGTCAACCTCATCTACAGCCGGGGCCGACTCATCAGCAAGGCAACGGGCGGGCGCTTCCATGTGGAAACCGATCTGGTCGAAACACTGCGGGATGACAGCTGTACTTACACGGTGGCAAACTTCATCGAGGCGCTTAAGAGTTACGAAGCACAGTGTGGAACTGCGATGGAAGGTCTGGTGATCACAGAAGAAAAGGTTTCCTTCACAGGATTCCCGACGGCTTCCGACTATGATCACCTGACGGCTTTTGGCCACCTTGCCATCCTGATGAACCAGCAGGCCATCAGCCAGAAGCGTATCCAGGCAAAGGATGTCAACGATGAGAATGAGAAATACGCACTCCGCACATGGCTCCTGCGGCTGGGGATGAACGGTCCGGATTTCAAAGAGACACGCAAGATCCTCATGGAGAACCTTTCCGGCCATGCGGCTTTCCGCACGGATGAGGAAGCACAGAAGTTCCTTGCAAGAGAAAAGGCAAAGCGTGATGCCCTGAAAGCCGCGAAACAGGCGGCACAGAACGGCGATCCTGCCACTGGGGAAACGGCCGCACAGGATGCAGCCCAGCCGACACAGCCCGACTGTGGGGCGGATACGGCGCAGATGCTGGAGGCGGGAGCGTAAGCTCCCAAGCCCCCAATGGGGGCCGGAAAATAAGTGAGACCCTCTTCCATTGTACCGATATTAACTCTGAAAATGTACATTATCAAGCGGATAAACCGCAGAAATGTACACGATCATTCCGCCTCATATTTGTCGAATATATGTTCTTTTATATCCTTGCTATTATCCGCACCTGACGGTAATATGCACATACCGAAAGGGAAAACAAGGAAAAAACAAAGGAGAACATACCATGAACGATAAAACAAGAGAGCAGATTGAAGCCATGAAAAACCAGACCATCGGAGTTGAGATCGAGATGAACAACATCACCAGAGAAAAAGCGGCAAGAAAGGTTGCCGAGTACTTCGGAACCAGAGCATGGAATGCCGCCAGCGAGTACGGATATTACAGCTGGGCTTGCAAGGACGGACAGGGCAGGGTTTGGAAATTCCAGAGGGATGTGAGCATCTACGGACCGGACGCAGAAAAATGCGAACTGGTCACCCCGATCCTCACCTACGACGACATCGAATCCCTGCAGGAGATTATCCGGCTGCTCCGCAAGGCAGGAGCAAAGAGCAGCCCAAGCCGCGGATGCGGGGTCCACATCCACATCGGCAAAGGCGACCACACCGCAAAGACCATCCGCAACCTTGTGAACATCATGGCAGCGCACGAACAGCAGATCGGCAGAGCCATCCGGATTGATGCAGGGCGCACCGGACAATATTGCCGAGTGGTCGACCACCGCTTCCTCGACCGGCTGAACCGCGAGAAGCCGACCACCATGCGCAAGCTGGAAGACATCTGGTACGAAGGCAATGGTTCCAGCTGGGAAAACCGGAATGCCCACTACAATTCAAGCCGATACCATATGCTTTATGCGCAGAAAAAAGTTATGCTGAGAATCTTTTAGAACAGACGTTACTTCGAG
>OODK01001449.1_pt1 | contig 11457 bp, 9 predicted proteins | sample 1671371 | NCBI WGS metagenome assembly OODK01 (sample SAMN06348150, study PRJEB24527) | human gut metagenome | biome: human gut; feature: ankylosing spondylitis patient; material: feces | host: Homo sapiens | place: China | collected 2015-10 | reverse complement strand
ACCGGCTGCGCTTTCTGCTGGCGCCGATGGTACACTGGCCGGAGGTGATGGCAGCATATGAAGAGGAGGAAAAGATCCTGTTCTCGGCGGATGCCTTCGGCCGCTTCGGTTCACTGGAGCGGACTGCCCGTGCCCCCTGGGCGCCGCAGGCCAGGCGGTATTATTACAACATCGTCGGAAAGTATGGCGCACAGGTGCAGGCGCTGCTGAAAAAAATCTCCGCGCTGGAGATCAAAACGATCTGCCCGCTCCATGGCCCCATGCTCACAGAAGACTTGGGGGAGTATCTGCGGCTTTATGATCTCTGGTCACAATGGAAACCGGAAAAACCGGAGGGCATCCTGATCGCTCACGCATCCATCCATGGAAATACCGCATATGCATCGGAGGCCCTCAAGAGCAAGCTGAAGGGAAAAGGTGCGCAAGTCACCATGTGCGATCTGACGGCAACAGACCTTTCCTATGCCGTGACCAGCGCATTCTACTGCGGGAAACTGGTGTTGGCCTGCTCCACTTATGACGGAGGACTGTTCCCGCCCATGAAGGCCTTTTTGGATCATTTACAGACAAAGGGATTCCGAAACCGCCGGATCGGCCTCATGGAAAACGGCTCATGGGCCCCTGCTGCCGCGCGGCTGATGCGCGCCGAGTTGGAAAAGATGAAGGAACTCCGACTGTGTGAAACAGATGTATCGCTGCGCGGCGCACTGAACCAAACCAGCGAAGCGCAGATGGACGCTCTGGTGGCGGAGCTTTGCGCGGAGTAGGCGGCGAGTCTGGCTTCGTCTGTCCGCCCGATGCCTCAAAAGCAAAACATCGTCGCTAAGTTATTTAGACAACAATATGGCGTTGAGTGATGCCGAATCTTTGAAAATGGATCGAAGCGCAGCCGCAGATGTTCTCTGCGGCTGCGCTTTTTGCATTTTGACCACGGTGTAAACGGATGGCTTTGACCGTTGCCCTCGGTTTCTACAAGCGCATAGTATCGCCAACTCTATTATAAATCCTCGCTTGTCCGATAATTTGTACTTTGAACTTTCAGCAAGAATTTGTACAAGTCAGGTATTCATTCAACCAAATCCGATCGGATTTCAGCAAGAGTTTGCCGTTCCTGACGGACTTTCTGTTCCTGCAAATTTACGTCTCGTAATTGTTCCACTAATTCATCCATCCGATGCCCCATTTCTTGTGCGAGGACATTTACCTTATCAATCTCTACCGATTGGTCGATGCTCTCTTTTTCGAGGTATGCTGCTGCATTGCGGTATGCTTGAAGTTCCGTACTATGTTGATTGAAATATTCCATCTTTTGATTTAAGGGTTTTGCTGCATACTCCATCCATACAGGCTTATAAGTCTTGCATATCTGCAAATGTTTTGCAGCAGCTGCGTAGGTAGTTCGCTTCTGCTTCACCTCTGCCAGTTCATTTGTAAGTCCAATCTGCGTTTTTCCAAGATTATGTATAACTTTATCGTAATCGCCGGTGGTATGGATTCGACTATCGGTCATGCCTTGCAGCATTTTGCCGAGGAACTTCGCATTTTCAATTCCTGCACGCCGTTCTACCGCAGCAATTTTACGCTTTAGTCCAGTGCTTTCCGTTATAGGATTAATTGAACTTCCCAGAAATTCGGAGAGACGGTCGCCTTGCATGTTCAGCCTTTTCTTTGAATCTCCGATGGGGACATAACTATATTGCAGGTTGGGATATAAAAGCACTGTACACTGTCCGGCATCCAAATCACGAAGCACATATTTTTCAGGTATGAATAGTCGTTCAATGCCATTCTGCGGTAGATGGAGCGTCACGCCTCGAATAGACATAGCTTTTATCTGATTTTCCGAAAGGATGACTTGCACAGGCTCTACATGGTTTTCCTCGTCAATCTGCTGGATCAGCTTTGCGCCTCGAATCGTGCCGTGGGTTTCGTCCTCATAAACCAAGTCATAAGAGAAGTCGTTTCCGACATTGAAAGTGATTTCGCCATCCGGCGAAGTCGTCACTTCGCTTTTGTTGACCATTAGTTTGGCGGGGTTTCCATTGTCATCGTGAACCTGAAGAACCAAACCATTTTTTCCCGCAGACAGAATTTGGCGGCTGCTTAACTTCACTGCTGCCGTACAAACTTCTGGATACTGAATCGTCAATTTCTGATAGCGGTCGAGCAGTGAATTCTCTGCCCCATCAGAAAGCTGCATTTTTCCATTCTTCAGCGCATACTCAATTCCTTCACTGGAGAATTCGGAACCGAGGGCATCTTCGGGAACCCATGCACCATCCAACGCCGTGGACCGGTACAGTACCTGCTCGGTCGATTTTTTCACTTTGGTTTCGATGCCTGCAGTTTTCAGTTTATCTGCAAAGTCCGCCATACCAGTTGCCGAACGGAGGATACCAGTAATTGTCTTTCTCAGGTATTTCTGCTCTTGTGCATTGTCAGACAGTCTGGCGCAGATACCGGCATAAGTAAATGTATCCGTATCAGATAAGCTATTATCCCGGACTGCTCGACCCGCACCCTCCAGCAAATAGCTCATATGCTTACCGCGAATTGTAGGTGTGATTTCCAGTCCCTTTGCCATAGAAAGAAACTGACTATAATCCGTTGCTCGCTCCAAGCAAAAATTCAGCCTCTTTCGGATTTCCGTCCGGTTTGATACAGATTTCTTTTTCCCTGCGTTTTCAGGATACAGTTGCCCAACCTTTTGTGGATCATCAATCACGGATAAATGTGCTTCCATGCACAAGCGGTCAGAAATATCCCGTATCTGACGTGCCGTGCGGTAAGGCACCGTTCGCAGTTTCTTATAGTCGTAAAAGGAAACTGCATTGATCATAATGTGGTTATGGATATGACCTTTATCAATGTGAGTTGCTACCACATACTCGTACTTGCCGCCTGTGTATTCAAATGCCAGTTTCTTCCCCAGCTCATGGGCCTGCTCAGGCGTGACAGCATCTTCTGGAGAAAAAGACTGTATCAGGTGATAAGCAAGATTTGTGGAACGCTTTCTTTTCAGGTTCCGCGCCTTGTGCGCAAGCACTGCTGTCATTTCAAAGTCGATAGAAGCTGTTTGCGGCTCGCAATTATAGCCAGACACTAACATCTGTCCATCAGTCTTGTCTGGGTTTTCGATATAGGCCAGTGCCTTGCCAAGAGTAGATTTTATCGCATGAATTTTTGTGATAGCCATAAGAAGCTCCCTGAAAAGAAAGATGCCCTATGTGAAATGAATCTCACATAGGGCATCTGCCTGTAATTATTGTTTTGTTGATTCCGCCTCCATCATAAGGCGGTCAAAATCGCTTTGGTACTGCCTGTCCTGTATAACGCGGTACTTTTCAAATTCACTTTCTGCGAAAGCCTTTGCGATTGCTGCTGTAACCTTTCCTTTATCTTTTAAAATTTCGGCATCGTTGAATTGCAGGAAAGCGTCCAGTTTCTCTGCCCAGTCCTGCATCGTCATAGGAATATGCCGCCGTGCTTGGCGCGTTGCATAGTCAAGGTACATTGTTACAATCTCATTCAGTTCTTGTAACTCATCTTGCTGCAAATAGTTCTTTGCAACAGAAACATCGGCTTTGACTATCTTCCCGTTTGGGGCATTCTTCCATGAGGTCAGCCCCATGTGGTCTTTTGTGTGGTCTGCCCGTTGCACAATGACCTCTGCGGCAGTACTGCCATGAACAGCGTAGTGCATTTTATTCTGAACGGTTGCAAAAAAATCTTTAGTCGTTTTGCTGTCTACCGAGTAATCTACGGCAGTAGCATAAATATCCGTGATTTTCTGGTAAAAGCGGCGCTCGCTGGCGCGGATTTCCTGTATTTCGGAAACCAAATGGTCGAAGTAATCTTCATCAAAGATTTGCCCATTAATAAGCCGATCCTTATCCAGAACATATCCCTGCCGGGTAAATGTATCCAGCACTTTGGTTGCCCATTGGCGGAATTGTGTGGCACGGGTGGAATTGGTTCGGTAGCCAACAGCAATAATGGCGGGCAGGGAGTAGAATTTGTAGTGATAGGTCTTGCCATTATCTGCAACTTGTGCAAATTTTGCACAAGTTGTACTTTCGGATAATTCATTTTCCGCAAAAATATTCCGCAGATGTTTGGCAACAACACTGCGGTCAACATCAAACAGTTGTCCGATGCCTTTTTGCGTCAGCCAGACCTCGTGATCCTGAACGCGAACTTCTATGCCATCTGTCTCTGAATCTTTCGTGAACACAAGAAAATCTGCTGTGCTGTTACGAACATACCGTTCTGTGCCTGCCATCGCTGCTCTCCTTACATCAGTACAATGTAAGAATAGTATATCATGCTTTTCAATAAGAGCAAAGCCCATTTTCACGATTTTCCATACAAATGGACTTATCTCTCATCATGTTCATTTTCTTGTGTATCATGCTGATGTTCCTCTCCCATACATTTGGCATACAATTCTGGTGTGCATCCAGCCCTGCAAGCTGCGCTGCATGAAAGCGCCGGTGTCCAGAGATGATTTCATAGCCACCCTCGGCGCGGGGGCGCACGGTCAGGTTTGTAAGTACGCCGTTTTCCTTGATGCTGTCCACCAGCTTCTGCATATCTTCATCGTCTCGCACCTCGAAAGGGTGATTGACGAAAGGATGCAGTTCAGAAAGCGGTACTTCCGTTACTAGGTCGCCGCTTTCTCGTTGGCGGTCAGCCTCTGAGGAAAACATATCAGCGATCGCGGGCATCTTCATCGCGTTCATAAACTTGTTCTTCGCGGCCATGACCTAATACCTCCTGCGTAAATTCAACGTATGCTCTTGCGCTGCTGCTTTTGGGTTCGTACAGGATAGTGGGTGCTGCAAACGCCTGACTTTCCTGCACTTTGACGTTATAGGGGATCTCCGTAGTAAATACACGGAGCGTTCTCCCATACTTGGCGCGGACATCATGGGCATAATGCTCTGAGACTTTCGTATGCTGGGTCATCGTCAGCAAAACGCCCCTGATATGCAGTCCGGGGTTGATTTTGCGCTGCACGCTGGAAATTGAATTTGTCAGCTGCGACATACCAACTACCGAGAACGGCTGCGCCTGCATCGGGATGATGACCTCATTGGCAGCGGACAGTGCGTTTGTCAGTAAAAGTCCTACGGAGGGAGAGCAATCAATGATGCAGTAATCATACTGGCTGCTGTACTGCTCCAGACAAGTTTTCAGCAGCACCTCGCGGCACATCATGGTGCCCATTGCCAGCTCAAAGCTAGCCAGCCGGAGATTGGACGGGATGAAATCCACCTGTGGTGCAGAGTCATCCGTGCGCTTGCTCTGATAAACGCATTCTCGGTTGGAGAGGGGCTTTTCATAGGCAACCTTCATCAGAAGCTCTGTGATTGTCTGTTCAAGGTCCTGCTCAGGCGGGATACCGCAGTAGCAGGACAGGTTGCCCTGCGGATCGAAGTCTACCATGAGTACACGGTAGCCCTGCTGGGTAAGGGCAATGCCCAAGTTATACGCGGTAGTCGTTTTGCCGGTGCTGCATGATTTTCAGTGATGCGCCTGACATGGCATCTATGGGCGCTTCGTACACTTCCACCGTGTCGGCATTGGCAGCAGCTTCGATGTAGAACGGATATATCTTCTTGCTGCCGGGAATATCGCGGCGAAACTGGATTTGCGAACAACCGCGCAAGCTGCCACCTTTAGGTTCACCGTTTCCATCGCGTCCGACAAATACGCAATTCGGATGATCCTTGAAGCTCGTCTGATACAGGATTTTCTTTTGCTTACAGACCGTCAGAACATTGGGGTGAATGCAGCGCTTGCGAAGATAGGCAGTAACAGCGTAGTTGTTCTTATCTGGCTTCGGCAGCCTGAATTCCTTTGCCGGTTTCTTCTTGGCAGGGGGTGGGGGCGTTTTTACAGGTTGGAAAGAAGGACGGACACCGCCCTGTATCCGATTGATTTCCCGCACCGCTTCTACAAACGAAACGCCTTCAACCGCTATGAGATAGTTCAGCGCGGTGCGACCGGTAGCTTTCGTTTTGAAGTACGTCCACGAACCGTCCTCTGCGAAGGTCAACGAGCTGTGCCCTTTGTGGCGGAATTGTCCGGGTCCTTCCGGTTTGAAGTTGTCCGGCTCGCACAGCTGCATATATTGGTACAGATTCATCTGCTTCGCTTGGGCGATTTCCTGCTCTGTTACACCGGGCATACTCTACCACCTATTCTGTTTTCCTAACTGTAATTTATATTCTCAGTATCACTATAATCAGTCTAATTATTATCAGTATTAGTTCCGTGTGATTTTCAAGAATCCAGAAGTGTGAAAATCACATATCAAGAATCACCTTTTTCACAGCTCTTTACATTTATCGTTGCTGCGAAGTTTTTTACATAAATCAGATTCGGTCTACCAAGCCCCTGTCGCTTGCGCTCGATAAGCCCTGCCTGCTTTTCCAGTTCCACCATCAGGCGCGTGGCTTTCTGGTTGGCACAGTTCAGTGCATCCATGATTTCCTCCACGGTGAAGATGATGTAAACCTTGTTCTGTGCATCTAACCATTGATTTTTCAGCGACAAGCTCATTCGATCCAGTAAAATCCCGTACAGCACCTTGGCATCGGTGGACAGCTCCCTGAAGTTCGGCTCTGTAAATAGCGCTTTGGGTATGCGGTAAAAAGAGAACTGCTCGGCTTGAACGCCGTAAAAATATTCGTATTGCATCTCACTTCTCCTGCCTAAAAATGGGTGCAGCTAAGAAAGCCCGCAAAACTACATTTCGTAAACTATTACATATTGTACTCTTGATTTATCTTTCCAGTTCGTCCTCACGCTGTGGGCGCTGGCGGCTGGAGCGCTTGTGCTCCCAATTCCGCAGCAGCGAAATGATGACATTCTGCATCTGCTGCGGTGTATAGTTGGATGGGAAGTACTGCTGCACATCAGACTGATTCAGAAAGAACTTTTGCCGTTGGTTCGGCTTTTCTTCTGTCAGTAGGGTATGCAGGTAATTCTCCGTCAGCGTTCCATTTCGGCTCATGTCTTTTAGTGTTCGAGACTGAACCAAAGACGGTGTAGCATCACACATATCCATTTCTTCTTTGCGCCATGTCTGATGTTCCCCTGTCATATAGGAGATTTCGACCGCTGGGTTGAATGCAATGCGACCGTCATCGACCATTTGCAAAATAGATGGAATCAGATAGGTCAATCGAATATAGCGTTGTACTTGCTTGTAGCTTTCCCCTACTTCTTCGCCAATTACCGCTTCCGACCTATTGTACTTTAACTTTGGGACAACTTGTCCCAAAGTTGCTCGACCTTGATGTTTCAACGCTTCCATGCGCATTTTATAAGCAAACGCCTTCTCACTTGGCAGCACATGCTCACGCTGGATATTGCTGTTGACCATCAGAATCGTGGCTTCGTCATCGTCTATGTATTCCACTCTGGCAGGGATGCTTTCGATGCCGAGTTCCTTGCAAGCCTCCCACCGGCGATGTCCGCTTATCACTTCATAGCCGACACCAACCTTTGGTCTGACGATGATGGGCGTAATGATGCCGCTCTCTAAAATACTGTCTACCAACTCACTGAATTCCAGATCATGTCGGATATGGAAAGGATGATTGGAGAATGGATGCAACTTATTTATTGGAATAGTTTCCTCTTTGCTTGCTCTGTAAGCAGGCGATGTTTTCTTCGTCATGCTGCGTACTCCTGCGGTTTTTTGATAGCACTTAAGTACCCCGATTTGACCCCAAAAATGTACCCCAAAATCGTATACTTTTTTCTGAAAATGTACCCAAAGGGCATTTTTGCGTAAAAAAAGCCCCTAACCACTGTAGTACAGCGATTAGGGGCTTGCTATGATTTATAGAACGACCTTAACCGTCAGGTCTTTCCATTGCTTCGGCCAAAGCACGCAGCCACGCGAATTTCGATAAGAACGAGCCTTATCGTAATCCACATTTAATTGTAAAAATCTACGTGACTTAAGCGCGTGGATTTTTAATAGCAGCCTGAGCGGCGGCGAGGCGGGCGATGGGAACACGGTAGGGAGAGCAGCTGACGTAGTCCAGGCCAACGTTGTGGCAGAACTCAACACTGCTGGGATCGCCGCCGTGCTCACCGCAGATGCCCAGACCCAGGTTGGGGTTGGTCTCGCGGCCGTCATGGGCAGCCATCTTGACCAGCTTGCCAACGCCGATCTGATCCAGGTGCTGGAACGGATCGCTCTCGTAGATCTTGGTATCATAGTAAGCGGTCAGGAACTTGGCAGCATCGTCACGGCTGAAGCCGAAGGTCATCTGGGTCAGGTCGTTGGTGCCGAAGCTGAAGAACTCAGCCTCCTTGGCAATCTCGCCGGCAGTCAGAGCTGCACGGGGGATCTCGATCATGGTACCGACCAGATACTTCATGTCAACGCCGGAAGCCTTGATGAGCTCGTCTGCGACCTTGACGACAACGTCCTTGACGAACTTCAGCTCCTTGACCTCGCCGACCAGCGGGATCATGATGTGCGGCGTGATGACGTAACCGGTCTCAGCAGAGACGTTCAGAGCTGCCTTGATAACAGCGCGGGTCTGCATTGCTGCGATCTCGGGGTAGGTGACAGCCAGACGGCAGCCACGATGGCCCATCATGGGGTTGAACTCGTGCAGAGAAGCAACGACGTTCTTCAGGTCATCAAAGGTCATGCCCATGTCGGCAGCCAGCTCCTTGATGTCCTCGTCCTTGCTGGGCAGGAACTCGTGGAGAGGCGGGTCCAGATAACGGATGGTCATCGGGCGCTCACCCATGATGCGGTACATCGCCTCGAAGTCACCCTGCTGGAACGGCTCGACCTTGGCCAGAGCAGCCTCGCGCTCTTCCACGGTACGTGCGCAGATCATCTCACGGACAGCCTTGATGCGGTCCTCAGCAAAGAACATATGCTCGGTACGGCAGAGGCCGATGCCCTCAGCACCCAGGTCAACTGCCTGCTGTGCGTCGCGCGGGTTATCAGCATTGGTCATGACCAGCAGCTGACGAGCGGCGTCTGCCCAGCCCATGAAGCGGTTGAAGTTCTTGTTGCCGGTGGCGGCGACGGTAGCGACCTGCTCACCGTAGATGTTACCAGTGGAGCCGTCGATGGAGATCCAGTCGCCCTCGACGAACTTGTGGCCGTTGAGCTCGAAGGTCTTAGCCTCTTCGTCGATCTTCACGTCGTTGTCGTTGCCGCAGCCGGAGACACAGCAGGTACCCATACCACGAGCAACAACGGCTGCGTGGCTGGTCATGCCGCCGCGGACGGTCAGGATGCCCTGAGAGACCTGCATACCCACGATATCCTCGGGGCTGGTCTCCAGACGGACCAGAACGACCTTCTTCATCTTGCCGGACTTGACCATCTCCTCTGCTTCCTCAGCAGTAAAGACGATCTGGCCGCAGGCGGAACCGGGAGAAGCTGCCAGGCCCTTGCCGACGACCTCTGCAGCCTTCAGGGCAGCAGCGTCGAACTGGGGATGCAGCAGGGTATCCAGCTGCTTGGGCTCCACGCGCAGGACAGCCTCCTGCTCGGTGATCATGCCCTCGTCCACCAGGTCACATGCGATCTGCAGAGCAGCCTGAGCGGTACGCTTGCCGTTACGGGTCTGCAGCATGTACAGGTGGCCGTCCTCAATGGTGAACTCCATATCCTGCATATCGCGGAAGTAGTTCTCCAGACGGGTAGCGATCTCGACAAACTGATCGTACACCTCAGGCATCTGATCCTTCAGGTGGCTGATGGGAGAAGGAGTGCGCACGCCGGCAACAACATCCTCGCCCTGTGCATTGATCAGGTACTCGCCCATCAGCTTCTTAGCGCCGGTGGCGGGGTCACGGGTGAATGCAACGCCGGTGCCGGAGCGGTCGCCGGAGTTACCGAAAGCCATCTGCTGGACGTTGACAGCGGTACCCCACTCGTAGGGGATCTCGTTCATCTTACGATAGACGTTTGCACGGGGGTTGTCCCAGCTGCGGAAGACAGCCTTGACAGCCTCGATGAGCTGGTCCTTGGGGTCCTGGGGGAACGGCTTGCCCTCGTTGTCCTCGTAGATCTTCTTGAAGGTGCCGACCAGTTCCTTCAGGTCGTCAGCAGTCAGGTCAACGTCATTCTTGACGCCCTTGGCTTCCTTCAGCTTATCGATCTCGACCTCGAACAGGCTCTTCGGGACCATCATGACGACGTCGGCGAACATCTGCACGAAGCGGCGGTAGCAGTCGTAAGCGAAGCGGGGGTTGTTGGTCTTCTTGGCCAGGCCCTCAACAGCCTCGTCGTTCAGGCCCAGGTTCAGGATGGTGTCCATCATGCCGGGCATGGACTGACGTGCGCCGGAACGGACGGAAACCAGCAGGGGGTTCTCGATGGAGCCGAAGGTCTTGCCGGTCTGCTCCTCCAGGATGCCCATGTATTTGAAGATGTCCGCTTTGATCTCATCGTTGATCTCGCGGTTGTCAGCGTAGTACTGGGTGCAGGCTTCGGTGGTGATGGTGAAGCCCTGCGGTACCGGCATGCCGGCGTGGGTCATTTCTGCCAGGCCAGCGCCCTTGCCGCCAAGAGTATTCTTCATGGTGGTCTGGTCGCCGCCGAAGGCATCGTGGCCCTCTTTGAACAGATACAAGAATTTCTTGCTCATAGTTACCTCCCAATTTGGGTGATGTTTTCTGCATCACCGGGTGACTTGTTTTGCATCACATATCATGTTTGCGTAGTCCATTATAACAGACTGCAAAACGAATTTCCAGTAGTTTGTTAAAAAAATGCTAAATAGTTTAGCCGAAAAATAGACAAACTTTTTTGCATCACCTATTGCAATTTGCACAAAAATCTGTTAAACTATACTGGGCGGGAAGTTGAGAAAGTTTTGAATCTTCCCGTTTTTTTGTTTTTTATTTAACAATTTGATGGTGTTTACCGCGGGGATTTTTTTCCATAAATCGAAAGCCGGAGAAAGCACAGTGCAAAAAGTCCGTTCTTGCTTGCGTTGTATTTGGGGGAATCGCAAATGGATGTCAATGAATATCAGAAGTCTGCAATGACCACCTTGAATCCTACGCTTGACAGGAAAGACGTCCTTATCAACAGCGTAATGGGCTTATGCGGGGAATCCGGGGAAGCAATTGATATTGTGAAAAAATGGCTGATGCAGGGACACGAATTGGACAAGGAACATCTGATAAAGGAACTTGGCGACGTAGCATGGTATCTGGCAGAAGCAGCTACCGCATTGGATGTGCCGTTGGAAACCGTATTTCAAGAGAATCTTGACAAACTGCACAGACGTTTCCCAAACGGTTTTGATACACAGGCTTCTGTTCACCGTAAGAAAGATGACATCTAAATCGGAATTTATATATAAAGGAGAATATTGATGAAACTGTTTTTATGTTCGCACTTTTCAAGTGTAGGAAGTCTGATAAAGGAAGAAATTGAAAATAAGAAAGTCGCAT
>OODK01001448.1_pt1 | contig 11471 bp, 7 predicted proteins | sample 1671371 | NCBI WGS metagenome assembly OODK01 (sample SAMN06348150, study PRJEB24527) | human gut metagenome | biome: human gut; feature: ankylosing spondylitis patient; material: feces | host: Homo sapiens | place: China | collected 2015-10 | reverse complement strand
GCGCCAGATAATACCCAGTAGGATATGACGCAGGGCATCACATCCACTGGGCAAGACTGCCGCCCTTGACCCGCGCAAAGAGCTGCGCTCTCTGCACTCTTGCGCCGAACAACCTGACAGACAAGACTTGTGAAGTCCTCTCTGCCAGCTTGCCCGGTTCTTCCTCGGTGTCGGTCTGCCTGCAAGCGGTTCCTGCCCGATTTCCTCCGGCGTATGGCTTTTTCTTGGTGCGCTCGTGTCGTGGCGGCACTTCCCCGAAAAAGCATATTGACTTGCAGCCGATCATGTGGTTTTCAAGGTGCACTGTGATTTTGTAAGAAGTTGAGGGCTTTCAAAAATGCGAGTAAGACTGCTTTTGAAAGTAGTTCCCACACCTTATACAAACTTAAAGGGGTGTTTTTAAACGGGGGCTTATGAAAATTCTGAAAATTTTCACTTTTTCAAACAACCTCCTATACCTATAACATTCTAAAATGGGTGTTTGGCATACAGATTTTCAAATTTTGTTGAACTGCCTAATTTTAGAATATAGATTTTGTTCATTATCCACTTATAGAACTAGCGGAAAGCCGTTTTACAAAAGATTTTGAAAGCCTCTACACTAATAGGAATCCGCAGGACCGTTTTGGAATACAGTTTTGAAAATTTCACAATTTTAGACAAAAAGAAAAACGGCAAAGCGGATAAAATCCACTTTACCGTTTTAGAAGATATTCTATTACGCTGCGATTGCGTTGGCGTTGACCTGTTCAATGGTCTTGCGAATACCAAGCCATACACTCAAATCTGTAAAGACCTCTACGATGCTTCCCTGGTCTGTAAAAGGTGGTTCCTGCAAAACAGAGAGGTCCTTCATCGTACCATTATGTACGATGTACTCGACAATCTGGTTGACAAAGTAAATCTGTCGGCTGTCGAGGTTAGCACCATCCAGATATTGCGAAAATGCAGCTTTCGCCGCAGCCATATCAAGACCAACGATTTCCCGCACGAATTCTCCCAAAGGCTTTGTGCCATATTCGGCTTCATAGTCCTCTTTTGTGCCAACCTCACTCCAAAGAATTTTTTCGAGTTCCTTGACATCCTCGGCAGTGAGCGGGATGTTGCCTTTCAGCTTGGCGATGGCTGCATTATCCTGATGCTGCCGTACATAGTACTCAGCTTTTGCCTTGTAATTTTTCAGATCATCGTTTTCCAGCTCGGCTTCTTTCCATTCTGTCGAAAGAATTTCGTCAGAGAAATCTGTGGTGTACCGTACCCGCTCGATGGGGATGTACTTGATCAGGTCACGCAACTCTTTTCGGATGTGCTCAAACTCGTTCACATCGGCAGTTTTGATATAGTCGGTCTGGATAATTTTTTCGAGCAACGCGCGTTTTTGATCAATCTCTGGAATATTGGACACGCTCGCAACCGCTTTCGCTTTTTTCAGCAGCTCGCTGCGGCCACGAGTGTAGAGCTTCCCGGCAAGGTATGCCAATTCGATGCCGTACAGCAGAGCATCAAAACGCAGTGCTTTCGGGTCATCCGGTTCCGGTTCGATCAAGGGGGCAAGTTCTTCCCGGGCAATCAAGGTATCTGCATAGGTCAGCGCATTGTAACTATTTTTATCCGCATACAACTCAACATATTTCAAATGCTGTTTGACCGCAAAATTGTCACGATTCAGCTTTTGCACCTGACTGACCATGTGCTCCACCAGTGAAGTCCGGAACGCTTTCAGTTCTTCCGTTTGGAACTGCATATCCTGCAATTTATACGCGATTTCAAACTGCAAACCGAAAATCGCACCCTGAACGGCAATCATATTCGGGGTAGCATTTCCTTTGTTCATGCGGAAGAACTCAAAATTCCCGCAGAAGTCAAAAATGTAAAACTTCTTCTTGTCCTCACCATCCAGAAGCCCCGGACACAGGCGGGTTCCGCGACCGATCATCTGCCAGAATTTTGCCTTGCTCAGAACCTTTTTGAAAAAGACCAGATTCAGAACCTCCGGCACATCGATGCCGGTGTCCAGCATATCCACCGAGATGGCAATCTGCGGCAATTTCTTCGGGTCAGAAAATTCGTCAATGGCACTCTGCGCATAACTAAGCCGATTGTCGATCACCATGGCATAGCCGTTCATGTGCGGATATTCCTGATTGAACACTTTGAGGATTTCTTCTGCGTGGTCGTGGCTCTTGGCAAAAATAATCGTTTTTCCAATTTTGCTGCCGTAGTCGATTTTCAAGGCGTTCTGCATCACGACATTCAAGACCTGCCGAATGGTGTCCTTGTTGAACAGCCAGCTGTTCAGAGCAGATGCATCAATGCTGGCCGGCAGGTTGCCGTTTTCATCCTCAAAGGTGTTTTCGTAGGCTTCCCGTTCTTCGTCCGAAAGTTCATCGTAGGTGATGCCTTTCTTCATGAACTTTACTTCGCTCTCCACCGAGAGGAAGTCAACCAGAAAGCCATCCTTGACGGCCTGCGCCAGCTCATAACCATAGGTGGGCACACCGTTTTCGAGGTCAAAGATCTCGTAGGTGTTTTTGTCGATCTCATCCTTGGGTGTGGCGGTCAGGCCAACCAGCGGTGCATCGAAATAATGGAAGATGTCGCGGTATTTATTGTAGATGGAACGGTGTGCTTCATCGCAGATGATCATATCAAAGTGGCCACAGGTGAACAGCTTGCCCTCTGCATCGTGAACGGAATCAATGCAGTTCATCATGGTCTGATAGGTTGAGAACACGCAGTGTGCCGTAAAGTTGTCTTTGTCCTCGCAGAGATTCGTTACAGAAAGCTCCGGCAGGAGGTTGACAAAGCTGCGCTTTGCCTGGGTTACAAGGCTGTTGCGGTCAGCCAGAAACAGCACGTTCTTGACCCAGCCATGCTGCAATAATACATCCACCAGTGCAATGACGGTACGGGTCTTGCCGGAGCCGGTTGCCATGACGAGCAGGGCTTTCCGGCGGTTCTTGCGGCCAAAACTGTCGCAGACAGCCTTGATGGCCCCCTCCTGATAGTACCGTCCGGCAATGTTTTTGTTTACATCCACATTGGCAAGGCTGGTGCGCATGGCTTGCAGATTGAACCATTTTTCAAGGTCGCGCTTGGAGTAAATGGAAGCGACCTTGCGCTCGGGATAGATATTGTCTACAATGCGGGTATCGAAACCGTTGGTCAGGAATACCACCGGGCGGCGACCAAACTGCTTTTCGAGAATATCTGCATACAGCTTTGCCTGCTGACGGCCTACTGCAACATCCTTACAGGTGCGCTTTGCTTCGATCACAGCCAGCGCACGGCCATCATCGCCGTACAGGACATAATCTGCATAGCCGGTGCCGCTCTTGTTGGGCATCCCGGGCAGAGGGACCTCGTTGACCCAGTTTTTGCCCTCGACCCACCCGGCATCGGTTAGCATGGAGTCAATATACAGTTTCCGGGTCTTGTACTCCGAAAGTTCCAGCGGCTTGGGTACATAGGTGGGCTGCTGTGTTTCACGGCGGGCGGTCAGCTGCGCCTTGAGCTCGGCATTTTCCTTGATGAGTGTATCCAAGTCCACATCCGGCAGGGCAGGCTGTGCAACGGGTGCAGCAGGCTGTTGTGTGAGCAGGGAAGCGTCAAATTTCTTTTCCTGATAGCTTGTTCCGTAGCAGTACGCCACGAAATCAAGGAACAGAAACAGGTTTTCGAGGCAAAGTTCCGCCTGTTCCCGGCTGATGCTGCGGCTTCCGTGGGCGGCATCATTGCCGCGCTTGCGAATAAAATCCATCCGCCGCCACAAATCATCGTCTACAATGTCGTGAAATTCTTCTGTGCTCATCAGGCTGATGAGCTTATCATCCCACGGCTTGACGAGGGAGCTGTCCACCGAATACATCCATTTGACTGCAAACTCCATGGCGCGGCGGCAGTCCAGCACAGCGGTGGCCGCATCAATGGGCAGAATCCTCTCCGCAGCAATCGCGGCATCCGCAAAGCCGGAAAATTGCGGGTCATCTTTCAAAAAGTCAAAGTTGGTCAATTCTCACACCTCCCGGCTTCTATTTTGAACGATTTTCAGCCAAAATGCAAGCGTTTTGCGCAAAAAGTTCTGCGAACAATTTTGATTTGTCTACCTCGGCTACAAAGGCGGCAAACTGGTTTTGGAGGGGCAGAGGGGGAATTAAGACAGGTAACGCTCTGAGCTGGCGCATATTGATACTTGCAATACCTGTTGTCTGTTTGGCGCAACCCAAAAAGTAACGCTTTGCTTTTTGATGTTGCAGATATTCAGCAAAGTAAGCGGGCAAAAGTTCGCTCTTATCAAGTCGCACACGGAAAATGTGATTTTGATGAATGGAATCTTTTAATGGATTTTTGATAATAGCACCACGGCCTACTTTGTCAGGGTCACCACCTTCAGTCATTAAAATATCATCTGGCATCAAACGATACTGCTCAATTTCCTGCTTGGTTGCCAAAATTGTTTTAACCGTAGTCCAGTCGATATATCCGCTTTTTACATTTGAAACTGCCATATATGGCACTTCGATTAATTCAGTTTCCGTTGTTTTACGCCCTTTCGTGATTCCTGAAACAATATCCGCAAGGCTTTCCAGTGACTTTTCAGGCCATTCGAGGGAGTTTAGTAACATATCCCCAAACACCTCCACAAATCGAGCTTTGATAAGTTCATCCAGCTTGGTGAGTTGCTGCTTTCTGAAATCAATGCTAGACGATACCCGATTAAGCATATTTACAATTTCAAGCTGATTATCGTATTCGTGAAGCTGAATTTTTATAGTAGATAGAGTGGCTTTGTTCAGCGTAGCACCCATAACTGCTTTATTGGTTTCTTTACTCCAATCCTTTGCGCGAAGCAAGTAGTATAAGTATTCCGGCGAAATCTTTTCTACTCCTTTATCAATAAAGGCCATAATAGCTTCGTTGGAGTACATCTCTTTTTCTGTTATTGCCACCTTGCCCAAAGACAGCTTAAAGCTCATTATGACCGTATTGGCGGGAATCTTTTTGATGCCACTTTCTGCAACAGCTGAATCCGAAAGCGTCTCTTTTGTATTTGATATATATTTTCCTGAGTTAGTCAGATCCGCAATAGAAATCCAGTTGTTTTCTGATTTTTTCCAATAGCTTGAGTTATCTCTGGATGGGGTTTTGCCCATCTGGAGAGTAAAAAGTTCCGACAGGGCGTATTCCATAAACTCTCTCCCACAAATTAGAATTGTTTCATTTCAAAAGTTCTTCCAAAGCGTCCATCTCTGCGTCGATCTTCTTTTGCAAATCACGCAGCTGTGCCATAATTTCCTGTGTGGAAGGATACTCCACCGGCACATACTCGGTCTTTTTATACTTGTTGATGGACAAATCATAGTCGTTGCCCGCAATCTCGTCTTTCGGTACAAAGAAGCTCTGTTCGGTGCGCTCACGGGTGGCTTCAGCCTCCCGGTTATGAAAGCGAGCGATAATATCGGGAATGTCGTTTTCCGTGGTTGGACTGCGCTTGTCGTCCAGAGAGAAGCCGTCGGCCTTCATATCATAGAACCAAACGTTATCGGTGCCACCGTGGCCGGTCTTGGTGAAAATCAGGATGGCAGTAGAAACACCCGCATAGGGCTTGAACACGCCGGAGGGCATAGAAATTACGGCTTCCAGACGGTTGTTCTCGATGATCTCCCTGCGAATCGCCTTATGTGCAGTGGAAGAGCCGAACAGAACGCCATCCGGGACGATGCAGGCACAGCGTCCGCCGACCTTCAGCATCCGCAGGAACAGAGCGAGGAACAGCAGCTCGGTCTTTTTGGTCTTACAGAGCTTGAGCAGGTCGGTGGAAACAATGTCGTAGTCCAAACTGCCCTTGAATGGGGGATTTGCCAGAATCAGGCTGTATTTGTCCTTGTCGGGGTTCTGGTCGCTCAGGCTGTCGCGGTACTCGATGAACGGGTTGTCCACGCCGTGGGTCATCATGTTCATAGCACCGATGCGCAGCATGGTGCGGTCCATGTCGAAGCCGTGGAACATGTGGTTCATGTAGTGGTCTTTGTTTTTGCGGTCAAAGAACACTTCCTGCTTGCGGTTTTTGCGCAGATATTCGCCAGCGGCTACAAGGAAGCCCGCCGTGCCGCAGGCCGGGTCGCAAATCACATCATCAGCGCGGGGCTGCATCAGGTCAACCATCATGCGGATGATGTGGCGTGGGGTGCGGAACTGACCGTTGACACCCGCCGTTGCCAGCTTGGAAAGCAGGTACTCGTAGATATCGCCGCGAATGTCAGTGTTGGAAAGCTGCGCCGCCTGCTCATACATTCCGTCCATAGCAGTCACGATTTTATCCAACATCAGCGGCGTGGGCACTTTGAAAATGGCATCACCCATGTACTTGGCGTAGGCACTGTCCTTGTCGCCGTGCAGATTCTTGATGAAGGGGAACACCATCTCCTGCATGGTGGAGTACATTTTGCCTGCCGGGAAATCGTGGAAAACGCTCCATTTGAGCTGTGCACCGTCCACGGTGCGCTCCCCGACCTGTACCTCGCCCGCAAAGATGCTCTTGTAGGGCAGACCCAGCATAGCGGCTTCTTTGGCGTGGGTGTTGTCGCTTTCATCGAGGTCGTGAATGAACATCAGATAGGTCATCTGCTCGATCACATCCAAGGGATTCGTCAGGCCGCCCGTCCAGAAAATTTCCCACAGGCTGTCAATTTTGCTTTTCAGTTCTCCGGTTACCATGTATGTTCCTCCTGCGTGTCGAGAAAATGAGCTCGACAAACAATAATTTGTTATGCCATTATTATACCGTTTCTTCGGGATCGGTTCAATCTGCAAAAGGGGGAAGCCCGGAGTTTTCTACATTGTATGAATTTTATGTTGAAAATTCGATGTTTCGTCCTATTGACGGTTTTGTGCAGAACAGCTATAATATAATTTGTATTATCATAATTCAAATTATATTAAGCAAGAGGTGAACGGTATGGACTTCATCGGCAGAACATCCGAACTGGCAACGCTGAATGCAGAATTAGAGCGTGGCAGCGGTTTTGTGGTGATTTACGGCAGGCGGCGTGTTGGAAAAACAACGCTGATTAAAGAGTTTATCAAGGACAAACGCGCATTCTACTTTCTGGCAACCACAGAGAGCGAAGCCCAGAGCATGAAGCGGTTTGCCGGGGTGCTTTCCCGCACTACTAAGAATCCCATGCTCAGCAAAGTCACATTCACCGACTGGCTGGATTTATTCCAAGTGGTAGCAGACGACCACCCGGACGAGAAAAAGGTGCTTGTCATTGATGAATTTCCGTATCTGGTCAAGACGAACCCGGATTTCCCGTCCATCTTGCAAAACGCATGGGATGAAGTGCTGAAAGACCATAACGTGATGCTGATTCTCTGCGGTTCCCTCATCAGCATGATGAAAAAACACGCTCTGGCATACGACAGCCCGCTCTATGGCCGTAGAACGGCACAGATCCGGCTGATGCCGCTGCAATTCACGGATGTATATGAAGCGCAGAACCTGTCGTTTGAGCAGGCTGTGGAGCAGTATGCCATCACGGGCGGAGTACCGAAATATATGGAGTTTTTCCAGTCGGACGAACCGCTGGTGGAGCAGATTCGGCGTGTGGTGCTGTCGAAAAATGGCTTTTTGTACGAAGAACCCGATTTCCTGCTCAACGAGGAAGTACAGACGCCTATCAACTATTTTTCTGTGCTGAAAGCGATTTCGGACGGCAATCACAAGCTAAGCAAGATCGGCATGACGATGGAGCAGGACACTTCAGCCATCACGCCGTACCTGAAAACACTAATCGACCTTGGCTTTGTCACCAAAAATGTCCCCATCACAGAAAAGAACCCGGAGCGTTCCCGGAAGAGCCTGTACTATGTTTCGGACAACTTCATCCGCTTCTGGTTCCGCTATGTGTACCCATTCAAGGGAGAGTTGGAACTGGACAACCAACAGATCGTGCTGGACGAGATGGGCAAAGACTTTAAGCAAAAATTTGTGGCTTTCGCTTATGAGAGCATCTGCCGGAACATCTTTGCGGAGCTGTGCCGCAAGGGACAAATCGACTTTGCACCCTCACGCATTGGCTCTTACTGGCGCAACGACAACGAGGGAGACACAGAAATCGACGTTGCTGCGGTGGACAATCAGCACAAACGGCTGTTCCTTGGCGAGTGCAAGTACCATGCGAAACCTGTGGATGTGGCGGTCTACTCTGCCTTGCAAGAAAAGGGGCAGTCCAAAGAACTTACAGCGGCCTTTAAGGGCTATGAAATTGTGTACGGACTGTTCTCTAAGAGCGGCTTTACCGATCGACTGGTGGAGATGGCTGCAGAGAATCCGAACTTGATTTTGATTCAGGAAGACACTGTTTATGAGAACAATATAATTTGAATTATCATAATTAGGATTATATTGTTTGGATATGTCCTGCGTACTATGTTTAGCGAGCAAGCATATCCCGTGGAGTGCGGGAACTCGCTATATTTTTGTAAAAAGTATCGACATTGACGAAGAAAGTATCGCTTTCGATATATTGCGCTTCAAGAAAGTATCGACTTTCGATTGAGCATATCATCGTGTATGGCGTTTTTTCCTTGCAATGCCACATCAACGGTGTATAATACTTTTAGAGGATAGCGGCGTTGACCAGCTATCGGGTGGCATTGAAGCAATAGACTGGTTCGGCATCAGCCTGTTGTAGAGCCAAACCGTGGGTTTAGCGAAAACCACAAGCCGAATAGATTCACTCGAATCGAACAAAAACGCAAAATGTCCGCTCACTGTGGAGATTCAACTCCATCGGTGGGCGGGCATTCTTTTGTTACTTGGTGGTGAACTGAATGCCAACAGTATAAAAAGGACATCTACAACACCGCAGTGCTGTCCGATGCCCCTTGTGACTGATTTTATCGTTGTCCGCCAACCTCAGACTCCTATGTCCTGCATCGCTTTCGGATTTTATCGCTGCCTGCCAGCCTCAAGCCCTTACGTCTTGTATCAGATCGGATTTTAGGTGTCAGCCACACCAGCGGAATGACGTCCACTTTCCATTTAAGATTATATTCAATTTACATCCAAATAGCAATGTTTCATATAGAAGTTTAGCAAGGCGGGCATATCCAATGATATATGGAAAGTGTGGAAAGTAATGCGGAAAGTGCGGAAACCTGCCATAGAAAAGTGGCAACTTCATCTCAAAAATGGCAACCTCTATGCTAAAAGTGGCAAGTTCCCTGAAAAAGTGGCAACATTAAAATAAAATGCAGCAAGAGGCATATAAGAACCACCATTGTATAGAACCGCCCACTAATCCGAGTTCTCCTTAGACGAGTGGGTTGTTTCGCTTTTGAATCTCTGATTGGTTACTTAAGATACCCTCAAGTTCTAGGTCAGAATGTTTTCTTGGGGTCATACTGTGGAGCATGCCATTAACGAATTTACAATAACATAGTGAACAAATCTGAATAATTCACTTGAAAATAGTAAACAATTCCGGTATAATAGAAATAGGTATACCCAGATTGGCAACGCATACAAAGGACTGTTTTGACATATGAAAGAAACGGTTAAAGTTGAATTATTGAAAGATCCCGAGTGCTTGATGGGATTTTCATGTGGAGAGCCGTCAATTGATGAGTTGATCAAGAAAGCATACTACGAAACACTTCTTGAAAAAGGATATACGTATGTTGCTATTTTGAATAATCGCGTGATTGCGGTATACCAAATCGCATTTATTACACTATCGGCAGAAGAAATCAGTGAAGACACGAATGACCACAACTGGTCTGGAAATTCCGAGTTAAGGTATGGATGTCTCTTAATTCATTATCTTGCGGTAGAAAAAACGTGTCAACACAGAAAAATCGGAAGTACGATACTGAATGGTATACTAAAAGAGATTTCTCTGCTTGGACGAAAGTGGCCTGTTCGTTTTATAATTATTGATGCGGTAAATGATTTAGTATCGTGGTACAAAAGTTTTGGCTTTGAACCGATTCGCCAAATGGCAGTTGAAAATGCTGGTTTTACAACGCGAATGTATTATGACTGTTATCACCATGATCGGGCCGAATTGGAACGGTATGAAGAGGCCTGTATCAATGATCTTATATAAAAATGAAACGAAGGAGGGCAGTTTATGCGTTATGTGAATGAAGATATCGTTTTGCGAGGCGATGAAGCAAAGCAGTTTGTGTATAATCTGCATCATCCCAATGTTGCTAAAATAGTGGAAGAGAATAGACGACGGGATAAGGCACTTGATGAAGTGAACTATCAGGAAACAGATGATGGTTTTACGTTTGAACTGGAACCTTTGGATTGGGCCAATAGTATAGAAACCATCCAGAAGTTTATAAGCACAATCGAGGTCTGCAATCTGCATTCTTTTCGATCTCAAATGAACTTTATTTGTTTGGACACGAGTGATTCGTTTGAGCAACAAAGTTTAACTGCAGTAGATTCTTTCTCGGCGACAGTTTCATCTGTAGAATCTGCCGTCAGCCGAGATGACGAAATGCTGCTGGCTGGTTAAAGAAAGTGGTGCAAAGATGGATTTGAACAGTAAGAAAAGTGGTTTCAGATTTTCTAATCCAGAGTTGGTGCACTTAGAATATGAAACGAATCAGTCTTTTTGTGAAGAATCTGAAATTCAATTGCGTATAAATCTGAGCACGGACGTAAAGCCTTATGAAGGAAAATCAAAGGCTGAAGTGATCTTAACTATAACTTTAGGTGGAAAGACAGAAAAAGATCCATTTTATCTCGAAGCATCGGAACAAGCAACGTTTGATTGGTCCGGAAGTCAATTCAGTGATGAAGCGCTTGAAAGTCTTCTGAGTAAAAATGCCCCTTCACTGTTGTTGAGTTATTTAAGACCTATCGTTGCAAGTTCAACAAATTGGTCTCGATATGGAAGTTATAACATTCCTTTTATCGATTTTACGAAGGCTGTAAAAGAATCTGATTAACCTAGGCTTGAGGAAACAGTTCTATTAGATGATGGGGCTGTTTTCTTTTTGCCTATACAAGCTATTACACAAAATGCCCACTCTCCTGAGAACTCCTCAGACGAGTGGGCATTCTTCTTTCCGTGTATCAAATTTACCTTTGTGGTCACTCAGATCGCCACCAAGTCATGGATCAAAAATCATTATTTTTTATTTGTCCAAGAGTAAGTGCACGGTTTCTGCACTGTTTTTGCACGGTTTCAAGGGATGCAATGGGTACTCTGACTTGCAAAATACGACAAAGGGTGCAGAAATTACAATGTGAAAAATTACGATGCTTTGCATAAAAATGGCGCAAACTCGAAAGTTTCAAAATCAGAGTACCCAGCCCGAGGGGCTCTTTTAATCAGAGGGCCAGGGATTCGAGTTCCCTCGAACGCACCAAAATCCCACGAGGAATCGTAAGATCCCTCGTGGGATTTTCCATTTTCTGGGGCTCTGCACACTTTTGCACACTTTTTGCA
>OODK01001444.1_pt1 | contig 11524 bp, 7 predicted proteins | sample 1671371 | NCBI WGS metagenome assembly OODK01 (sample SAMN06348150, study PRJEB24527) | human gut metagenome | biome: human gut; feature: ankylosing spondylitis patient; material: feces | host: Homo sapiens | place: China | collected 2015-10 | reverse complement strand
TTGATGAATTTTTCCTGCCTGCGTCTGATCTGGATAAAAGCACCAGAAGACGACAGTTGGAAAAACAACTTGACAACCTTTCCGATAAGGATTTAATTATCATGGAAAGTGTCGCTGACGGAATTATCAAGTTTAAAAAAATAAAAGAATAATTTTACATTTATCAGAGTTATTTTTTCTTAATGATATTTTCAATGTTAATTATTTTTTGTGCTATCTCTTTATAAAAAGCAGGTTCGTGAGAAACAAGCAAAACTGTGCCTTTAAATTCCTTTAATGCAATTCTTAAAGCTTGTTTTGCTTGAATGTCCAAATGGTTTGTTGGCTCGTCCATGATAATAAAATTACAAGGAGTAAGAGTTAATAGGCATATTTTTACTTTTGCTTGTTCTCCACCGCTTAATGTGCCAATACTCTGCATTGCGTGTTCTCCTATGATTCCGCAACATGCCAGGTTTTTTCTTACTTCCTTTATCGTAAGGGACGGATAACAATCAGACACTATCTGTATTGGAGTTTCCTTTTCATTTTCCCAATATAAATCCTGTTCAAAATATCGTAACTTCACTTGCTCGGAAAAAGAAAATGAACCATTTAGAACATCTAATTTTCCGACCAATGTCTTTAATAATGTCGATTTTCCAATACCGTTAAAACCAGTTATTACAACTTTCTGTCCACCATTAATAGCAAAATCAATGTCAGATAAAACAGGATAATGATAACCAACAGATAAATGCTTAACGCTTAAATGTTCTGTATTTGTCAAAGGCATTTCACGAAAATGAAAAAATGGCACAACTTCTTTTTGTTCAATAGCCTCCATCTTATCCATTCTGTCTAGTTGCTTTTGTCTGCCCCTTGCCATTTTTGATTTTCTTCCTGCTATATTTTTACGGATAAATTCTTCCGTTTTCTTGATTTCCTTTTGCTGTGCGGAATATTGACGTATATAATTCTCTCGCAGAGCAGTTTTCTTTTTCAAAAATTCCGAATAAGTGCCATAATATTTTCCGATTTTGTAGTTATCTATATCACAAATTCGATTTGAAATTTTTTCTAAAAAACTATAATCATGCGAAACAACCATAAAGGCATTACTTAAACCGCAGAGATATTCCGACAGCCAATCAATATGTTCTTTATCCAAAAAATTGGTTGGTTCATCAAGCAATAATACGTCTGGCTTTTCAAGCAATAGTTTTGCTAATATTACCTTTGCACGTTGACCGCCACTCATTTGTGCAATAGGTCTATCTAAACCGATTGCTGATAATCCCAAACCAGTTGCGACCTGCTCTATTTTCGTATCAATCAAATAAAAATCCTGTCGTTCTAATTCTTCTTGATACTTTGCTGCTATGTCTAAGTTTTGAAAATCACCATCATGTATATTCTCATATAAACAGTTCATTTTTTCTTCCAATTCATATAGATGTGAAAAAGCAGTTTTCAAAAATCTTTTCATATCAAGCTGCATATCAATTTCAGCGTATTGGTCTAAATAGCCGATACTTGTTTTAGGCTGCCATATAATACGCCCTTCATCGGGGAGAAGTTGCCCCGTACAAAGTTTAATCAGCGTACTTTTTCCCGTTCCATTCTGCCCGACAATTCCAATATGTTCTCCTTTGTTTAATGAAAAATCTGCATTTTTATATAAAACATTTTCACTAAACGAATGTGATAAATTTGTAATCTCTAATAAACTCATGTTTCATGTTCCTTTCTCTGTTTTTGAGCATAAAAAATAGGAGGCAAAATACACAAAGTGCAATAGCCTCCTGTTAAAATTATGAATGTATAACAAAAGACTATAGACAAAACATTGCCTATAGCCTTAATTTTTTTACGTTTTATAACATACGGAAAAGAGACAATAAAAGTATATCACTCTATTGCCACATTCCCGATGAAATCTTACGCATTTCTTTATATGCTATACTCTGTACAATGTTTCATCGGATTTAATTGTACAGAGATAAGTTTCTTTTTGGGTTGATTTGTTATATAGTAATTCATAATTTTTCTCCTTTATAAAACAAAGAAATTTTAACACATTCATTTTAATGTGTCAATCTATCAGATTATCTTTTTATCCTACAATCTTCCAGTTACTATCTTTTTCCAGCGTTAAGTCAAACTGTGAAATCTGTGTTGCTTTTGTTCTCTGGTCGAGATACTTCACCGATACCGAAACTTTGACCTGTTCCCCATCTTTGATGAAGATAGGATTTACCAACTCTGAAAACAGATAACCACAGTTTACAGGTTCAAGCACATTGCCAGATACATAATAGGCAAGCTCCTTTTCCGTAGCGGTAGGGTACAGCTTAAAGAATGTTTCCAAGAACTCTGTCACTTCCTCCGTTGTGGCAGCATCCACCGTTCCGTCAGATTCCTTTGTCTTTGGTTCATAGCTGGATTTTGTCGGTGTGCTGCTAATGGTCGGATTCTGTGTGATAACCATGTTTCCATTGCTATCTACATGAACCACTACCATATAAGCGGAGGTGTAACCGATTGACGTTTCACCCTCCGTTACCGTCTGATCTACGGAGTAGACAACGGTAAAGTCGTCTGTTCCAGCCTGTTCTATATCCCAAATCTTTACATCTGTTACCGTAGAGCTTGTGGGTATATCCTGCCTTACCGTATCGACATTCAAATCCTGCAAGCTCTTAGTCAGATAATTGTTGATGGCTGCGGTTCTTTTATCTATGGATTCCTGCGTATTGCTCCAAGAATAGTAGGACTTCGCAAAGGCTTTTACAAAGTTCTCTATCCTGTTAGTGTCAACAATTCTTTGTTCAATGACTTCCTTTTCATGTACCGTGTGCATATCAATGGCGGTGAAATTCTTATACACCCCAAAGCTGACGCTTGTAATCAGCACCAGCCATAAGGCAATCACAGTTTTCTTGTGTGTGCCGACTTTCATCACAGGCACTTTTTTCTCTTTTTTCGGTTTTGATTCCTTGTCCTTTTTCTTAAATATCATAGTACCATTTCCTTTCTATTTTGATTTTACTCGACCAGCACCAATCAAGTGTTTCTGCCAGTACGGGCTTGTTAAATCTGCATATCCAATAGGGTCGCCAGCGTGATACATTCTGTTGTTTCCTGCATAGATTCCCACATGGGTGACATACGTTCCAGAATTATAAGTGGAGTGAAAGAATACCAAGTCACCAGCTTTCGCCTGTGACAGCGGTATGTGCTGTGTAGCGTCATACTGTGCCTGTGCGGTACGAGGTAGACTGATACCAGCTTTCCCATAGCACCAAGACGTAAGACCAGAACAGTCAAAGCTGGTGTTTGGATTGCTGCCGCCAAAGACATACTTCCAGCCTTGATACTTCAATGCTTCTTTGAAGATTGCCTGTGCGGTAGCGTCACTGAAACTGGGAACAGCTAAATACTGGTTCACCAGACGGACATAGAACATATTTCCGTACTTATAACGCCAGCCGCCATTTTCCTTAATGGAAATCTCATTCTTATAGGTGACTTTGACACCGCCCGATTTGTCTTTAGCGAAACTGACAGCCAGTTCAAAAGTGTACTTTTTTCCATGCTTCGCCACATAGTCAATGAAGCCACCGCCATAGTTATAGGCTTGTACCACTGTGTCAATGTCACAGCCTTTTGCTTCTGCGGATTTTAAAAGCTCCGAGAAGTATTTACACACCTGTTTGATGGATTCCTCCGTCGAGAGGGAATTAGGCGGCAACCCCATTGATTCTGACGACTGCATGACGTCCGTAGCTGTACCGCCAGATTCCACCTGCATGATGGCAAGCAGATAGTTCACATAGTCCGAGATTCCGTATTCTTTCGCATATTTTTCTACCGTCGGTTGATGTTTCAGCACTTCCTCTGACAGATTCAGTCCAGAAAAATCAAAGTAGGAAGTGCTGTTTTCTTCATCATCTGCGGTCACGATAAACAGGAACAAAAGCAGACAGATAATCACCGTAAAAATCCCACCGAACACAGCGAAGTGTCTTAGCTTCATTTCTTACCGCCTTTCCTGCTGGTCGTTTTCTTCATGGTTGACGGGTTTGTGGTCTTTTTCTGTACGGTCTTTGTCTGCTTTTGATGTTTGACTGTCTGACGGGGCATATCTGTCACAGTTCCCGAATGTTTTGGTGTAGCTGCTGGAGAAGAAGATTCTCTGGCAACCTGCGTCCTTACTTCCTGTTGCTTTGTGACAGGCTCTTTTGCTCTGGCAGATTGTGATTGCTCCCTCTTAACAGTAGTAGGACGTTCTTTGATATTCTGTTCTTCTTTAGAACCTGCCGCCTGTGGAGCTGCTTTCGCAGATACAGGCGTTGTCACTGGTCGCTCATGCAATGGGGCAGTTCCTTTCGCTGTACCAGCTTTTGTCGCTGATCTATTGTCCTGTCGCTCCTTATCCCGTGTTTCCTGTTTCTTCTGTGTCTTATCCACTATCGGACGTTGCTTATCCTGTTTTTCTGATTGCGGTTGTTTCGATACCGCCTTTTTATCCACGATACCACGCTTAGAAGCGGACTTCGTTTCCTGCGACTGGCTTACAGAGCTGCTATGTACTGTTGATTGCGAAGAATCACTGTTCTGCTTATCGGGTAATGCAAGCGGCTTCTGATTCGTTGGCAGAGCAGGCGGCTTTCCGTTACCTCCACTATTGGAAGATGGCATATTGTTTGGTCTGGTATGACCGCTGCCTGCTGATTTTTTATTATCTGCTTTTTTCGTAGAAGCAGAAGCAGCCGCCGCACCAGCAACACCGCCAACAGCACTAGCCGCAACCGTTCTTCCGATTTTACGCTCCAAGCGTCTTGCTCTGCGGTTAAGGAACATATAAGGTCGTCGCATGATTCGTCTGCTGACCTGCTGTGTATCAGAAGATTGCAGACTGAACATTGCCATCAAATCACCCAGTTTAAAGTAGATTCCTGCAAAGGTGACTATCTGTAAAAAGGCAATCATAAAGAACGGATAGCCAGAAGAAATAGAGTAAAACATGGTCGAGATACTAAAAGCTGTGGTGATAATCAGTGTGATTCCTGCCCTCATCATAATGGTGTTGAACAGCTTCGTAAGTGCCTTTTTTGCCATACCCTCATAGGTCGGTATCATGGATAAAATGAAACTAATCGGCAGGAACATGGCATAAATGATAAATAATACCTGTGAGAAAATCATCATGCCGGTAAGCAGGAATACAAAGATAGAGATTCCGATATTGAAGATGAACAGGAACACCACCATACCTAAACGGGTCATGGTCTTTGTGACGCTCAAATAGTCATTGTCCTTATCCTCGATTTCCTCAATCACAACGTCCTCTCTGTCGTCCGTGTCTGGACTTTCCGATAACAGGCTTTCCACACGGTCAGAACCGAGCGTTTCTATATCCGATTCCCCGTACTGTAAAAGCAGCCACGGTTGTTTCACCTGTATGGAAAACAGGCTGTCTCTTATTAAATCTACGCTGTCTTTTCCTTTGCTGTTGGAATCGGGCAGCACGATTTTTGTACCGAGCGATAATGCCGAGCTGCTTATATCTGCGGAAAAGTCATTGATTTTGCTGATATAATTGGGGGCGTATGCAATAAAAGAAGCTGACAGGATAAACACCACAAGGAAGTTAATCACCGCATGAACTGCTTTTGTGGTTTCCCTCTTGATAAGTCCTGTGTATGCCACATAGATACCCATTACCAGAATAAGGATAAGCAGAAATCCCACATAAAATCCCTCACTGGAAAAACCGCTGGAAGTGATACCAGCCAACGTCTGAATGTTCTTTCCGATAGAGCTTGCGGTATCAGAGATAAAGTCCAGCTTGTAGGCTTCCTGTACCACATATCCCGTCGCATTGGAAATGTATAAGCTCACCGTCCAGGCAAAGTTTGTGATGGCATATAGTCCGTACTGAATACTTTTGCCGATACCGTCAAGCCAGTTCCACGGCAGCCAATCCCAACTTGAATCCACATAGAAATCAAGCTGGTAGTTTTCCAGCGGATATTTGGAATAGGTGTTAGCGTCACTCACCGTATTGTCTACCAGACCAGCCGCATGAGCTACCGTACCCGTGATAGATAAAAATACCAGCACACCGAGAATCACCGAAAGCGTGATAAGCAGATAACGGACTATTTTTCTCTTGTCCATAGGCTTCACCTCATTTCTTCCGTCTGCACTGGCGGTCTGGTATCAAAGGCATGGAACAGGTCAGAGAATACAGGGTGAATCTGGATAACGCCCACACGCCCGTACAAATCTTGAAACAGGCATTGCCCGTTTTCCAAATCCCTAAGTCGTTTCTGGTTGCCCTCGTCCTCCTTATCCACACCGAAAAATTCAAGAGTATTCTTGATTTCCTTTATGTCTGTAGAACGGAACGCAAACTTTAAGCCGATATTGTTCTTCATCTTTTCATCGTCCACATCACTAGAGTTTTGTGTAACGAAGTAAACAGCAGCATTCATGGAGCGTCCAGCACGAATCAGCTTGTTAGACAATGCTTTCCCCTGTGCCACCTGTAGGAACGTCCACGCCTCGTCCAAGTCCACCATCTTAAAAATGCTCCTGTCGGAATGGATAAAATCAAGGGCAAAGGTACTAATGACAATCAGCATAGCCACGGACAATAATTCCATTGTGGTGTATTCTTCAAACTTCGTGTCCTTATCCGGCAACACAAGGTCTGCCACCTGTATGATGTTGAGCTGCCTGTTTAAACTGATGGACTGCTCCACATCACCGTCCGAGAATAAAAGGTGTGCAAAGTCATAATCGGTCATGCTCTCGATATGGTCTGCGATATTTTCTGCCACAGGAGAACCGTCTTTCCTTAATTTATCAATGACACGGAGCAGTCCTCGTTTTTTGCTCTGTGTCACGGAACGGATTGCACGCCTTAATACAGGGAACTTCTCACCGTCACGGGACGAAATACCTGTAAGGAATGTCAGAATGTCGATTGCCAGACTTTCAGCGTCCTTTGTTCGCTTCATAATCACATACGGGTCAAGAAGTCCTCTGTTTTTGTCCTCACTGGTGAGATTAACTATCTTGATTTCCTGTGCAATGTCGGGTATCGTTTCCTGCCAGTTACCACGCTCTGATTTTGGGTCTACAATGACCGCTTTTCCTCCAAACAGCACCGCATAATAGATGATAAGGTTGTTACAGAAAGACTTCCCACCACCGAGCGAACCGAGAAAAGCAGCCGCAAGAGCATTTGTCACAGAACCTTTTACGCCCTGTGCTGCAAGGCTAGGTTTTAGATAGACGTTCTTTCCTGTATCAAGGTTATAGCCGATATAGATACCGTCCGTTTCCCCAAGCTGCTGTGTCGCACCGAAGCCAAGTCCGGCGAGAAAGTCCGAAGTGACGTATTGGATATAATCATTGATATATCTTTTGCTGGACGGGATAAACTCACCATGCAACCCCAACATATCACCGAATGGGCGTACCAGCTTCACATTCAAATCGTCGTAGAAGTCCTTGACTTCATCACAGCGGCGTTTCAGTTCTTCCAGAGTATTAGCCGCCACACGGATAACGTAGGACAGCTTATACATGGATTCTTTGGACTGGTCTAAGTTCGTTTCCAGCTCATTGACTGAATCCAGAGCTTCAATGACGTTATTTCCTGTTTCGTTGCCTGCTTCCCAAGCGTGGTTATCCAAGTCTTTCAATTCTTTCTTTTTATTTCTAACCGTTGTCAGAGCCTTTTTATTAGTGACGATTTCCACATTCATAGAAGTGGAAACAGGGAACGTGAATTGCTGCTGTTGATAGTAGAAGATTTCACTGGACGGAAAATCAAGCTCACCCACGATATTGTTAATCGTGAAGTAGGCAACATACGTTGTCTGATCTTCACGCTCAATCTTTAGGTACCGCTGGTTTTCCTCTATCATGCAGCGTGTAGGTCGGATAAGGTCATATCGCTTCACCAGCGTTTCACGCTTTAACTTCTTTACTGGCAAATCATAACTGTAATACTTACCTGTATCATGCGTCCCTGTTCCTTACACTTCAAGTCGTAGGTACGTTCCTTGATTTCTTCAGAAACCGTACCGTCCTCATTCTGGATATGTACCTCACGACGCAACGCCGAGAACTTCAACACTCCGAATGTCTTTTCCTTATCAATAATGATTCCATTTGCTAATCTCATATAAATTTTTCCTCCTTATGCTTTCACCATATCGTCCGCTGACAGGATATAGTTTGTGAATCCTCTTGTACCGATTTTGTAACCCTCTGCGGTGATTTTGGGATTGATAAGTTTCACTTTTTCCTCTGATTCAAAGTTCTTCTCACCAGCAGAAGCAGGCAGCACCACGATAATATCATCTGCCCTCTGTACGTCCGAATAAAGGTTGAAGCTGCGGGAAACGACCGTCATACGTCCGTTGATCCTACGCTGTTCCACCTTATTCTCACCTGCAAATTCCAAATTTCCGAATGTTTTTTCCATGTTAGGGATAACGTGTTTCAATTCCATAAATGTATTTACCTCTTTTCTTTCTGATTTTGTTGATGTTATATAGTGTCATTCTGCTGTTGGGATAATATCTGTCTGCCTGTGAATTATCAAGGGCAAGCGTTGTGCTGCCGCACCCTTGACAATCCCCATTCAGAAAGATAAATGTTAATCAAGCAGAATTTAGTTGAGTTGCCAGCCACGGACTGACTTTTTTATGATGGGAGGTGAACGGGGAGTTGCTTTCATAAGCCGATACCTCCCGTATTATTTAGACTTCTTTACTCTGCGGAATCTCTTATATCCGGTAAAGATAAGACCAGCAGCGGAAATTCCCATCATGGCGAATAATGCGACAAATGGTGTATTATCACCTGTTTTTGGTGAATCGCTTGTCTTTGTCGGCGTACTAGGTTCTTCTGGTGTCGTATGGGATTCTGGTTTTTCTTTAATCGTCACAGTCTGCCCCTCGTCCTTGATATCCTTATGTTCAGCCACTTTGATAGGCTCATCTGGATTGGACGTATCGTACAATTCTTCAAACGTCACAAGCTCTTTGCCACCAAGTTCCGAAGCATTGAATATAAATTCAATCTGAACTTCCATCTGACTGTCTGTAGCAGTGAAAGTAAGGTCATTTTCCACACGTTTACCATTCACCAGAAGTTCTGCATTTTCAGACTTCACCATTTCCCAACCTTTAAGAGTATATTTTACGCCTTTTTCCAAACCGTCTAAAGTAACCGTATCGACAATCGTTACTTTGTTGTCTGCTTCAATCGTCTTTTCACCTGTTACCTTGTCTGTGGCGGTTGTGTGCATAGTGATGATACGTTCCGTAATCGTCACCGTTTGCCCCTCGTCCTCAATGTTCTTATGTTCCGCTACCTTTGTAGGCTCGTCTGGATTGGATAAATCGTATAATTCTTCAAACGTCACAAGGTCTTTTCCAGCAAGAGAAGAAGCGTTGAATGTAAAGGCAATCTGAACTTCCATACTGGAATCTTCCGCAGTAAAGGTATAATCACTTTCTACAGGCTTACCATCTACAAGAAGCTGTGCATTTTCAGACTTCACCATCTGCCAGCCTTTGAGCTGATAGGTTGTACCTTTTTCCAAGTCATCTAAAGTGACCGTATCAATGACAGTTACCTCTTTACCAGCAATAATCATCTTTTCACCTGTGGCTTTGTCGGTAGCATTGGTATGAATCGTAATCACTCGTTCTTCAATTTTCACGGTCTGTCCGTCGTCCTTAATGTCTTTGTGTTCTGCCACCTTGATAGGCTCGTCTGGATTGGATAAATCGTACAATTCTTCAAAGGTCACAAGCTCTTTGCCGCTAAGAGCAGAAGCATTGAATGTATAGGAAACCTCAACTTCCATTTCTGATTTTTTCGCAGTGAATGTGTAATCATTTTCTACAAGCTTACCGTCAATCAAAAGCTGTGCATTTTCAGATTTCACCATCTGCCAGCCTTTTAACTGATATTTTGTGCCTTTCTTCAAACCATCTAAAGTGACCGTATCAACGATAGTTACATTTTTACCAGCAACGATTGATTTTTCACCTGTCACTTTGTCGGCAGCAGTTGTATGAATAGTGATTTCTGGTTCGTAGTCGTCTGTGAGTGTACCTAAATTAACGACCACTTTATTTCTTGACACCACCATATCAAATGCCGGAATCAATGTCATTCCCTTGTTGGAATCGCAGCGTAATTCTTCGATTATGTAAGTATCATAGAGTAATGCACCTTTGCTGTCGTCTGGTGTGGAAGTACCAAACCAGATACCGTCCTCACTGGTTTTGCCAGCATTGGTATTTTGTTTATGAGATACCCAGTCTGAAGAAGTGGAGAATTGACCGTTTGCGTCCGTAACAATGATATGGCTCTCACCAGTCGTCTTGCTTGTGATCCTAAAGGGAACATTCGCAAGCCGCTTGTGAGTACCGTCACCAATTTTCACACCCTCAATATCCCCACGGATAATCTGGTTGTAGATGGAATGTGCTTCATCTGTTAAATCCACGATTTCACCGTCATTCACAATGTCAAACTCACGGTCAACCGCACCAGTTGTCAAATACCCTGTCGGACTTTTGGATTCTGAAATTTTATAGTGACCGTAAGGAAGTGTATCAGCGTCAGTCGTAGCGATACCGTCAACGCCTGTATGGATTGTCTTGACTGTTTCATTTTTGTTGTATAATTTGCCATCTACCAATACCGCATTATCATTTAAGGAAATGATTTCAAAGGCAGTATCTTTCAATGTTGCACCGCCTTGTGGTTTTGTGTCTTTTGTTTCAAGGTCACGCTTTTGGATTCTCACACCTCCACGGATAATCTTGTCCGATACGGAATACTGGTTGCTGCCGCTTAATGCTGCAAGTTCGCTATCTTCTGTAATCTGTGCCACATACACGCCTTTTATCTGTTCAGAACTTCCAGCGGCTTGCATATAAGCACCATCTAACAAGTAACCGTTTGGAGCAGCTTTTTCTTCTACAGTGATAGTACCAAGCGGTAAACAGATAGTACCGTTTTGTGTATAGAAGCTGTCACCAGATACCTTGTAGGAATCCGCTAATCTTGAGATGTAATGGACTTCATTATTGCTGTCTTTTTCAGCGACTGTCTTTGTCGTCCATGTGCGTGTTGGTTCTGATGGAAGATTATCTTTTGTGTAATAACCGTCATAATACTTCCAGACGAACTCCGCACCCTCTAAAGAAGCGTTACCCTGTGCGGTTGCTTTTCCTGTTTCCATATCAATCTTGAAAAGCTCAACCAAAGTGTCTGTGACTTTTGGTGTATCACTGACTTTCAATATGGAAGTTTCACCAGCCTTTACCGTAAGGGTATAGACGTTGTTATCTAACTGGAATCCTTTTGGAGCTTCGATTTCTTTTACATAGTATGTAGAAGCTCTCAACTCCACCGTATCCGTATTCCCGTTGCCATCTGTCATAAGTGTGGCAACTGATTTCGTGCAGCCTTTATCAGAATAGACACCATAAGTCGC
>OODK01001441.1_pt1 | contig 11536 bp, 12 predicted proteins | sample 1671371 | NCBI WGS metagenome assembly OODK01 (sample SAMN06348150, study PRJEB24527) | human gut metagenome | biome: human gut; feature: ankylosing spondylitis patient; material: feces | host: Homo sapiens | place: China | collected 2015-10 | reverse complement strand
CCGCAGTGGGCGTCCAGCGACCAACCGCCGAAGGCGGCTCTTAGCGAGTCGGAATGGAAAATTGAGAATTATGGTGTCGCACGAAGGGAGATAATTGAATGCCGTCCGAGGGACGGTAGGTAAATGGAATGAGCATGAGATTCAATTTGAAGTTCATTCTCCATCCTCTATCTTCAATTCTCCATTTTAAGCTCCGGCATCACCACATGCCGCATGGTAAAGTAGCACGCCAGACCGCCGATGCAGTTGGACACCGGCTCTGCCGCAAATACGCCGCTCACACCGAGATTCCAGCAGTACGGCAGCAGCAAAGTCAGGGGCACAACAATGAACGCCTTGCGCAAAAGCGAAAAGAACACCGCGTATTTCGCCCGACCCAGTGCGCGGAACGTGCTCTGACCGGAATACTGGAATGCCATCATTACAAAGCCGAAAAAGTAAATGTGCAGCGCCGGAACAGCCGCCGCAACCAGTTCCGCGTCCTGATTGAAAATGCGGATAAACAGGGCAGGGAAAAGAGAAACCAGTATCCAGACAAGCATGGTGTACCCGATAGCGATCTGCGTCATAAACCGGATGGCGTCCCGAGTGCGCCTGTACAGCCTCGCGCCATAGTTGTAGCTGATGGCGGTAGATGCACCGTCCGCGATGGCGAGCACCGGCGTTTGTGCGATCTGGCGCACGGAGTTAAGTACAGTCATGACGCTGATGTAAAGGTCGCCGCCGAAATTGCGTAGAGTAGCATTGCACGCCACCTGCACGAGCGTATCCGTAAACGACATGACGAAGCTGGCGATGCCGAGCACGGTAATGCGCTGAATACACTGCCAGTCCGGCAGGAAACCACGGAAATCCAGCTTTAACTCGGCTTTTTTGCCGGTTAAAAACTTGACAACCCATGCAGCAGACAGAAGCTGCGACAGCACAGTCGCGATAGCAGCGCCGCGCACGCCGAGGTGCAGTGCGAAGATAAAAATCGGGTCGAGCACGATGTTGGCTGCCGCGCCGAGTGCCACGGTGAGCATGCCGGTTCGGGCAAAGCCCTGACAGTTGATGTACGGATTGAGACCGAGCGACAGCATGACGCACAGCGTGCCGATCCAGTAAATCACGATGTACGAGGACGCATACGGGTACGTTACCTCACTGGCGCCGAACAGGTAGAGCAGCGGGCGATGAAACGCGATGCCGAGCACGGTCAGCACGGCACCGCTCAGCAGCAGCATAAAGCCGGCGTTGACCATGATGCCTTGTGCGCCTTCCCGGTTGCCTTTGCCGCGCGCCATCGCGCACAGCGGAGCACCGCCCAGTCCGAACAGATTGGCAAACGCGGTAATGAGCGTCACAAAGGGAAAGCACAAGCCGATACTTGCCAGCGCAAGCGTGCCCTCGCCGGGGATTTTGCCGATATAAATGCGGTCTACAATATTATACAGCAGGTTGAGCAACTGCGCGATGAGCATCGGTGTGGCCACCGCAAGTATCCTGCGGCGGATGCTGCCCTGAGAAAAATCAATTTGCTGCAAACGAATACAGTCCTTTCAAAATCAGAAAAAAGCAGGGAGAAGTCCGAGCTTCTCCCTGCACTATTGTAACACTGCTGCTGATTTTCGTCAAGAATCCAGCAAAATCAGTGCGCGGTACAGCATTTCGCACGCCGTTCGGCGGTCGAGCGGGTGTTCTGGGTTCTGCGCCTGTGCAGCGGTGAGTACGGAGGCGCGTTCCAGCCGAGCGATTGCCGGCTGTGCCCAATCCTGCGGAGAATGGTCGGACATCGACCAAGCGTACTGCACACCGCTCAGCGTGCCATCAAGCAGGTGGTCGAGCACCACGCCTGCCTCGGCCGTTGTGATGGTTTTCTCGCCGCGAATCTCACTCACGCCGGAGACGGTCGCGTAGCCGCTGACCAGTCCGTTTGCGGCTGCGGCGCTGATATACGGCTTGGCCCACGCGGAAAGTCCGCTGTCATCCGCAAAGTCGGTCTGGTCTGTCGGTTCAACGGACAGGTCTGCCGCGGCGGCTGTCATGGCGATGAACTCACTGCGTGTTACCGGTCGGCTGGGATGGAAAAACGCACAGCTGCCGATGGTTTCTCCGGTCATTACACCCTTTTGCGCTAGATAGATCGCCGCGTAATGCGCCGGATCACCGTCCATGTCCGAGTAGGTGAGTCCGGTCTTATTCTTTTTAATCTCAATCGTGATAGCGGCAGGCTGCGCTGTGTTTCCCTCGGCATCCACGGCGGTATAGTGGAAGCTGTCGCGTCCGGCTTTGCGGCCCGGTGTGTAATATAAGGTATTGCCCTCGATCTTCGCTGTGCCCAGCCGCGGCTTTTCGGTAAGCTGATAGAGCACTACGTCGTTATCTGCGTCGGCCGCGGACAGTTCAGCCTCCACGGCGATATCCACGCAGGTCTGCGCCGTGACCGGCTGCACCACCGGTGCATTGTCCGCCGCCTGCGCGGTTACGGCGGCAGCGCCGATCAGTCCCGCATAGGCGAGCACGGTTGCGAGCAGCACCGTAATGATGCGAATCTGCCTGTTTTTCAAAATCCTTCACCCTTTCCGGTCGTTTCTTCTATCGGAAAGTATGCACGCGGCTGTTAAATTTTATACCGGATCGGCAGAATTCCGGTTCGTGTATGTTTTCTTCCTGTCGGGAAACGGAAAATTCCGCAAAAGCCCTTGCCGAAAACGCAGAAATGTGGCATAATTCTATTATATATACATTGGGAAAACAGAAAGGAGATTGGCGATGGAAAATCATCAGCTTGTTCTGGTGCTCGACTTCGGCGGTCAGTACAATCAGCTGATTGCACGACGCGTCCGCGAACATAATGTTTACTGTGAGGTCAAGCCCTATAAGACCTCGATTGAGGAGATCAAGGCGCTCAATCCGATCGGCATCATCTTTACCGGCGGTCCGAACAGCGTTTACGAGGAAAAGTCCCCGAAGTGTGATCCGGCTCTGTTCGAGCTGGGCGTACCGGTTCTGGGCATCTGCTACGGCTGTCAGCTTATGGCGCACACCCTCGGCGGCGAGGTAACCGCAGCACAGGAGGACACTGCGCGCGAGTACGGCAAGACCGAGACTTTCTATAACACGGACTGCAAGCTGTTCAAGGGTCTGCCGGAGCAGGGTATTTCCTGGATGAGCCACGGCGACTACATGGCAAAGGTGCCGGAGGGCTTCGAGCTGGTCGCTCACACCGATATGTGCCCGACCGCTGCCATCGCTGACGAGAAGCGCGGCTTCTACGGCGTACAGTATCATCCGGAGGTAAACCATACCGAGAACGGCTCGCTCATGCTGAAGAACTTCCTGTACGAGGTCTGCCATGCAAAGGGCGACTGGACCATGGGCGACTACAAGAACAGCTCCATCAAGGCCATCCGCGAGAAGGTCGGTGACGGCAAGGTTCTGCTGGCGCTGTCCGGCGGCGTTGACTCCTCGGTTGCAGCTGCTCTGCTGGCTGAGGCAGTAGGCAATCAGCTGACCTGCGTATTCGTAGACCACGGTCTGATGCGCAAGAACGAGGGTGATGAGGTTGAGGCAGCTTTCTCCAAGTGGGACATCAACCTGATCCGCATGAACGAGGAGGACGCATTCCTCGGCGCTCTCAAGGGTCTGACCGATCCGGAGGACAAGCGCAAGGCCATCGGTGCACAGTTCATCCGTACGTTTGAGAAGATGGGCAAGCAGATTGGTGAGCAGATCGGCAAGATCGACTATCTGGCACAGGGCACTATTTATCCGGACGTGATCGAGTCCGGCAAGGACGATGCCGCTGTCATCAAGAGCCACCACAACGTAGGCGGTCTGCCGGATTTTGTGGACTTCAAGGAGATCATCGAACCGCTGCGTATGCTGTTCAAGGACGAGGTTCGTCAGCTCGGCTTTGAGCTTGGTCTGTCCGAGCAGCTGGTTATGCGTCAGCCGTTCCCGGGGCCGGGTCTCGGCATCCGTATTACTGGCGAGATCACCAAGGAGAAGTGCGACATTCTGCGTGAGGCAGACGCAATCTTCCGCGAGGAGATCGCAAATGCAGGTCTGGACAAGGAGATCAACCAGTATTTTGCAGTTCTGACCAACACCCGCACCGTAGGTGTTATGGGCGACAGCCGCACCTATGACTACGCACTCGCGCTGCGCGGCGTAACCACCAGCGACTTCATGACCGCTGACTGGGCGCGCATTCCGTATGAGGTGCTTGATAAGGCTTCCAGCCGTATCGTAAATGAGGTTGTCGGTGTAAACCGTATTGTGTATGATATTACCAGTAAGCCGCCGGCTACGATTGAGTGGGAATAATTTCGCCCTTGAAAAAGTTCAGCAATAACAAGTCTTTTTCGCCATGAGTACCCTCAGTGGCAACAAAATGGCAACATTATTTGAATTATTGCGATAACAAAAAAGCGCTATCTGATTTGAAGCCAAGTCAGATAGCGCTTTTTCTTTTTTCTTTAGTCAGCTTTCAGTCGGTCTTTGAAAGCCTCCACCAGCGCATCGCTGAGTTGCTGGGACGGCACTTTTACATAGCCGGAGGTTTCATCATATTTCGGGTAGTTATAACGCCACTTGTCATAGTCTTCCCGGTTGATTTCGCCGTTGTGATATTTTTCTGCTTGTTCCGCCCACGCAGTGAGCATTTCGAATAGCTCGGCAGCGTCCTTTCCCTTCCGAGGGTCAACATGCAGCGAAACACCGTTCTCGCCGTTTTCTACTGTCAGACCGTAGCGATCTTCCAAAGTGAACAGCGTGTGCATCAGACCGAGATAGCTGTCAATGTCCGGCACGGACAGCGCCAGCGGCGATACCCCCAGCACCCCGGCAAGGTTCTCCGTCAGCTCCGCCTTGGGTGATCTGCTGCCCGACTCATATTGCGCCATACGGATGTCGGCGGTCTTTTCCGGAAAGCCAACCATCTGTCCCAGATATTTTTGTGTCATTCCTCGTAAGTTCCGGAAAAAGCGAATTCTTTCACCGATTGCCATAGTGCGATGCTCCTTCTTATGTATTATACCAGAAATATAGCATATACGTTTATATATTGTCAAGACAACAATAGCAAAATGGGTTAATATTATTCTTGGCTTTACGGATCATGCTTAGTATAATAACTATAGCAAATATAGTTAAGATATTTGCGAGACAACCGAATAACCGTTATACGCCACGGTAATGGCGTAACCGCTCGGGCAAATCGGAGTGCGGTCAGAAAGTTCTCCGACACGAAACAAGAAAACTATACTCTAATGAAAGGGGTGTTAAGAATGAACCGAACGAACTTTATGCGAGTTGAAGAAGTAGCAGAGGAATTGAATATTTCCAAATCCTACGCCTACAAGATCGTACAGATGTTAAATGCAGAACTGAAGGAGAGAGGGATTTTGACAATCTCCGGACGGGTGAACAGAAAGTATTTTATGGAGCGTACCTGTTATGGTACAGACCGAAAGGAGTAATTCAAGTGGCTGTTTACAAGGAATCTAAAAACAAATACATGGAGGGTAATCTATCGCTACACAGACTGGACCGGAGAGCGCAAGCAGTCCCAAAAGCGAGGCTTTCAGACGAAACGAGAGGCGCAGGCTTGGGAACGGGAACAGCTTAACAAATTGGGCGCTGACCTTGACATGACTTTTCAGAACTTTGTCGAACGTTACAAGGAAGATCGTCGAAACCGCATCAAAGACAGCACCTGGGAGAGCAAGGACCACATTATCCGAACCAAACTGCTGCCTTATTTCGGAAGGCTGAAAATGAGCAGCATCACTCCGCAGCAGATTATCCGCTGGCAGAATGAGCTGATCAACTATCGCGACAAAAATGGAAAGCCCTACTCGCCGGTTTATCTCAAGACCATTCAAAATCAACTGAGTGCAATCTTCAACCATGCGGTTCGGTATTACAACCTGAAAGAAAACCCCTGTGTAAAAGCAGGCAGCATGGGCAAGAAGAAAAGCCGTGAAATGCTGTTCTGGATCAAAGATGAATACCTGAAATTCATTGATGCTATGATGGACAAGCCGTTGTCCTTTTATGCTTTTGAAATGCTCTACTGGTGCGGTATCCGCGAGGGCGAACTGCTGGCATTAACACCGGCAGACTTTGACTTTGACAAACGCACAGTCACGATCAGCAAGACATTTCAACACACTGGTGGAAAAGACATCGTCACACCGCCCAAGACAGAAAAGAGCAATCGCACTATCACTATGCCGCTCTTTCTGGCAGACGAAATCCAGGAGTATTTGAAGATGCAATATGACATTGGCCTAGATGATCGGTTGTTTCCAATCACAAAGAGCTATCTTTATCGTGAAATGCAGCGCGGCTGCAAAGACACTGGAGTAAAGCGCATTCGCATTCACGACCTTCGTCACAGCCATATCAGCCTGCTGATTGATCAGGGATTTTCGGTAGTTGGAATTGCAGACCGTGTCGGTCATGAGAGCATCGACATCACCTACAACTATGCGCACCTGTTTCCGTCCAAGCAGACAGAAATGGCGGATAAGCTAGATATGGAAAGAGGTGAAATCTGATGTCACTGAAAAACCGTGATGAACACAACCGCTGGCGGAACAAAACAATAGCGTTTCGAGTTACCCACAAGGATGTAGTGGTGCATGGCAGTCCTCGCGTTTACAAATCGCTGCGTAATCAGTTTGCCGCCGTGCTGGATGAGTTGCGGCGTATCGAAGCCGGTGACGGTGTGAACGACGAGCTGCTTGACCTGATCGAAATAATGACTGACATTATGGGCGGAATGAAGGAGGCTGATACCCATGAGTGAAAAAGAAATGACCGCTCCAAATGTATCTGTTGGCGCAGATACGGAGCAGTCATCCCAAAACCTTATTGATAATAGTTTAACCGATTTTGACCCGAATTTCAAGGGTGGTGACGAAATGCAGAGAGAAATTCTGCGAATGATGGATCCGTCATACCTGAAAACCGTGGCAATGTCTGAGCTGCTGGACAACGTGTACCAGAGCAAGCCGCCCCTTGTGGACGGCCTGCTCTACCGGGGTACTTACCTTTTTGTAGGTGCTCCAAAGCTGGGCAAGAGCTTTCTGATGACCCAGCTTGCGTATCACATCAGCACCGGCACGCCGCTGTGGAATTATCCTGTCCACAAAGGCACGGTGCTGTACCTTGCCCTGGAGGATGATTACCGCCGCTTGCAAGAGCGCTCTTACCGGATGTTTGGCACAGCAGAGAACGAAAGCCTGTTCTTTTCTGTTTCTGCCGGACAGCTTGGCAGCGGTCTAGATGAGCAGCTCACCAATTTTCTACAGGAGCATCCAGACACTTCTCTTATCATCATCGACACGCTTCAGAAAGTGCGTGAAATCGGCGGAGACAATTACAGTTATGCTAACGACTATCAAATCATCACACGGTTGAAGGCGTTGGCGGATAACTATAGCATCTGCCTGCTCCTTGTCCATCATACTCGAAAGCAGCAATCGGACGATAAGTTTGATATGATCTCCGGCACCAACGGACTGTTGGGTGCAGCAGATGGAGCATTCCTGCTCACTAAGGAAAAGCGCACCGGAAATGCTGCCTTCCTCGATGTGTCTGGCAGAGATCAACCGGATCAGCGACTGCACCTTTTCCGCAATGAGGAAACCCTTGCGTGGGAGCTGGAGCGTGTGGAAACGGAGCTTTGGAAAGCGCCACCGGAGCCGCTATTGGAGCAGATTTCGGCTTTCCTTTCTTCGGGCAGTAAGGAATGGTCGGGAACGCCCACGGAGCTTGCGGCACTTCTCGGCGTGGATATGAAGCCCAATGCTCTGACAAGGAGGCTGAATGTCAACGCAGGGCGGCTGCTGAATGAGTACGGCATTCGATACGAAAGCAGCCGCAGCCGCAGCGAGCGAACCGTAAAGCTGACGGCGGATCAAGCGTGACGATATGTGACGGTGTGACGATATTTCTATGAGCGGGTGCGGTATCAAAAATACCGTCATCATCGTCATACACCGTCACGGTGTACCGTTTTGGCAGGTAAAGTTTAGGCGTGGTGCAGGGTGCCCTTTTCAAAGGGCGGCCCTGCTGGGGCGGAAACCGCAGTTGCCGGGGCAAAGCCTCTCTCGCCTGCCGGCTCGGTCAGTGCTTCTGCCGACCGAAGTCGGCAGAGGTCGCCGCCGGCGACCCGCACCCTCGGAGAGCGCAACAGCATCTTTTGATGGCCGCAGGCTGTCAAAAGTGCTTTTGCGTTACTCTTGGCAAGAGTAACAGAACCCGTCTACGGAAGGAACTGAAAGGAGTGAAGGAAATGAAACGAACGATCAGCGTTGAAGTCGGCAAAGGCTCCGTCAACCATAACAGCCGCAAATTCAAAGCGGAGAATGTGGACGGTGCGCGCAGCCATCTCAATATCGACTACTGCAACGAACGCATCCAGGATGTCTATCAAATGCTGTTCGGAGCGGCGCAGGAACGATTCAATGCCAGGCAGAAACGTGCCGACCGGCGCATTCCGAACTACTATGAGAAAATCTGTACCGGGCATCAGGAAAAACCTTTTCATGAGATCATCATTCAAATCGGCAACAAGGACGATATGAGCGCTCTGGGCGAAAATGCAGAACTGGCAAAAACTGTGCTGAACGAATACTATCAGGGCTTTCAGGCGCGAAATCCAAACCTTTATGTTTTCTCCGCACACCTGCATATGGACGAGGCAACGCCTCATCTGCACATTGACTTTGTTCCGTTCATCACCGGCAGCAAGCGCGGACTGGATACCCGTGTATCTCTCAAGCAGGCGCTCGCCGCGCAAGGTTTCAAAGGCGACACACGGAGCGATACCGAGTGGAATCAGTGGGTGCGCTCCGAAAAAGCTGACCTTGCTGCTAAGATGGAGCGGCACGGTATCGAATGGGAGCAGAAAGGCACCCATGACAAGCATCTTTCTGTGCTTGATTACAAGAAACAGGAGCGCAGCCGTGAGGTGCAGCAGCTTGGCGAGGAGATCGATGAACGCCGATGTGAGGTTCATAATCTTCAGCAGCAGGCAGAGAAATATAAGCAGGCGTTGGAGGATTGCAAATTGACGGAGGATATGCTGGAAACCGCACCGGAGTATCAGCTGCCGGAGCCGCCTACGCTGATGTCCGCTAAGACCTACAAAACAAGATTCGTTGATGCGATGGTTGAGCGGCTCAAGAAACTGGCAAAGACGCTGTTGGCACGGTATTTCGAGGTTCTGAACGATTACTTTCGAGTCAACGCAAACAACGGAAAGCTGTACCATGAGAACAAAAATCTGCGGGCAGATAACGCATGGCTCAGCCAGAAAAATGACAGGCTGGAAATCGAAAACAGAAACTATTCGCTGCTTCGCAAGCGGCTCGGCAAACAGCAGCTTGACGCATTGGTGGAGCAGGCAAAAGCAGCTAAACGCACCACCCGAAGCAAAAACGAAACGAGGGAAAAATGATGAAAAAGTACACCTTTGATGCGAAAAACGGCCTGTGGTACGAGCAGTGCGGGGAGTATCAGCTCCCCTGCCTGACCGTGCCGAACAGCAAAATGATCGGCAGATGGGGACAGCACCACCGCCGGTATCTCTGTCAGCACAAGTACGGTACTTATACCGCGCTGCTGCTTATGACTGCGGCTCATTTGTGGTGAAAGAAACAGCAGTTGCAGGAAAGAAGCAGAATAATCCTTATAACCGCTGCAAATCAACACCCAAAGGAGCGGATTCCTATGAAACCCTATTGGAGAAAATGGGCGGCACCTACCATCAGGAGGGCGATTATCTTATTCCTAATCTCTCGCTGCCAGATGAACCGGAATACCAGATCGGCAAGTACAGGCGTATGTGCCGCATGAACAGCATCCGCAGCTGCGGCGAAGAAATCGTTTTGACCGAGCTTGTATACGTATGACAGATGCCCGTTATTAGCTGCATAGCCGATAACGGGCATTATCTTTATTCTTTAGGCGGTATGAACTTATACTTGCCTTTTCAAAAGCCGCTGACAGGCTCGATCAAATCCGCATTTTTCAGTTTTGGAATGAGATTCCCTGCGGCAGTAACAGAATCCTTTGTGATAGCAGCGATGTCGAATCGGCCAAACACACCATCAACGCCCATATTCGCAAATACCAATTACATTCCCGAAAACTCTAAGCATTCTCCATCCTCTGGAATTAATACATGTCCATCCTTGCCGTGTTTCCTCAGAAAATCACGGAGTTCAGCGCGGGTGACAGTTGCATGATTGACGGCATCCATATGACTGGCGATGATAGTGGCATTCGGTGCAGCCTCACATACATTCAAAACATCCTCGGCTCCCATGATGAGACGCCCAAGCCCCATCAGCTCCGCACCGCAGGCATTGAGCACTACCACTTCCGGGCGATACTGTTCCAAAGCCCGTTCAACCCCTTTATAGTACACAGTATCCCCAGCCACATACAAGACAGGCTCCTCAGCCGCTTGAAGAATGATGCCGCAGACCGGTCCGGCCGTTTGGTCAGGTGACTCTCCATGCATAGCTTCCGTGCGAATGAGAACCACGCCGTCGAAGTCAGTCCCTTCATCCTTGAGTACCATGACGGAAGTGTAGCCAAATCCTTCAATTTGGGATTTGGTTTCTTCATTTACAGCGAAAACAGGAATACTTTTGTCCAGCATAGCTGCTGTTTCCGGGTCAAAATGGTCGGGATGGATATGGGTGACGATCATGGCATCGATTCCTTCCATGATCTGCTCCACAGGAAAGGGAAGTTCCGTTGTTGGGGAAGGGATTTTCGCCTTCTCCGGATCAGGTGAAGGTGCGCTCATACCGGTACCCTTCTTTTGAAACCAGGGGTCTATCAAAAAATGTTTGCCTGCACACTCAATGCGAATGGTGGCATTGCGAATCTGCTGAATCTTCATGTTTAGTCTCCTTTTGAGGGCTTATTATTCGCTGCAGAATTCCAATAAGCTCATGCTTTTTGAGTTCGCTTCCCGCTGTTTTCCGAGCCACGCACTTCCTCATGGTAAAAGTAATCCACAATGACCGGATGTCCCGGCTCTGCTCGTCCGTAGAGGAGTTCGTTGTCCACAAAGGGACAACCGCATTCTCTCGCAAGGTGCTCCGCCTGTTCTTCCAGACCACGGAAGTAGCTTCTGTCTCTCTTGTTGTAGATAGCGTCGTACAGTGGAACCAAGTCAGGATATTTTTTACAAATATAGTCCATGATGTCTTTTTTGAATCCGCCTCGCAGGTTTAGATTTTCCAGCCATACCAGGTCGCACTGATTTCTGACCTGATGGAAGATAGCCTCAAAATCCGTGATACCGGGAAAAACCGGAGCAATAAAGCATACGGTGCGGATACCCGCATCATAGATCTGCTTCATGGCATCCAGCCGTCGCTTGATGCTGACGGCATCGTCCATATCATTTTTAAAACCTTCGTCCAATGTATTGATCGACCAAGAGACCGTGACCTTTCCCAGTTCTTTCAGAAGGTCAATGTCACGGATTACCAAGTCTGACTTGGTACAGATGAGAATT
>OODK01001437.1_pt1 | contig 11548 bp, 7 predicted proteins | sample 1671371 | NCBI WGS metagenome assembly OODK01 (sample SAMN06348150, study PRJEB24527) | human gut metagenome | biome: human gut; feature: ankylosing spondylitis patient; material: feces | host: Homo sapiens | place: China | collected 2015-10 | reverse complement strand
GTCAGAAATAAACAACGTACAATATGGTATCACAAAAGGTGTATGGGTTGTAAATAAAACAAATAATAAAATCGAGCATGACCTATGTAAGTGTCTAAAATCTGGAAACAATAATAGATATAATTGGGTCTATGATAATACTCCGTATGTAGACAAAAGAAAATATCATGCACGTGGAAGAATTGAAACTTGTTCTTGGTGTGGCGGAAGCGGAGATATGTCAGATTGGAGAGCTGGTCACTATATTCGTTGTACTACCTGCGGTGGTAAAGGTTGGGTGGTTGAACATTATTGGTAAATCTCAGATGCGCCAGTACATCATCAGCCAGACAGGATAATCGAGTAGGAGGAAAACGAAGTAGTTTTCTTCCTACTTTGAGAGTATAAAATAGAGAGTGTACCAATGACTCCCATAGTCTTTTATCAGATTATGGGAGTCGTTGTTTATATATAATACACCTTGTTAGGCTCATTGAATAGGATAGCCTTCTTCCTTAATAGTAACTTGAAGTTGTTATACTATAATTCATTTATCAATTTATCAAGTGTATTCAGTTGCTTCTTACCTGCAATAACTTCTTTCAGCTCACGAAGTGCACCTCTCAAATCCTCTGCAATATTCTGAGTATTCTCAGAAACAAAGTCAGAAGGCGTAACCAGAACCAAACGAAAACTGCCTTCACGTGACTTTAAAATCACGTGTTCACCAGAATTTACCATAGAGAAATACTTTCCCTGATTGGCTCTAAAATCTCTTGCACTTACTATTGTCATATCTGTATACCTTTATGTTTACGCCACAAAGACAAGCATTCTTTTCATATTAGCAACCATTTTGGTACCAAAATTAATACCAAACATAAAAAAAGAGAGGAATGACATAACTTTTCAAGTTAAAATAAAAAAACGACTCCCATAATCCTTGCGGACTATGGGAGTCGTCATATTATGTAAATCTCGCTAAGAGCGAAGAATTACTTCTTGTTCAGTGCGAGGTCGATAGCAACGGCGATAGCTACAGAAGCACCTACCATCGGGTTGTTACCCATGCCGAGGAAGCCCATCATCTCTACGTGAGCAGGTACTGAAGAAGAACCTGCGAACTGAGCGTCAGAGTGCATACGACCGAGAGTATCGGTCATACCGTAAGAAGCAGGACCTGCTGCCATGTTGTCCGGGTGGAGTGTACGGCCTGTACCGCCACCAGAAGCAACTGAGAAGTAAGGCTTACCTGCGAGGATACGCTCCTTCTTGTATGTACCAGCTACCGGGTGCTGGAAACGTGTCGGGTTTGTAGAGTTACCTGTGATAGATACGTCTACGCCCTCGCTCCAGTTGATAGCTACACCCTCGCGAACGTCGTTAGCACCGTAGCAGTTAACCTTAGCGCGCGGACCGTCTGAGTAAGCGATGCGGTCTACTACCTTCAGCTCGCCTGTGTAGTAGTCGAACTCTGTCTTAACGTATGTGAAGCCGTTGATGCGGCTGATGATCTGAGCAGCGTCCTTGCCAAGACCGTTGAGGATAACGCGCAGCGGGTTCTTGCGAACCTTGTTTGCCATCTCTGCAATCTTGATAGCGCCCTCAGCAGCTGCGAATGACTCGTGACCTGCCAAGAAAGCGAAGCACTGTGTCTCCTCGCGGAGAAGACGAGCAGCGAGGTTGCCGTGACCGAGACCTACCTTGCGGTCGTCAGCTACAGAACCAGGGATGCAGAATGCCTGCAGACCTACACCGATTGCCTCAGCAGCGTCGGCAGCTGTCTTAACGCCACGCTTGATAGCGATGGCTGCGCCTGCAACGTATGCCCACTTTGCGTTCTCGAAGCAGATGCGCTGTGTGTCCTCACACATCTGATAAGGGTCAACACCTGCAGCTTCGCAAATCTCGTTAGCCTCTTCAAGGCTCTTGATTCCCTCAGCGTTGAGAGCGGCAAGAACCTGAGCCTCGCGGCGCTCCTGACTTTCGTAACTTACTTTTCTAATCATAGTTGTGTATCTCCTTATTATTCTTTACGTGGATCAATTGCTTTAACAACACCCTGCTCGGCAGTTGTACGACCGTAAGAGCCAGTGAACTTCTTCACAGCCTCGTTAGCGTCCATACCGTTCTTGATAGCTTCCATCATCTTGCCGAGGTGAACATACTCATAACCGCAAACCTGGTTGTCCTTGTCGAGGAACTGACGTGTGATGTAGCCCTCTGTGAGCTCCAAGTAGCGTGTACCCTTAGCTACTGTACCGTAGAGAGTACCTGTCTGTGAGCGAAGACCCTTGCCGAGGTCCTCAAGACCAGCACCGATTACGAGACCGCCCTCAGAGAATGCGCTCTGTGTACGTCCGTAAACAATCTGGAGGAAGAGCTCGCGCATAGCTGTGTTGATTGCATCGCAAACGAGGTCAGTGTTCAGAGCCTCGAGGATTGTCTTGCCCGGGAGAATCTCAGAAGCCATAGCTGCTGAGTGAGTCATACCGGTGCAACCGATAGTCTCAACGAGAGCCTCCTGGATAACGCCGTCCTTAACGTTCAGAGACAGCTTGCAGGCACCCTGCTGCGGAGCACACCAACCCACACCGTGAGTATAGCCAGAAATATCCTTAATCTCCTTGGCATAAATCCATTTTCCTTCCTCAGGAATTGGAGCCGGTCCGTGGTTAGGACCCTTTGCGACAACGCACATGTTGTCTACTTCTTTTGAATAAATCATAATCGGTTATAATAATTTAAATTATTAATGTGTAAAGTCTTTTCTACGAAAGCGGCACAAGCTTTTAAGGCTTGCACCCTTTACGCTTACAAAATTACAAAAAAAGAATTATACTATACCTATTTTGAGGTATTTTTTTGTTTCCATTTCGCGAATTATTCATTATTTGTTTTTTATTTGCACAATGGGACATCTACAATGCCGGCATTGCTTTTTATTAATATCCAGGGTTTTGCGCGAGATTAGGGTTCAGTTCGCGTGCTTTTTCCGGTATTGGGAATACTATAGTGTATCCCTTCTTGTCGGCGACTGACGGTGTGTGGATGTCGTACGGCTCACAGTAGGTGCCGAAGCGTATCATGTCCTGTCGGCGCCAGCCTTCCCACACGAGTTCTAAAAGACGTTCGTCGAGGATGTTCGCGAGTGTGGCTGCAAGCGAGGGCATTCCGGCACGCGAGCGCACGGCGTTGAGTTGCTCGTCGCCCGTCTCTCCGTTTCTCACCTTTGCCTCTGCCTTCATCAGCAGCACGTCGGCGTATCGGTAGAGCACGATGTCGTTGTCGGGCATACGTCCGTCGGAGTAGGCTGTGCGGTCTACCTCATATTTCTTCATGCGTGCTCCTGCCGTCTCGATGTATTTGCTTGCCGTGAGGTTCTGCTCAACAGCGAGTGGCATGTACTGAAGCGGCGTGCCGTCGTCGAGGGTTACATACTTGCCGTCCACCTCCACCCTACCCGTGTAGAAGTTAAGTTCGAGGCGCGTGTCGGGCGAGGCTGTGCCGTAACCGTTTACAGCCATGGTGTGCAGCGTGGCGCAGGTGCCGTTCTCGGAAGCTCCGCCGTATGCACCGCCGTGTGCGTAATGGCGCGAGCGGAACAGATAATGGAACTCGTTAAGATAGAGCATCTTGTCCAACGGAATGGTAAATATGTTCTCTTTCGAGTTTTCGTTGTGTACGGCGAAGTTGCTTGCATATTCGTTCTCGAGCGAATATCCGGCAGCTGCTATCAGGTCGCAATAGTGGATGCAGGTCTGCCATGCGTTCTTCTGTGCGCCGTCGACATTGAGCAATATCGTCTTGCCGTCTGGTCGTGACGCATCGGTCCAGTTGTCGTCGGTGTACACTTCGGCGTTGAGGGCGAGTTTGGCAAGCAGGAACCATGCCACCGGCCGCGTCACCCTACCGTAACAGTTGCCTTGCAGATTGCTGTGCTCAAGGGGCAGAAGCGGTGCCACGGTCTGCAGCTCGCTCACGATATAGCTGAACACTTCGCTGCGCTCGCTCTGTCGTATGTCGGCTGTCTTTTGCGCTGTCGACTCAAGTATGGGTATACGTCCGAACATGTCCATAGCATAATAGTAGAAAATGGCTCTAACGGCTCTCACTTCCGCCTTGTACTCGTCACGCTGTCTGTCTGTAAGCAGCGCCTTGTACTGGTCTATCGTCTCCAACGACTTTGTGGAGAGCACGATAACCTTATAGAGATATTTCCAGACGTTGTACAGATCGGTGTCGGTGGCAGTCCATGTATGGTTGTACATGTTTTGCCACAGTCCGCCGTCATACCAGTTGCCTCCGCGTATGGGCATGATAGCCTCGTCGGTGGTCAGCGTGTTGTAGTCGTATATGCCGCGGCATGTGCCCTGCAAACCTTCGCCCTCCTCGTGTGCACCTATATAGTTATACAGCGAAGCTACGGCGTTGACGTACAGGCTGTTGGCAGAGTCGTAAATATTCTGCTCCGGGACTTGGTCCTTTGGTGTCTCGTCGAGACAACTCGTCAGCGAGAGCGAAAGGGCGAGAACAGACAATGCGAAAAATTTATGTTTCATAGTCGTTAATCGTTACGTTGGTGAAAACATTTCGGGCTGTTTTAGAACTGCACGCTCACTCCCACGGAGTAGGTTCGATAGGTAGGATAGCAGCGCTTGTCGTCGATGCCCATTGACGAGTTGACAACATACGAGTTGATCATCGGTGTCAGTCCGCTGTAGGACGTGATGGTGGCAAGGTTGTTTACACTGCACGACACGCGCAGCGAGCGTACTATGTTGCTCTTCACCGGCACGTTGTAGCCGACGGTGAGATACTCGAAGTTGAGGTAGTCGCCGCGTTCGAGCCAATAGTCAGACACGTTCTGGTCGACTATGTTACGTTCGGGCGCACCCTTCATCACGTTGTATATCGGGAACGACGACATGTTGTTGTAAGCCAATGCCGTGCCGTTGAAGATCTTGTGCCCGAAGGCTCCGTTCATCTGCAGCGACATATAGAAATTCTTGTAGCGCAGCGATATGTTGGAGCCGAGCGTTGCCTTTGGCGTGGCTTGTCCGCAGATGCGTCGGTCGCCACCGTCGCCGAAGTCGATGGTGCCGTTGCGGTCGAGGTCTTCTATCCTATACTTCATTGTGCCCTGCTCGTCCTTGTAGAGTCCGGTGCAATGAGGCAGATAGAACACACCCAAGGGTTGTCCTACAATCTGGTAGAGCACATGGTTGTTGTCACCGCCGTTCTGACCGGCTCCGTCAATGGAACCAATGGCTGTGATGTTGGCAGCCGACATATTCATGCCGTTATAGTTGCCGGAGAGCGACAGCAACTTATTCTTCTGGAACGAGAGGTTCATGCTCACGTTCAGGTCTATATCCTTTGTCTGCACCGGGGCTATAGAGAAACCTATCTCAAGACCTTGGTTCGACATAGCGCCGATGTTTGCCAACAGCTTGTCGTAGGCAAACGGCGGCACGGGCACATCGTAGGAATAGAGCATGTCGGTAGTCTTAGAATAGTAGTACTCGGCAGTAAGCATCAAGCGGTTGTGCCACAGTCCGATCTCGCCACCTATATTGAACGTCGACTTTGTCTCCCATTTCAAGTCGGGGTTGTTGTTGCGTATGTTGCCGAGCGTCACAGTCGGCGTGTTGTTGACGGGTACGATGCCCGTCTGCTGCACATTGTTCATTGTAGTATAGGCGGATATGCCGCCCAGATTACCCGAGCGTCCGTAGCCTGTGCGCAGTTTCAGTGCGCTTATTCCGTCGCAACGGCTTAAGAAGTGCTCTTTCTTAACGTCCCATTCTGCCGAAACCGAGGGGAAGAAGCCCCACGTGTTGTTGTCGCCCACCATAGACGAACCGTCGCCACGCATAGTGAGCGTGAGCTTATACCTATTATATAATGTATAGGAGGCATTAGCCATGACCGATGCCAGCGACTGGTCTTCGTAGATGCTGCCCGTAGCGCCATAGGGACGCGACGCAGTGGCTCCGATGTTGTCGTAGCCGAACTCGTTTGTTGTTATGCCCTTGGCGCGTGTCCAGAATGCCGTGCGCTCAAGGTAATGGTATTCGGTGGAGAGTCCTGCTGCCAACGAGTGGATGCCCCATGTATGGGCATAGTCGAGCGAGACATTGCCGAGATACTCCTGTTTCTTGAATTCGCCGCGACATACGTTGCCCTGCGCCCACACCCATGTCGGGCAGAACTCAGAGTTTTCGTTTGAGGTGTACGAGTAGCTGCCGAATGCCGACAGATTGAGCAAGGGCGCAAGCTTGTAGAGCAGTCGCATATGGGTGTTGAAGTACATCTCCTTCTGGTCGCTACGCTCGGCAAGTACGGCAGAAGGCGGATTGATACGATATGCAGAACCGTTCTTTGTCCAGTTGCCGTTGGCATCGCGACCAGCAGGATAGGTAGGGTTCTGACAAGCAGCAGAGTAGAACAGCATCTGCGGGTCGAAGATGTCGTTGTTCTTGTACGTAGAGCCGAACACACCGAAGTCGCCGACGAGACGGTTGCCGAAAGCATGTTGCGTGACATCTATCTTTGCCACGAAATTGTTGTAGTCCTTGGTCTTTACGATGGTGTTATGGTCGATGTAGCCGAACGACGCACGATAGTTCGACTGTTCCGAACCACCGCTGAAAGCCAGGTAATGGTTCTGTACAAAGCCGGTTCGGGTGATTACGTCGTAGAAGTTGTTTTTGCATCCGCCGTTGTTGGCATACACCCCGAGGCGTTTGGCAGTAGCAAGATACTCGTCAGCCGACAGCATGTCGAGTTTCTTTGACATGGCTTCCAGTCCGATGTTCGCCTCGTAGGATATCTGGAAGCCTTTGCCTGTGCCCCTCTTTGTCTTCACCTCGATAACGCCCGACGCACCACGCGAGCCGTAGAGTGCGGTCTCGGCAGCATTCTTGAGCACCGCGAAACTCTCTATATCGGCAGGATAGATGGTGGAGAGCGTGGCTATGTCGCTTGTCACGCCGTCGATGATGACGAGCGGGTCGTTGCCTCCTACTATTGACGTGGTGCCGCGCACTCGCACCGACGAGAGTTGCGCCATACGGTCCATGCCGTTCGACGTAACGTTAACACCGGCGGCATTGCCGTTCAACACGTCGAGGGCATTGTTTACGATACCTTTGTTCTGTACCTTCAGGTATGTGGGGATCGTGTCGCGCTGCACGTTCAACTCCTGCACCTGAGCAGTGGCAAATGCTGGTATTTGCAGCAAGACGACTGTCGCAGCAAGTAAGTATTGGTATGGTTTAAGGTGTCTCATCATCTGTTCGTAATATATTTATGTTCTCAGTGAACTGTTCGGTTTTGTGCCGCTAAATTACAAATTATTTTGCTATTAAGCAAATAGACACATGCCATGTTGCCGCCACGAACCTTTTTTGTGTTAAAACATGATGTAATATTTTGCTAATCAGATAATAATAGGTAACTTTGCAGAAAATCTATAATACAACAAATCAATTTTTTAATAAAAACAATGAAACAACTTTTACGTAACGTAAGCGCGCTGGTAGCCTTGGTGGTTGTCAGCGTGTTGGGCATTGTTGATGCTAAAGCAGAGACAATTACCCCCCAACTGGTAACGACGTATGCCTGTTGAGTTCGCTCGACCTGACTACTGTCACTTATTTCAACGACGATAATAAGAATAAGGTGTATGCCGACAAGGCTACGTTTGGTACACCGCTTATTATAGCCGGCAACACCTACACAACGGGTGTTGGCACACATGCTCCTTCAAAATTTGTGGTGAAGGTGAATGGTGCCAAAAGTTTTCATGCTATTTTCGGTATTGATGCAGCAGCACCTACCCAGGCTAAGCACGGCATCGTTGACTACACTGTCACTACTTACAACAGCAGCAAGCAGGCTACGACTGTGAAGAGTGGCACTATCACTGTCAACGACGCTACCGGCACAACGATTGATGTTGACCTTACTGGCGCAGTGTATCTTATTCTCAACTTCGACAAGGGCGAAGAGGCATGGGGCGACCACGTGGATCTCGGCGACGCTTACTTCAAGTACGCTGGCACAGCTCCGCAGCTCATCAACGAGTCGGACATGTGGCAGGGTGGCTCTAACGTAGTCACTATTCCTGATGCTCCTTTGGGTCAGGAATACATCCGTCTGTCTTCTCTCGAAATAGAAAAGACCAAGTGCGGTTGGGAGAACCACACTCCGAAGAAGGACAAGAGCATCGACGGCAACAACATCACCATTGGTGGCAAGGTATACGAGAGCGGAGTGGGCACACACGGACCGTCGCAGATTATCATCAAGCTCAACGGTAACCGACTTCTACACTGTGCTCGGCGTTGACGACGAGGTGAAGGAGGCTGGCAACTTCGATTATCATGTTTACGTAAAGGCTGAAGGTGGCGCTACAGAGGATGTGGCTAAGGGTACTATCAACCGCTTCTCGAACCAGTCGGTAGACATCCACGCTGACAACCTCAGCGGTTGGAAGTATCTATATCTTGAGACATCAAACGGCAACGACGGCACAAACACTTGCGACCACGTCGACTGGGCTAACGCTTATCTCGTGTTCCAGGATCAGAACTCTACACGTCCGTGCATCGTGAGCGCAGAGGAACTCACCACAAAGCTCGCATGTGCTACAACCGTATTCTCGCAGCCTAACGTTCGCTTCATGCAGAAGGTTCGCTCTACCGTTACTGGCGCTCAGCTCTCTGTAAGCAATCTGCCTGCAGGTCTCACATGGAACGCAGCCCGCAATATCGTAGAGGGCGTAGTTGCTGAAGAAGGCGTATATACATATCAGATTAACGTTACTGCAGACGGCGAGACAACATCTGAGGATGTTACACTCACCGTATCAAGCACTCTGCAGCACCCCGTTCCGTTCATGGGCTGGCTCTCTTGGAACTCGGTTCAGGGCAACATCTCACAGAAAATCATTGAGCAGGCTGTAGAACTCTTCCAGAACAAGGGTCTGTACGAGTGCGGTTGGAACCACATCATGATGTACGACCTCTGGCAGGGCACACGCAAGACTGACGGCACACCGCAGCCTAACGCTTCACGCTTCCCGAACGGTCTGAAGACTGTTGCCGACTATGTTCACCAGAACGGCATGAAGTTCGGTCTTTATACCGACGCTGCTGACAGAACATGTGCTGGCGCATTTGGTTCGTATGGCTACGAGACAATCGACGCCAAGACATACGCCGAGTGGGGCGTAGACGTTGTGAAGTGCGACTACTGCTATGCGCCGGACGACGTAGAGACAGCCAAGAAGCGCTACAAGGCTCTTGCTGACGCTTTCGCTGCTGCTGGCAACAACACTATGCTCTATATCTGCGAGTGGGGCGTGCGCGAACCGTGGAAGTGGGGTGCTGAGGTAGGCGGACGCTGCTGGCGCATCTCGCAGGACGTACGCGACTGCTGGACCGGTTCGGGCAGCGGCGTGGGCGTTGTGCAGAGCATCGAGGCTATGAAGAACCTCTCTGCTTATCAGGGCGTGAACCGCTTCAACGATTCGGATATGCTTTGCACGGGTCTGCACGCTACGGGTAAGTCGTCTAACGACCTCTGCGGTGGCACTGGCGCCGGTATGACCGACGACGAGTATGCTACACAGTTCGCTCTCTGGTGTATGTGGTCTTCACCGATGGCTCTGTCGTTCGACCCGAGCAAGAACACCCTCACCGATGCCGACTTCAAGCTGCTGCGCAACAAGGAGCTTATCGCTCTCAACCAGGACCGCATGGGCCAGCAGGGCGACCTCATCTCAGAAGCAGACAACCTCGTTGTCTTCGCTAAGGACTGCGAGAACGGCGACGTGGCTCTCTCTGTAACCAACATGTCAAGCTCTGAGAAGCAGGCTACATTCGACTTCACAGCTATTCCGGCTCTCGACCCGACAAAGACATACACCGTTCGCGACGTGATGGAGAACGCTGAGGCAGGCGAGGCTACGGGCACATTCACAACCGATGTGCGCAAGCACGCTACACGTGTGTTCCGTCTGGCTGAGAAGAAGGTGGTTGACGGCGTAGCTTCTACGGTTGCTGCAAAGGATTTCAGCATTGTTGCTGGCAAGAACTGCGTTAAGATCAGTATGCCGGAGACTGCAGGACTCGCAAAGCGCATCCTCGTGAGCGACTTTGAGGGACGCGTTGTTAGCGGACTCACCACTACTGCCGACAAGGCAAAGGTGGAACTCGCAAAGGGCACATATCTCGTCACTATAGTATGCAATGCTCAGGCTACAACCGTGAAGGTGCAGATCTAATGCTACACGCATAGAATACCACTTATACATTTATATATAAACCGCCCGGATAGGACAGTCGGAAACGATGCCTATCCGGGCGTTTTTTTTGTATGTAACTGTTTCGTAAATAGCTTGTCAAGGTTTTTAAACACAAAAAAGACCGGGCAACGTGACGATTCACGCGCTCGGTCCTTTCATTTTCTTATTGTTTCTATTCAAACACACCACAAAGGTATAGAAAACTTTTGTAACTTTCCAAACAAATACGCAGTACGAACCGAAACATTCAGCGAACTTGTAGTTTTATTCAGCTAATAAGTATCGATTTGTAACAAAACTGAATATTATTGCAATAACTTACGCTCGAACCGATTATTCTTTATAATTTTGCAGACTAATATAGGAGGGTATGGCATCTTGCCATACCCACGCAGCCTTTAAGTTGTCATTATATAGCAGTGCGAGGGTGCGTGGGTATGGCAAGATGTACTACCCTCCTAATACTAAAGAAGGGTGCGTGGGTAGGGCAAGATGCCCTACCCTCCTAATAAAACAAAGATGAACAATAAGGAATATATAGAGAGGGGGCGCTTTGCGCCGTCGCCGACGGGACGTATGCATCTGGGCAATGTGTTCAGTGCGTTGTTGTCGTGGCTTTCGATAAGGGCGCAGGGTGGCAAATGGGTGCTGCGTATTGAGGATATTGATCCGCAGCGTTCGCGTATGGAGTATGCCGACTTGATTATGAGCGACCTCGAATGGCTCGGCCTGACGTGGGACGAGGGTCCATTCTATCAGAGCGAGCGTGGCGAGATATACGAGGCGGAGCTGCAGAAACTTGCTGACCGTGGTATGACGTATCCGTGCTACTGCACGCGTGCGGACATATTGGCTACGCAGGCTCCGCACGAGAGCGACGGGCGCGTGGTGTATAAGGGTACGTGCCGCAATCTGAAACTGGGGACGCATAGCGGACCGGCGGCTGTACGTATGCGTGTGCCGGAGGAGGGCGAGGGCATCGTGTCGTTCGTCGACGGACACTACGGCGAACAGACCGTAGACCTGACGACGCAATGCGGCGACTTCATCGTGCGACGCAAGGACGGGGCATGGGCTTACCAGCTGGCGGTGGTGGTGGACGATGCGCTGATGGGCATCACGGAGGTAGTGCGCGGTCGCGACTTGCTGCTATCGTCGCCGCAACAGATTTATCTGGCAAAGGAATTGGGATTTGCTCCACCGCGCTTCACTCATCTGCCGCTGCTCTGCAACACCGAGGGGCAGAGACTGTCG
>OODK01001433.1_pt1 | contig 11595 bp, 7 predicted proteins | sample 1671371 | NCBI WGS metagenome assembly OODK01 (sample SAMN06348150, study PRJEB24527) | human gut metagenome | biome: human gut; feature: ankylosing spondylitis patient; material: feces | host: Homo sapiens | place: China | collected 2015-10 | reverse complement strand
CGAAAGAGCATCGTCATGGATTCGGTGTGCAGCGTCTCGTCGGCAATCGACCAGGCAATGATCTGCCCCATGCCCTTGAGTAGTCCGTTGCGCGGGAAGTTGAGCAACATCACGAAGCTCGAAAACAGCTGCATCCCTTCGGTGAAGGCCGAAAAAGCGGCAATCTGGGCGGCAAGCTCGTTTTCCGACAGGCACTCGTTAAAAAACTCGTGCTTTTTGGCCATCGCCTCGTACTGCAGAAACTCGTTGTAGACGGTCTCGGGCAGGCCCAGCGTCTCGATCAAATGCGAGTATGCCGCGATATGCACCGCTTCTCGGCCGGCAAAGCTCGAGAGCATCATGCGGATTTCCGGTTGAGGAAACTGGGGCAGATAAGTCGTGACGTAGGCTCCCGACACGTCGATGTCACCCTGCGTGAAAAACCGCAGGATCTTCGTCAAAAAATCGCGTTCGGAATCCGTGAGCCTGAGCTGGAAGTCCTTGACGTCTTCCATCATCGGCACTTCCGTCCAAAGCCAGTGCATTTGTTCGCTTTGAACGAACGCATCGTAGGCCCACGGGTAGGCAAAGGGCTTGAAGTAATTGCGGTTGCCCGCGAGTTTCAGTGCGCTTTTCTGCATTTCTTATCCTTCACAAGCAAGGCAGCCGGTGTCGTCGGCCACAGCCCGCATATCAATTTCGTCCTCAAGACGCCGACGGACGGCAACCTGGCCGACCTTGTCGGCTTTTCTCAGCTTGTCGCTGCGGCAGTAGTAAAGAGACTTCAGCCCCTTCTTCCAAGCCATAAAATGGCAGGCGTGCAGATAACCGATCGGCACGTCGGGTGCAAAGAAGAGATTGACGCTCTGGCCCTGGTCAATATAGGGCTGGCGATCAGCTGCCAGTTCAATGATCCAACGCTGATCGATTTCCTGAGCCGTCTTGAATACGTCTCTGACCTGCTGCGGCAAATCCGTGCGGTGTTGCACGCTGCCGTCGTGGGCAATCAGATCACTCCAGACTTCGTCTGTATCGAGACCGAGTTCAGCCAAAACGCGTTTGAGGAAGCGATTCTTGACGATATGCGCGCCGGAAATCGTGTCCTGCCGGAAAACGTTGGCTCGAATCGGTTCGATTGACGGGCTCGTGCCGCCCGTGATCAACGACGACGAGGCGTTAGGAGCCACGGCCATCCAGTGGCTGAAACGACGGCTGACGCCGGCAGCGGCCGCATCGGGACATGCTCCGCGCTTTTCACACAGAACCTTGTCGGCACGCTCGCATTCGTTTCGGATGTGGCGAAACATCGCCATGTTGGTCACTTTTGCGACAACGCTCTCAAAGGCAATGCCGTTTTTCTGCAGATAGGCATGGAAGCCCATGGCACCGAGCCCCACACTACGCTCGCGCATGGCGCTCAATCTCGCACGCGCAATCGTGTCCGGAGCGTGATCGATGAAGTATTGAAGCACGTTGTCGAGAAATTCCATCACGTCCTCGATGAACTGAGGCACGTGCTTCCATTGATCGAAATACTCCAGATTCACGGACGAAAGACAGCAGACGGCCGTACGCTCCTCGTTCGTGGGCAAGAATATTTCGGTGCAAAGGTTCGATCCGTTGATCTTGAGCCCCTGATCGGCAAGCCACTTGGGCAACACGCGGTTGGCCGTATCGGTAAAGACCAGGTACGGTTCGCCGGTGTGCATGCGCATTTCCAAAATACGCTGCCAGAGATCACGGGCACTCACCGTTTCAACCACTTTACCGGTGGCCGGGTGTTTGAGCTCCCACGAATCGTCATAGTCGGCATCACGCATACTCGCTTCGATCTTCTCCATGAAGGCGTCGGAAATATTGATGCCATGATGCAGATTGAGTGCGCGCATATTGGGGTCGCCCGTGGGCTTGCGCATCTCAATGAACTGAACGATGTCAGGATGATCAATCGACAGGAAGGCCGCGTAGGACCCGCGCCGCGTCGAACCTTGACGATACGCAAGACAGGCCGCATCGTAGACCTTGAGATGAGGCATAACACCCACGCTTTTGTCGTCAGCATTGCGAATGCCCACGTGAATGCCGACGCCACCGCCGAGCATCGAAAGCCAGTTGACTTCGGAAAGCGTATTGACCAGCCCTTCGGCCGTATCAGGCATGTAGCTCAGAAAGCACGAGACCGGCAGACCGCGCTTGTTACGCCCGAAGCTCAAAACAGGCGTCGAAAAACTCAGCCAATGGCGACTCGCATAGTCATAAATACGTTGCGCATGTTCGGGATTGCTCGCAAAGCTTTCCGCCACAAAGGCGTAGCGTTCCTGCGGAGATGTTTCCCCTTCTCGCATATAGCTTTCGCGCAAGCGTTGCAGCCCCAACTCGTCAAAAAGCGCATCGCGCGATAAATCGATCTGAACGGACATAACTGATTACCCGGCAAGAAAAAAGAGCTAACCGCTGATGCGCGGCGCCTCTGATTTAGATGTTCGAAAAATACTATATGGCGACATGTTCGATCGCAATCACACAATATGCTGTTGTCTTTGCCGATGACTCGGCGCCAACCCGTTGATACAGCGGCAAAAATTGTCCCCGCTCTCAAAACAACAAAACACACTTTTTGCCTTTTTCGACTGCCAAAAATGACAGTCTGCGTCTTTTCGCGCAATGAAAGCCACGTAAAGCGTTCTTTTTCTACCGAGAAATAGAAGTTCAGCAGTAGAAGGAGGTAGAATGCGGGTTTTCCTGCTTGTGACGGGAGGGGTGATTATTCCCGTCATTTTTGTCTGCCAAGTACAAGAAACTTTGTGACGCTGTCGGCAAAGTGTTTCGTCGCAATCCGGACCGACGTTCTGATTTCGCGCAACGTTCCACAACATTTTCCCTAAAAACAGATCACTAGAAAGTTTGCTTTCCATCGAACTTTCATCAAGTTTTCATTTGCTCTGCAGATAAAGCACCTAAACTCTAGGCTGTCTCTTTCCTGCCTAAAAAAACAACAAGGACAGAGCGCATAAGTAGCCGTCACCGCTTTATTGTCGTTTGAGCGCTACAAAATCAAACTCTCGGAGCCAAAGTCGTCATGGACTTTCTTAATCATCTCGTCAGTGAGATCAACAGTGTCCTTTGGGGCGTTTTCTGCCTGATTCCCTTGCTGTGCGGCACGGGCATCTTCTACAGCATCAAGCTTCGTTTTGTGCAGGTACGCAAGTTCGGCCTCGCCACGCGTTTACTGTTCGGCGGCGCCACGCTTTTTGGCAAGCGTGCCGATAAAACGGGCATGAGCTCATTCCAAGCTTTGGCTACCGCCATCGCTGCTCAAGTGGGTACCGGCAACGTTGCGGGTACGGCCACTGCTATCGTCTCGGGCGGCCCCGGCGCCTTGTTCTGGCTGTGGGTTGCCGCCTTCTTCGGTATGGCCACCATCTTTGCCGAAGCGGTGCTGGCTCAGACCTTCAAAGGCAAAGACGCCAACGGCCACGTGGTCGGCGGTCCTGCGTACTACATCACCAAGGGTATGGGTGAAAAATGGCGTCCGATGGCCGTCTTCTTCTCTATCGCCATCATCATTGCTCTGGGTTGCATCGGCAACATGGTGCAATCCAATTCGATTTCCAACGCCATGCACACGGCTTTCGGCGTTCCGCTGGTCATCACCGGTATTGTGACAGCCATTCTCGCCGGTGCGGTTTTCTTCGGCGGCGTCGCCCGTTTGGCGTCTGTGACTGAGAAAATCGTTCCCTTCATGGCCGCCATTTACATCATCGGCGGCTCCTACGTCATTGCTTGTCACGCCGGAGAACTTGGCAATGCGTTCCGTCTGATCTTTGTGGCTGCATTTGATCCTCAGGCTGTTATGGGCGGCGCACTCGGTCTGACGGTTGCCAAAGCCATGCAGTTCGGCGTTGCCCGCGGCTTGTTCTCCAACGAAGCCGGTATGGGTTCCACACCGCACGCTCACGCCGTTGCCAAAGTAGAGCACCCGGCCGAACAGGGGCTCGTCGCCATCTTCGGCGTTTTCGCCACCCTGATCGTTGTTACCTTCACGGGCATCGTGATTCTCGTGACCGGCGTACTCGACTTCCAGAGCACCGGCATTGCGCTCACTCAGAAGGCTTACAACGTGGGGCTGGGTTCGTTCGGCGTAAGTTTTGTTGCTATCTGCCTCTTCTTCTTTGCCTATTCAACGATCATCGGCTGGTACTTCTTTGCCGAACAGAACGTGCGCTTCCTCTTCTCTGAAAAAGCGCTCCTTCCCTATCGCGTGATTGTCTGCGCCTTCATCATTGTCGGCGCCACGCTCAAGGTTGATCTGGTGTGGGCACTGGCCGACCTCTTCAACGGCCTGATGGTCATTCCCAACCTGATTGCATTGATTGCTCTGCACAAGGTTGTCGGCAACTGCCTTGATGACTTTGAAGCCAAGTTGGCCAAATACGAGAAGACACAACAAAACATCTCTCACAGTTAACGAGAGTTTTGCTGCAGGCAGTACGAGGCGCTTTCTTCACGAATGCGCCTCGTTTTGCATCTGCTCACGGACATCCAAACCGACACATCACACGGGCATGGTCATGCAAACGATTGAGGACCGCCTCAATCTCCGCACCCTGTAGCAGTTGCGTCTCGGGAGCCTCGTCGGCAACCGCACGTAACCAAAAACGCTCGCGGTTTACAGCACGATCGTATTGTTGTGCGGCCATTTCAGAAACCAGCACCGCCCCGGCTTCGAGTCTCTCGCGACTGCACTCGATGATTGCCTCGGCATACGTTTCGTTGCGATCCATCCAATGGAATAAATGCTCGGGCGCAGCAAGACGGTCCGATTTGCTGCGATTGCACTTCGGACAAGCCAGTACAAAGTTAAATGTCCTTGTATGCGCGAATCGCGAGTACGGCAAAAAGTGGTCAACGTCGCAACCGGAATCCAACTTGCGACCGCAGTAAAAGCACGTCTGCGCAGGCGTCGATTCCCTCAACACGTCTCGAATGGCCGCAAGCGTTTCCGAGCGATGCGGATAGAACAGAAAGTCGCGCAGCGTGGATTCCGGCGTCTCGCCAAGCACGCCGGAATTGGCCCGGATTGAGCGCAGCATCTTCTCCCACCGCGAAAAGATCAGTTCCTGAACGATCGGCTGAAACCGACACAGCAAAACTGCGACTTCTCGACGTACATAAATCCGATTGGTACGATCGTCCTTATCAAACAGGAACTCGTAGCCTTGCATGTACTGCAACGGATTTTTCTTCAGAACTCGCGTCTGACAGTCCTTGACCAGCCGATCGAAATCCTTCTCAAAACGCTGCGCCTGCAAAAATGTCAGCCATTGCGCGTCTGCCGGACACAACCGTTCCTGAAAAGCCTGAATCAGCGAAATGACAAGCGCATTACTGCCGCCGAAGCTTTGTCGCAACACAGCGTCTTTAACAGAACTCTTGTCGGCTCGCGGATAGGCTTTGGCTTGTGGCCAATAGATGCGCAAAAACTCAAGCGCCAGCTCGCGATAGCTGATCTCAAAAACTTCCGAATCAGGATGATTTACAAAAGGAATTTCTCCTGCCTTGTTCGTGACGGCCAGCACCAATGCCAACTTGTAGGTGGTGTTGAGATCGTTGCCAAGTATCAGCTTCTGAATCGAAAGCAGAAAGTCTTCGACTGACAAAGTCATTTGAGAGGTCCACAAACGTAGAAGACACCGTTCGGACCATTGTACCTTCATCCCGGACCACGAAAATACGGGCAAAGCACAACACCTTGCCCGTCAAGGAGATTGCGGTTTTCCGAAGAAGTTGCCTTCCCGGAAAACCACCTGAGGAGACAAATTATTTGCCGAGTACCTGAGCAGCGGCGTTTTCACCGGCCAGGCGACCGAACGTGATGGTTTCACTGATCGAGTTGCCGCCAAGGCGGTTCTTGCCGTGCACGCCACCCGTGACTTCACCGGCCGCATACAAGCCGCCGATGGGCTTGCCGGAGGTGTTGATCACCTGCGTCTTGCCGTTGAACTTCAGGCCTCCCATGTAGTAGTGGATAGCCGGCGTGATTTCGATGGCGTAGAACGGAGCCTTGTCGACCTTGAGCTTGGCATTCAGACCTGGACGGTTGAAGTCGGGATCCTTGCCGGCTTCGGCGTACTTGTTGTACTGAGCAATTGTCGCTTCAAGGTTCTTGGGATCGATGCCTGCGTTCTTAGCAAGTTCCGCCAGCGTCTTGCCTTCCTTGGCAAGCCCCAGTTCGAAAGCCGCACCGGTTTGCTTAACACTCTGACGAACCTTATCGTCAAAGATTTCAAAAGCCGTGCCACCGGTTTGCTTCGACACAGCAGCACTCGTCACGTCGCGCGTGGTGAGTTCGCTGATAAAGCGCTTGCCTTCGCGGTTCACAAACACAGCACCTGCTCCGCGCACCGTTTCGGAAACAATCACGGGGCTGCCGACCAACAATGTCGGATTGAGCTGAATTTCCTTGGCATCGACCACAGCCGCGCCAACCTTCTGTGCGAGCACCATGCCGTCGCCCTGGCTGCCCGGCTGATTGGACGTCTTCACATCCGCGCTGATGTCCGGACGCAGCGACTGAACGAGCTTAGCATTGGCGCCGATGCCGCCCGTAGCCAAAACCACAGCCTTGGCATTGATGCGATACAGGCCCGAATGCTTGCCTTTGATGAGCGCACCGGTCACATTGCCCTTGTCGTCGGTATAAAGCTTGACCATCTTGGAGTTCAAGCGCAGATCAAGATTGGTTTCCTTAGCGTGATCGCGGAAGAACTTGGAAAGATACGGTCCCACGAAAACGCCGCCCGCAGGTCCGTGCATACGAGCTGCCGAGGCACCGCCGCCGCGGCCGACATGCGAGAGCACAGCACCGCGATCGGCAAGCCACTTGATCGAATCAGCTGAACGTTCGGCCAGTATCTTTGCAAGCTCGGGGTTGCTCACGTTCTTGCCGCCCTTCATCGTGTCTTCGAACATCAGCTTGGCATTGTCCTCAATGCCTTTTTCCTTCTGATAAGGAGTGCCGGCCGCATTCATGCCGCCAGCTGCAAGCTGGCTGTTGCCGCCCGGCACCGCCATCTTTTCGACCATGATGATGTTCTTCACACCGGCTTCCTGTGCCGTAAAGGCTGCCACAAAGCCTGCCGCACCGGATCCGACCACCAGGATATCGGTGGTTTCCGTCCGTTCGGGCTTGGCGTTGTCGTACTTCGTCAGATCTTCATACTGAGAAGCCGGCTTGGCACCCTTGCCGAACTTCATATCCTTCATGGACGGGAAATCATGACAGTTGGTGCAGTACGCAACGGAAGGCGTATGGCCAGAATGGCCAGGCCGTGCACTGAACGTCACCCAAGTGACTCTTGTGCGGATTGGGCTGATGCGGCTTTTCCGTTTTCTTGACCAATGCGTTGGGCTCGTGGCACATCACGCATTGCTTATTGATTTCCGTTTCCGAATCACTGACCTTGTCCGTGGTGTGACACATCTGACAAGAGATTCCCTTCTGGTTGTGAGCACCCGCCAAGAACGAGGCTTTGTCTCCCTGCGAATAGGATTTCGTCATTTCGGCTGAAAACGCATAGGCGCCGGACGACAAACCGAGGCCGAGAATAACCGCACTCGCCAAAATGGTCAGTCGTTGGAATTTCATCTTTCTCTCCTTGCTTTATTGTTTAGCAAATCCGAATCCCTCTCAGAAACTCGAATTTTTTCGGCAAAGTCCAAAATCAGTTGGGGAGCTAATAATTTCGGACTTCTTACGGGCATGTTAAGCTTAGGAAAAGAATTCATCCATCAGTCTTTTTCAAAGGTTACGTTCGGAATTTCCGAATGAATCGCACCTTTTTTGCTTTCGCAATGCAGCACTTTTCCTTAATTGATCTCAAAACATTTCGCGCCGTGGCCGACGAAGGCAATCTCACGCGAGGAGCTGCACGAGTGCATTTGAGTCCCTCGACCGTCTGCGCCCGCATCAAAGGACTCGAGTCAAGTTTGGGGGTGCCTCTTTTCACACGATCGGCACAGGGTATGGCAGTAACGCCTGCCGGCGAAATCGTGCGGCAGGGAGCTCTTCGCATTGAGCGCGACATTGATGGCATGCTTCGCGATCTCGAGCCTTTCGTGAGTCGCGAGGCCGGCACGCTTCGGATCGTCTCTAACTACGGCGCTGCCATGAACTTTCTGGCCGATGGGCTGGCGCGTTTTTTGAAGGCACATCCTGACGTTTCGATCTCTCACCATCGCTGTTCTTCACGCGACGTGGTCGAGGCCGTTGCCGAAGACAAAGCCGACATCGGCCTGAGCGCATTCGTTGGCGACTATCCGGGCGTTACTTTCATAGACTACGCCCGCGACGATCTTGTGGTGATCGTAAGCATCGATTCCCCGTTGGCGCACCGTGAAGCATTGGATTTCGCCGAATGTCTGAACGAGAACTTCGTCTCCCTGAGCGAACACGTCGAAATGCAGCGTTTCGTCGACGAAAGAGCGAGAGAACTCGGCCACAAGCTCGTTCCCAAGGTTCGCGTCTCCAATCAACCAATCCTCTTTCAGATGGCCGCCGCAGGTGTTGGAATCGGCATTGCGAGCCGCGTCGCTTTCGAAGCTCAGCCCCACCCGCGCGCCCGTGCGGTAAAGCTCACCAACGCCTGGGCGCAGCGCCACATTCGAATTGCGATCCCTGCGCAAAAGGAACGGCAGCTTCGTTGGGCCACGGAGCTCGTCGAAGCGCTGAGAAACGGCACCAATTTCACAATCCCTCAATCAAACTGAATTTTTTGAAAATTGACCGCTGTTTTGCTCGGCTAAAATCGGGCGCATTACCAAAACAACCGTTTCAAGCTTCGTTATCAGCCCAATTTCGAAACCACCGTGAAAACCATCGACAACCTCGAAGCGTGGGAGGTGCTCGTCGTTGCCGCCCGTACGCGCAGTCTCTCGCGCACCGCTATTGTCCTTGATCTTGATTTGCCCAAGGTCTCGCGCCTTCTTCACAACCTTGAAGAAGAGCTCGGCTTCGCGCTCTTTGACAAGTCTCACCGTCCGATCTCACCCACGCCGCGCTGTGCCGAACTCGTCAAGTCCGTCGAACCTCTTGTCACCGGTTTTCGCAATCTGGAAATCTTCACCCGCAATCATCTGACGGACAAACTCACCATTCGCTTTGCCGCCCCCATTGAGCTTGCGAGATTATTTTTCTCCGAAGCCTTACTGCACTACTCGAGCGACCACCCCGATGTGGAATTTGCGATCCTGCCCGAAGTTCATCCGGATGCGATCCGGGCAGACACGGTTGATGCCATCGTCGCTAACCGCCTTCCGCTTGATGATTCCGGCCTCGTCGTTCGGCAATACAACAGCTCCTCCACGCCGGTGTTCGCCACACCCGAATACCTGAATAAACACGGCATCCCCAAATCCCCCGAAGACCTTTCCGAGCACACCGGACTGCTGCTTAAAACCGTGGCTCATGACCCAACGGACGTTCTGTACAACGTCGGTGGCGACTGCGCGCCGATTCACTGGAAAAACACGTTCATGACGCACGACCAGATGAGTTTGAAGCAATTGCTGCTCAACCATCAGGGCATTACCGTGGACCTCTATGCCGGCCACGTACTCGAGGAACTTCAAAACGGAACGGTTGTTCCCATTCTCGAAGGTTGGGAGCGAGAAGTCTGGACAATGTGCCTGATCACTCGTCTGGAAGACGAGCGCAATTCCCCGAGACTGCGTGCGTTTGCCGAATGGTTCATGATCACTCTCGGCACTCGGATGCGAAACTTCAGCAAGCTCGCGCACATGGCCGCAACTGTTGCGTTCGACCGTGCCCGCCGACAGTCAGGCAATTGAGCAATACCGAAGAATCGCCCGCGCTGCGCGTCTTCCGTCGGCCACCGCCGTCGACACAAAAGCCGCTCCGCGCACAGCATCACCCCCGGCGTAAATTCCGGCCACGTTCGTCGCGTTGTTGTCATCCACGCAAATGCGGCCCGCGTTATCAAATGCAACGCCGCTGCCGGCCAACCAGGGAATCGGTTCCGGCCTAAATCCGTAGGCAACAAAAACAACATCCGCAGGCACTTCGAGTTCTTTTCCGTCCCCATCCCTGCACAAAACTGCCGACACAATGCCGCCGGCAGACACGAGACGCTCTACCTGCAACCCGCAAAGAATCTCTGCTCCCTCTTCTTGGGCCTGTTGCAGTTCGCCAACCATAGCTCGCAGTGCTTCTCTCGGCTTTCTTGCCACAGCCGTCGCCGAGGCCGCCCCTTCTCGAATCGCACAGCGCAAGCAATCCACCGCCGTATCGCCGCCGCCGAGCACCACGACGCGTTTGCCTTTTACATCCGGCATTTGGTTCGACTCACCGAGCGCTCGACGACTGACTGCTCCCAACAGCACCATGGCAGGCAACACCCCAGGCAAATCCTCTCCCGGCAGTGACAGACCGACGGCGCAACCCGCGCCGGTGGCCACAAACACCGCATCGTTTTGCCGACGAATCGACTCGAAGTCCAGCTCCTTGCCCAATGTCGTTGCCATCACCAGCTTCACGCCCAGTTCGTTTAAGAGCGCTCTGCGCCGCGCAACAACGTCTCGCGAAAGCTTAAACGGCGGAATGCCGTAGGAAAGAAGCCCGCCAATATCCCTTTCTTTGTCGTAAACCGTCACATTCACGCCGCGTCTGGCCAGATAATCGGCACAAGCCAGCCCCGCCGGTCCTGCTCCGATAACCGCTGCTTTGGCAGACACTCTCGCGCGACGAATGCCGGGTTTGAATCCGTGGTCAAGCGCATACTGCGACACCGCGCGTTCGATATCGGAAATCATCACTGCGCCTTCGGCTTCCTGCATGGAGCACACACGCTCGCAGAACCGTTCGGACGGACAAACCCTTCCGCAGATTTCAGGCAAGGCGCCTTCCTGCAGCATCAATCGAGCCGCACCATCCACATCGCCCCGACTCAAAAGAGCCATCCACTGCGACACACGGTTACCCTGAGGGCAGACCGAGGTGCATCGACCGCATCGCAAGCAACGCGAGCTCTGCCTGACAGCCTCCCGAATATCGAGCGGCCGCCTGACTTCTTCGTAACCGACGAGACGTTCAGCGACAGGCACGATTTCGATTCGGCCGCGCGCCGGCATCGGAGCCGTCTCGACAAAAGGCGACGACGGCAGCAACGGGAAACTCACTGCTCGTGAAGGGCAAACTTCGGCACAGGCACGGCACTTGATGCACACTGAAACGTCAGCGCTCGTCAATTTTCCCCTTCTGAGATCAATACCCTCCGGACAAGCGTCCGCACAAATGCGGCAGTCCACGCCATGCGTCGCATGCACGCAGGCTTTGGGATTGATGCGCGGCACAAAAAGGCGATTCAATCGGCTCATCAGCCCGATTAGGGCTCCCAGCGGACAGAAATTGCGGCACCAACGTCGCAGCACCAGCAGTTCCAAGACAAGAAATGCCGCAAAAATCAAAACTTCCCAGCCCGATTCATTGAATTGGAACAACCGCGAAAGTGCGATCACCACGGCAAAGGTCAGACCGACGGGGCAGATCAAGCAGAACACAGGAAAGCCGAATACGGCACTTGAGGCCAGAGCGCCGGC
>OODK01001428.1_pt1 | contig 11624 bp, 9 predicted proteins | sample 1671371 | NCBI WGS metagenome assembly OODK01 (sample SAMN06348150, study PRJEB24527) | human gut metagenome | biome: human gut; feature: ankylosing spondylitis patient; material: feces | host: Homo sapiens | place: China | collected 2015-10 | reverse complement strand
TCCTCCTTTACACTTTAATTCAAATCTTTATTAAAAAATATTTCATCTTATTTAACAAGAAACCATATTTATATAACAACATAAAATACACTAAGTTATTTTATTGAACATATATCGTACTTTATCTATCCGACTATTTGGACGACGGGGCTGGCAAACAGGTTCACCGGTAGTAACATGGTACCCTTTTAACTCTGTTAAACAAACACTACGTCCATTTGTAAAGAAAGTTAAATCACTACGATATTCTTGAATACACCGAGCAGGGATTTCTCCACTAAGAATGACCTCATTATTTTTCAATTGAGTGTCTACGATGTTCGCACAATATTTAGGAGCATCGATGTATGCTCGTGAAAGATATTCCTGTGGCGCATAAATTTTAAAACTAAGATATGGCTCTAACAATTCTGTTCCAGCTTTTTTTAAGACTTGTTCCAATACAATAGGAGCAAGCATCCGAAAATCTGCTGGGGTACTAACAGGGCTATAGTATAAGCCATACTTAAAACAGATTTTACAGTCCGTCACATTCCAACCATACAATCCTTGTTCACAGCCATAGCGTATCCCCTCCATAACTGCATTTTGAAACGATTGATTTAAGTATCCAAGAGAAACCGAGCTCTCATACTGTACTCCGCTCCCTAATGGAAGCGGTGCTACAGATAGACCAATGGAAGCCCAGAAAGGATTCGGTGGAACTTCGATGTGAATGGTATACTCTGCTTTTTTTAACGGTCTTTCCATATAAATGATTGTAGGCTCTTTTATTTCTATCTCCACATGATACTTTTCTTGCAGCAGAGCACAAGTCACTTCCATTTGTACTTTCCCTAAGAAAGAAAGTATAATTTCATGTGTCGTAGAATCCACGTAATATCGTAGAAGCGGATCACTATCTGAGATTTCCAAAAGGGCATCAAGCAACATTTCTCTCTGTTCAGGTTTACTCGGTTCAACAGTTGTTTGTAGTAGAGGGTGCGGATTTTCAATCTTTTTTCTCTGTGGCAATAGCTTTGTATCTCCAAGAACACTATTTAACTTCAAAAACTCATTCTGCAAAATAACAATTTCCCCGGAATAAGCCTTATCGATTTTACATAATTCACCATTTATTGAAGTATACATTTCTGTAATTTTTATTTTTTCCTTTTCCGATATTCTAACCGAATCTCGCAAATGCAGTACGCCACTATAAAGACGTATATATGCAAGACGCTGTCTTTTTTCCGAATACTCAATTTTGAAAACTTTTCCGCAAAGTTCAGACTGACCTCGATGTGTTGATGAATAAAATTTATTCGTAATCACTTCTATAAGGTTATCAATCCCTATATTGTTTTTTGCACTTCCGTGATAAACAGGGAACAGAGAACAATTCTGAAATCTTATGCTTTCCTCTTGTTCGAGTTCCAATGCTTCTAATGATTTACCGGACATATATTTCTCTAAAAGGTCATCGTTTCCCTCTATTACCGTATCCCATTGTTCAGATTCGGTAAAGTTCGTCACACACATATTAGGATACAGTTCTACCTTCTGTTTGATTACAATTTCGGCAGAAAGTTTCTCTTTAATATCCTGATAAACCGTTGATAAATCAATTCCATTTTGGTCAATCTTATTGATAAAAAAGATTGTGGGAATCCCCATTTTCCTAAGTGCATGAAATAATATACGAGTTTGTGCTTGTACGCCATCTTTTGCAGAAATCAGTAGAATTGCCCCATCTAAAACTGATAATGAACGATATACTTCTGCTAAGAAATCCATATGTCCTGGCGTGTCTATGATGTTCACCTTCGTATTTTCCCACTGAAAAGAGGTTATTCCTGTCTGAATTGTAATTCCTCTCTGACGTTCTAAAAGCGTATTATCCGTCCTCGTTGTACCTTTGTCCACGCTTCCTAATTCTGTAATCGCTCCACTGTTATATAATAAGCTTTCTGTTAAGGTAGTTTTTCCCGCATCAACATGAGCTAAAACTCCAATATTAATAATTTTCATGTGATTTTCCTCCATTCAAAAGCCCAAAAGGGCATAAAAATCCCAGTGATAAATACTCTTATCACTGGGATTTTTATGCATAACCATAGGCATACAAAGCATACAGATATTCTCCGGATACTTTAGAATCACATGATAAAGGTATTCTTAAACTGGGTACAAAAAACTAAGCCCTCCTAAAAAAGGACATCCAATTATTTGTTCCCACTATCAAATTGACAGTTTATTTAAGAATACCTTGCCGCATATTTATTAACTCCTTTTAAATAGATACTTAAATAATAGCACGTAAGAGCATATTTGTAAAGGAATCTCCAATTTTTTATCAAAGAGAGTACGTGATTACAAAATAGCTGTAATAATGTACCAATATTTGTTATTCTATAATCTTCCAATTACTCCCGTTCTTTTCAAGTACCAAATCAAATTGAGATACCTGCGTTGCTTTGGTCTGCTGGTCGATATACTCCACTGTCAGCGATACCGTGACTTGATTATCCTTACGATTGTGAATAGGATTTACCAGTTCTTGAAAGATGTACTCTTTTCCGATTGGTTTTAATATCCCGTCATTCACATAGTAGGAAAGTTCACTGGCTGTCGCTGTAGGATAGAGCTTGAAGAACGTCGTTAAAAACTCATTGATTTCATTGGTTGTAATGGAATCAACCGTCCCCTCACTTTCAATGGCTTTTGGTTTATAACTTGATTTCTTAGGTATGTTGGTAATGGTCGGATTCTTAACCAGTACCATATTTCCAGAACCATCTACATAGACACTCACTATATAAGCAGAGTGGACGGTCTTTGTATTTTCTCCCTCTGTAATGAGCTGGTCTACACTGTAGGTTACATTAAACTCATTGTCGCCAGTTGGCTCTACCGTCCATATCTGAAATCCTCTTACAGAAGACGATACAGGAATATCTTTGCGTACTGTATCAACATTGAGAGCTTGAAGTTCATCTGTCAGATAGCCTTTTAGACTTTCCATTCGATTATCAATGGACTTATCGGATTGCTCCCATGAATAGTAGACTTTCGCAAAGTTCTCTACAAAATTTTCTACATGATGAGTATCAACGTATTCCTTTTCTATGATAGTTGTTTCGTGAATAGTATGAGTATCTATAGCTGTAAAGTGCTTGAATATCGCAAAGCTGAAACTAAGCCCTAAAAGTACCCACAAGGCAATCACAACCTTTTTATGAGGATTGACCTTATAGTAGACACGAGGTTTCTTTTCCTTTGGTATCTGTTTTTCTTTATTCTGATTTTTTCTAAATTTCATCATTAAATCTTCCTTTCTCATTGTTTGATTCGTCCTGCTCCCACTAAATGCTGTTGCCAGTAGGGGCTTGTTAAGTCGGCATAACCGATTGGGTCGCCTGCATGAAACATACGGTTATTGCCAAGGTATATCCCAACATGAGTAATATAAGAGCCAGCGTTATAGGTAGAATGAAAGAAAACCAAATCGCCAGCTTGTGCTTCCGATAGTGGGATATGCTGGGTCACATCATATTGCTGTTGTGCGGTTCGTGGTAAGTTAATTCCAGCTTTTCCATACGTCCATTGTGTCAGTCCGCTACAATCAAAAGAAGTAGTCGGGGAAGCTCCACCGTAAACGTATCGCCAGCCCTCATATTTCAGTGCTTCGTCCATGATGGCTTGTACCGTATCATCATCAAACTCTGTTGTGACAAGATACTGCGTTACCAGTTGCACATAAAACATATTGCCATAGTTGTATCGCCAGCCCCCATTGATAGGTATGGCTATGGGATTGGGGTAAGACACTTTTTCGCCACCTGAATACTCTTTTGAGAAACTTTGAGCCAGTTCAAAGGTATATTTATTTCCACGATTAGCCACATACCCTAAGAAACCACCACCATAATTGTAGGACTGGATAACCGATTCTAAATCTACACTGAGCCTTTCGCTACTGGCTAATAATTCACTGAAATACTTCACACCTTGCTTAATGGATTCTTCTGTACTCAATGAATTAGGTGGAAGACCGAGGGATTCCGAGGACTGCATAACATCTTCCGCAGTACCGCCCGATTCCACCTGTATAATCGCAAGAAGTATGTTGACATATTCTTCAACGCCATATTCTTTGGCATATTTTTCTACCATAGGCTTATGAGCCAGCACTTCTGCGGAAACATTCACACCTCCATAATGAATATTGGAAATTCCGCTGTCCTGTTCATCTGAAAATAAAATGGCAACAAACAGAAGCAGTGAGAAGACCATCAAGAATAATCCAGAACCACCAATCACTAAAGTTTTCAACTTCATGGTTTCTTACCGACTTTCTTAATGGTGGCGGTTTTGATTGGTGGTCTACTTCTTGTATTTTGTAGTGGTACTCTTTGAACAGTAGACGGACGTTCTTTTGTGATTGGACGTTGTGAAGTTCTATCTGCTGTAGTGGTTGAAGTTGCTGGCTTTTGAACGGTTTTTTCTTGAACGGTATTGCCTTGGCGTTCCACTTTTGGACTTGAAAAATCGGACTTAACTGCTGGACGCTCTTGTTTGGCTTGTTGAGATTCCTTATATGAAGTCTGAATATTAGACTGTTTTGAGGTCTGTTCATCATGATATTGTTCTTGTCTTGTAGTCGGTCTTTCATGAACAGAAGAAGCAGGCTGTTTTTTCTGTTTGACCTGTTCCATTTCAGAGCGACGCTTCGCAATGGTTTTTCGCCTTTGTTCCTGCTGTTCCTTGCGTCCACTGGCTCTGTCCGCTTTGGTTTGAGAAATACTACTGGTTAAATCACGGACATTCTCTTTTACTTTGGATTTTCCTTGATATACTGCATATCTTGCATTGGTCGGCAAATCTTTAACCTGTTCTTTCAAACCACTAGCAGTGTCTACCATTCTGTCTTTGGTATCAGCTACTGTACCGATGGTTTGACCGATACGTTTTCCAAGTGTTGATTTTTCCTTTCCGTCTGGTCGGGAGTGATCTGCTTGTGTCCTTGCAGAACTCCCCGAACCCGACTGTCCTTTTTTACCTGTAACAATGGCAGACCCAGCCCCTAGAGTAGTCATGGAACGTCCAAGTTTCCGCTGTAGACGGTGCATGTGAGCGTGCATAAGCATACGAGGTTTTCTCATCACACGACTTCCCACACTTTGAGAATCGTTACTCTGTAGAGAAAACATACTCATTAAATCGCCCAGCTTGAAGTAGATTCCTGCAAAGGTCACAATCTGTAGAAAAGCAATCAAAAAGAACGGATAACCAGCCGATAAGGTATAGAGCATGGTTGAAATACTAAATGCTGTCGTAATAATCAATGTGATTCCAGCTCGTGTCAAAATGGTATTAAAGAGCTTTGTTATGGCTCGTTTTGACATACCATCAAATGATGGAATCATGCTTAAAATAAAGCTCACAGGCAGAAACATAGCATAGATGATAAAAAGTACCTGCGAGAAAATCATGATTCCTGTTAATAGGAATACAAATATGGAAATCCCAATATTGAAGACAAATAGGAAGAAGACTGTACCTAAACGGTTAATGGTCTTTGTAATGGTTAGATTGGTATTGCTTCTGTCTTCAATTTCTTCCGCAACAATTTTTTCTCTGTCTTCGCCATTGTTGGAATCTGGGCTGGTGGAGAGCAGGCTTTCCACACGGTCAATACCGATACTTTCAATGTCTGAACTGTTGTATTGAAGCAGTAGCCACGGTTGCTGAACCTGTATGGAAAACAGGCTATCTCTGATTAAGTCCACGCTGTCCTTGCCTTGACTATCGGAATGGGGCATGACAATCTTCGTGCCAAGTGATAAACTGGCATTACTGATGTCTGATGAAAAGTCATTGATTTTTTTAATGTAGTCGGGAGCGTAGGCAATAAAGGAAGCCGATAGGATAAACACCAGCACAAAATTCATAATGGCATGAATTGCCTTTGTGGTTTCTCTCTTTATCAGTCCCGTATAGGCAACATAAACCCCAAGAACCAAAATCAAGAGTAAGAGGAATCCAACATAGAAACCCTCTGTTGAAAATCCGTTTGCACTCACACCAGCTAAGGTCTGCATATTCTTACCAATGGAATCTGCTGTAGCGGAAATGAAGTCTAAGGAATAGGCTTCCTGTACTAAGTAACCTGTCGCATTGGAAACATACAAACTGATTGTCCAAATAAAATTGGTAATGGCATATAGTCCATACATGACCTGTTTTCCAATCCCGTCCGACCAGTTCCACGGAAGCCAGCCCCAGCTATTATCCACATAAAAATCCAGTTGATAGTTTTCAAGTGGGTATCGGCTGTATTCATTTGCCACATTGACCGTATCATCTACCAAGCCCGCAGCTTGAACCACCGTTCCCAGCATGGCTAAAAGAAAAATGGCAATCACAAGTGTGAAAGCCACTGTCATTGCCACTTTACCTAGACGTTTCAGCGTCCAGTTTGATTTTATTCTGTTTACTATTGATGGTTTCACATTTACACCTCTTTTCGCACAGGTGGTCTGGTATCAAAGGCATGGAGCAGTTCTTCAAATACAGGGTGGAACTGTATCACACCGACACGACCATATAAATCACTGATAAGGCATTGCCCGTTTTCCAAATCACGCAATCGCTTCTGATTGTTTTCGTCCTCTGGGTCTACACCAAAAAAGGCTAAGGTCTTTTTAATCTCGTTAAGGTCAGTGGAACGAAATGCAAATTTTAAGCCGAGGTTATTTTTCAGTTTTTCATCTAAGAGGTCGTCTGTATTTTGGGTCACGAAATATACCCCAGCGTTCATAGCACGACCAGCCCGAACCAGCTTCATAGATAGTGTTTTTCCTTGTGCTACCTGTAAAAAGCTCCATGCTTCGTCTAAATCTACAATCTTGAAAATGCTTCGGTCTGTATGGATAAAGTCTAAAGCAAAGGTACTAATGACAATCAGCATAGCAACGGATAAAAGCTCCATAGTGGTATATTCCTCAAAGGAAGTTTCCTTGTCGGGAAGTACCAAGTCCGCAACCTGTATAATGTTCAGTTGTTTTTCTAAGCTGATAGACTGCTCCACATAACCATTACTGAATAATAAATGTGCAAAGTCATAGTCTGTAAAACTTTCGATATGGTCGGCTATACTGGTACTTAGTGGCGTATTCTCAACCCGTAATTCCTCAATCACTTTCATCAACCCTCGTACTTCACTATTGGTTACTGCACGAATGGCTTTTCTAAGGATTGGGAAGCGTTCCCCATCACGAGAGGAAATCCCCGTAAGGAATGTCAGAATATCAATAGCCAGTGATTCAGAATCTTTGGGATTTTTCATAATCACATAAGGGTCAAGTAAGCCTTTGTTTTTCTCATCAGAAGTCAGAGTGACGATATTGATTTCATGGGAAATCTCTGGCAAGGTTTCTTTCCATCTGCCACGTTCTGCTTTTGGGTCTACAATCACTGCTTGTGCCCCATAAAGCACCGCATAATAGACGATAAGGTTATTCGCAAAGGATTTACCACCACCCAGCGAACCAACAAAAGCCGACGCTAACGCATTGGTTACTGAACCCTTAACCCCTTGACTGGCAAGAGCAGGTTTCAGATAGACATTGCGTCCAGTATCTAAGCTGTAGCCAACATAAATCCCCTCATTTTCCCCCAGCATTTGAGTAGCACCAAAACCTAAACCAGCGAGGAAATCAGAGGTCACGTATTGAATATAATCATTCATATAACGCTTGCTGGCAGGTAAAAATTCTTCATGTAAGCCGAGCATATCCCCAAATGGTCGTACCAGTTTTACGCTTAAATCGTCATAAAAATCTTTCACTTCATTACAACGACGTTTGAGTTCGTCAAGATCATTTGCTGATACCCTTACCACATAAGACAGCTTGTACATAGATTCCTTGCTTTGGTCTAAATTGGTTTCCAGCTCATTCACACTTTCCAGAGCTTCCGCCACATTGGAGCTGGTTTCATTATCACTTTGCCAAGCGTGGTTATCCAAGTCTTTCAGTTCTTTCTTTTTATTGCGGACAGTAGATAGGGCTTTACGATTCGCTACAATTTCCACATTCATTGACGTATCAATCGGGAATGTAAATTGCTGTTGCTGGTAGTAGAAGATTTCAGAGGACGGGAAGTCCAGTTCTCCGACAATGCTGTTAATGGTAAAGTAAGCTACATAGACGGTTTCATCTTCCTGCTGGATTTTCAAATATCGCTGTTTTTCTTCCACCAAACAGCGAGTAGGCTTAATCAAGTCATAGTATTTAATCAGCGTTTCATTATCCAGCTTTTTCTTTGATAGATGGTACTCATACTCTTCATAGGCAGTGCCTGTCTGTCCGTAAAGGTGTTCAATCAGATAGCCGAAGTCGTCCTTATCTAACCTGCGGATTTTGAAACGACGAGAGATTTTATTTTCTAAGAGCTTTTCCATCTTCTGAAAACGCAGGATTTCATCATTACTCATACTAACAAAATCGCCCATCAGCTTATGGTTCACATCATAGACAAAATCAGACAAAGCATTTTTTGCTTCAACGGTAAGACTTTTCATAGAAAACTCCTGATCGTTGAGAAGCAACTTAAAGCCGATAAAGAAACGGTAGTTCACTTGATTTTCGCCAATCATGGATATTAAAGCGTCTGTCTGTTGGTCGATTTTGTCATAGGCAACCGCTTTGAGCTTGCCAGTGACTTCATTTTTGGAACGCTCTTGTGCAGAACGTATGCTGGATTCTGTACTGATTTGTAAAGCATGAATTTTGCCATCACGATTTTGTGCGATAAGCTGTCTGAAAGAATCATGCACTTGTATTTTCTGTTCTGGACTTAGAAATGAGTAATTGTAAGGAACAAGCTCATAGTAAGCATAACATTCCCCGTCTTTATTCCAGACGAGATTGTTTTCAATGTATTTAATTGGATATGCCATAAAATTCACTCCTAACTGCTGTAATGGCTTCTTGTGGCTGGTTTCTGCCAAGCGTTACTTTTTTTTCCTGCATAGGTCAGCTTTGGTCGCAGTGCATAAGCAATGACAGACTTCAAAAATCCATAAGGCTTTTTACCATCAAAAGTTTTTGTAGACATAAACCATGTGAAAGCCACAGGAATCCCAAAGTATTTGAGAAATGCTCCCTCTATCATGGAAAGAGGGGGCAAGTTGCCAAGTATCATCACTGCAAAGAGTGACACGACAAACCATGTCATTTGCGTAAAGGTTATGGGAAACGGAAGTCTAAAATCATTGATAGAATACAGTACCTTTTCCACAGACCAGATACTGGTATAGCTTCGTATTTTCTTCATGTAATCAATCCTTTCATAAAAAATAGGGGTAGCTGATTGAGCCACCCCGTAAAATAGAAAATCTGCCAGTAGTAATGTACCGACAGATTTAATAGACGATTTCAAAAATCCCATGATTGGTTGAGATAAACGTTCCTGAAAGGTCTAAATCCCGACCATAGGCTTGATAATCAATATAGTTTTGAAGACTAGCTGGTACTTCGCCTAAAGCACCCGTTTCTTCAATGTAGTAGCGTGCCACGTCATACATATCATCACAATCGGAATGAATGATAATATCCTCTTGATGTTCGCTTAGTTCTTCAATGCTTGAAAAATGAGTGAGCAGAGCAGATAGCTCCGATTGTAATTCTTCGGGTAATTCCGATACCATTTCCCATAGTCGATTGAGTTCGCCAATGGAAGTGTATTCGTCAACCGTAAAGGGTAACTCGTAGTCATGAATGGCGTATTCCTCATATTCATCATTCAAGCCGATTTTCTCTTTGACTTCCTCAAAGTCAATGGGAAAGGTAAACCACGCACCGACCAATTCGCCCTCATTGTATTTGCCTAAATTCGCAATATAGACTTGCATATCGTCCATATATTCACGTCCTTTCTTTGTAGAGATTCAAAAATCCCTACCGCACTTCGTTTGGTGTACCATTCCTTTGCGGAACATAAGAAAACCACTTATATTCCACAAAAGAACGGTTTTATTTAAGCACCAATAATGCGATTGAATAGCTCTAGTAAAATGTCTTTTACTCCAGCAGCGTTGAAGACTAAGCCAACCGCAATAATCGCAATAATTAAAAAGCCAATCAGTTTGCTAAACTCACGCTTGAAGCCAAGATACAAGCCAATCACAACGATTGCTAAAAGCACCAGTGATTGAGCGTTTGATAGAAACCAGTTATAAAGGTTTTGTCCAAAATTCATAAAAATGTTCTCCTCTCTATATTCAATGAATTTGTATTTGAGTTATTTTTTTGTTGTTATCACGTCCTGTTCTTTTACTGACTGTTGCTTCAAAATCTGCTTGTGTCGGTCTGTCAGTTTCGCATGGTCGAGAATGTCTTTTACAACCTGCGTCTGGTTGATTTCATCAAGTTTAATCGCAACCTTTAAGGTCGGGGCAACTTGATGAGATAGCCAGTTCAGCGTCCTTTGGAAGGAGTAAGGCTCTGGTTTTGTGGTTAGTTTTAATCGTTCACGATTGTTCCCAATAAACCAAGCCCATTCTTCATTCAGTTTCCAATCAGAACGAGGTTTGGAATCGTCTTTATCTACAAAACGGATATACCGATTGATAATTTTAAAGGCGGTATGCTCTGGATTGTCATAGACGAGTAAATCACGGACTGCATAATAGGCACGCTCATTTTTCAATCGAATCTCAAAACGGTTTTTTACTTCTGCGTCTTCAATGGGAATATCATTTTTCTTGTACTGCTCGTAGTCCTTTTCATAGATACAGAAATAAACTTCACTTTGTAATGAACCGATATAGAGGGTGTTTCCCATACATTCCTTTTCCTCTTTGCGTACCAGTTCGCCACTGCGATAGCTTTTAAAACTGCGGAAGACGGAGATACATTCTTCCTGTTGGCACTTTTCAGTGAGTACAGGGATATTCAAAATCCCTGTCTTATCGTTAATGGCAAGGTCAAGGCGTTTCATCACACCGCCAGCCACCAAAACGTCCATAAAGAACTCATACCAGCTTCTTTGTTGTGCCAGAAGATAGCTTTCAAATTGTCTGCACCCACGACCTTTCAATTCCACCAGAACTCCTTTGTCCAGTTCATGGGAGCAAAGGACGAATATGTCGCCTAAAGCATAATGCTCTGAATAAGAATAGAAACCATAGTCCTCATGAAGAAAATAGGACAGTTTCAGTTGTAAGATGTTTTCGACCACCTGCTGTACGTCTGTTGTCGGAAAGCGAATCCTTACATAATCAAACAGCATTTCAAGGGGAGCGTCGGGATTGAAGCGTTCCAGAGCTTCCCAAAGGGACTGCTGTAAATCCTCTGATGGCTTGACTTTTCCTGTTTCAATATCGCTTAGATACTGCCTTGTAATACCAGTCGCAACAGCTAAACGGTTTTGAGATAGTCCATAAGCCAAGCGTTTTTCTTTTAAATGCTGTAACCAAGTTTGTTCATTCAGTAAAAATCCCTCCAATCAAAAAGGCGTATGTCAACTTTTAAAGCCCATTTGACATACGCTGAAATTTTGTAAATCCCTTGTAACCAAAGGATTTTCTAATGTTTTTTTGACTGTTTCCTGTCGATTTGTACCCCCCTGTTAGATAC
>OODK01001424.1_pt1 | contig 11642 bp, 9 predicted proteins | sample 1671371 | NCBI WGS metagenome assembly OODK01 (sample SAMN06348150, study PRJEB24527) | human gut metagenome | biome: human gut; feature: ankylosing spondylitis patient; material: feces | host: Homo sapiens | place: China | collected 2015-10 | reverse complement strand
GATCCACTTGACATATCAACACCTGGGATGTGTTTCATATCCGGATGTCCCTGAAGGTATGATCCAACTTTACGAAGAGTTGTCAGATCTTCAACCGGGAAGAATCCTCTGTGTGCCAGTGTTGAATAATATCCTGGTGCTGTGTGTCCTTTTGATAATACAAAACGGTCACGGTCTGCTTTCTTAGGATCCTTAGGATCAATATTCATCTCTTCAAAATACAGATATGTATAAATGTCTGCTGCTGACAGTGATCCACCCGGATGTCCGGATTTTGCACTGTGAACTGCAGTAACGATGCCCTTGCGGACTTCGTTGGCTGTCTTCATAAGCTCTAATTTGTTCATGTTGTTCCTCCTGAATCATTTATATGATAGCTTTACTTATTCTTATTCTCCGAATACTGCTTTGTAATCAGCCTGGAATTTCTCGATTCCTGCATCTGTTAATGGATGATGTGTCATCTGCTCGATTACTTTGTAAGGTACAGTTGCGATATCAGCACCTGCTAATGCACAGTCTGTTACGTGGATTGGGTTACGTACGCTTGCTGCGATGATCTCTGTATCGATTCCTGCAACTTCGAAGATCTGTGCGATCTCTGAGATTAAGTCTACTCCTCTTGTAGAGATATCGTCCAGACGTCCAAGGAATGGTGATACATATGTAGCGCCGGCTCTTGCTGCAAGAAGTGCCTGGTTCGCATTGAAGATCAGTGTTACGTTTGTCTTGATTCCTTCAGCTGCAAGAACTTTTACTGCTTTTAATCCTTCTACTGTCATAGGGATCTTAACTACCATGTTAGGATGGATCTTAGCGATCTCTCTTCCTTCAGCGATCATGCCTTCAGCATCTGTTGTTGTTGCCTTTACTTCTCCACTAATTGGTCCGTCTACGATAGAAGCGATCTCAGCAATAACTTCTTCAAATACTTTACCTTCTTTTGCGATCAGAGATGGGTTTGTTGTTACTCCACAGATAACTCCCATGTCATTTGCTTTCTTAATATCTTCTACGTTCGCTGTGTCAATGAAAAATTTCATGTTATTCTTCCTCCTTAAAACCGGTGAAATCTGTTCACCATTCCCTTGTTATCGTTTGGTTGAATTATACTCTATTTAAGGAACTCTGGTCAATAGCTTTGATTTTTTATTAGTAATTTTTTCTGTTAATATTATAAAATTATTAATTGAATTTCGCATATTTTTTTGTAGAAATGTTAACGATATTTTTTTAATTTTTTCATTTCATTAACGATTTTCACGCATTTTATGGGATTATTTAAATTTAACATGCATTTTTGTTTTGTAAAATCTCGAATTTATTAATAATAATTTTCGCAAAAGAATTAATTTTTCTTTTTTCGGGCATTTTTCGCATACGTTGTCGTCCCCCGGACGATTAATTGCGGCTCATACTCCACATGATATGTACTGATCGGAACCGCACCTGTATTCGTCGAATGATGTGTGGCTATCTTCTTCATTATTATATCACATGCATCTCTTCCTTTGAAAGTCACAAAATGTTCGATGGTCGTCAGATTCATGTTATGCATTCTTGCAAACAAGGTGTTGTCACACCCCATCACGGACACATCGGTCGGCACCTTTATCTTTGCTTCATGAAGTGCATCCATGATTCCAAATGCGATCATATCATTCAATCCGACGATTGCTGTCACATCCGTCGTTTCCTTCAACAATTCTTTCGTCAGCTCATACCCGATCTTGTACTCCGAATCAATATGCGCCACATCCAGATCGATTTCTTCTTTTGCCGCTTTTATGATCACCTGGTCACGCAGTCCGACTTTCTCATATTCTTTCAGGAAGCCCTCTACCCGCTTCGAACGCTGCTTCTGCCTTGCCGTAAGCGGCGGTGCTATATATGCAACTTTCCTGTGTCCCAGTTCCAGCAGATGTTTCGCCATGACTCTTCCAAGCTTGGAATTGTCAAGTTCCACCGCATCTACATTCATCTTTTCATTCTGGTTATTGACGATCGCAACCGGTATCTGTTCTGCAATTTCTCCCACAAGTTCCATAAAGCAATGGCTCGGATTACAGGTATAGATAATTCCAAGCGGTCTTAACTGCCACATCATTTTCAGATAGCGCTCTTCCATCCTGAGATCTCTCTGCGTATTGCATACAAAAAGGCCGAAACCTTTTTCTTTCGCATGTGCCTCAATCCCCTGAAGCAGCATAACATAATACGGATTCGTCAGGTTTGGGCAGAATACAACAAGAAGCTTCTCCCGTTTTGTTCCTTTTCTCGTTTTCCGCTTCGGTGGGACATATCCCAGTTCTTTTGCCGCATTTTCCACTCTTTCCACAGTATCTTTTGCAAATGATACATCGTACTTTTTGTTCAGGATCATGGAAACTGTGGACTGTGATACCCCGGCAGCATGTGCAATATCCGTTGATGTAACCTTTTTCTTCATTTATCTCACCTCCAATGCCGACTGTCAAAACTCTGCTGAACCTGACAGCTCATTACGATTGCTTTGGCAACTGGCTGCTTTTTCAAACGCATGATAAGTAAAAAAGGGGACAGGGCTACAGCTCTGTCCTTCCTTCAAGTGCCCGTAGAAGTGTCACTTCATCGATATACTCCAGATCTCCTCCAACCGGAACACCACTTGCAATCCTGCTCACCTTAATTCCCGTCGGTTTGATCAGCTTACTGATATACATTGCTGTCGTCTCACCTTCCAGGCTTGAGTTCGTGGCAATAATCACTTCTTTCACATCTCCCTGCAGACGTTCGATCAGTTCCTTCAGTTTGATATCTTCCGGACCGATACCAAGCATCGGAGAGATTGCTCCGTGAAGCACGTGGTATACACCGTTATATTTTCCGGTCTTTTCGTATGCCGCAAGGTCTCTCGTATTCTCCACTACCATAATCGTCTGGTGGTCACGATTACTATTGCTGCAGATCGGACACAGTTCCTGATCCGTCAGTGTATAACATTCTTTGCAATATTTTATGTTCTCTCTGGCTTCCACCATTGTAGAAGCCAGTCTCTTTACATCATCAACCGGCATATGGATCAGATGAAATGCAAGTCTTGCCGCAGATTTTGCTCCGATTCCCGGAAGACATGACAGTTCTTCGATCAGTTTGCTCATCTGATTACTGTAATAATCCATAGTTTTTAACTCCCTGTAAGAATAATTCTCCCGGAACCTTCTCCTTAAATTTCTCCTAGAATAATCCCGGCATTCCGCCGCCCATGCCGCCGGTGAACTTAGACATTGCAGAAGTTGTCTCTGCGTCTACTTTCTCCAATGCTTCGTTGACTGCTGCCACAAGCAGATCTTCCAGCATCTCTACATCATCCGGATCTACAACTTCTTCATCCAGTTTTACTTTTAAGATCTTCTTGCTTCCGGAAACAGTAACTTCAACAGCTCCGCCGCCTGCAGTTGCGCTAAATTCTTTTGTCTCCATTTCCTTTGCCTGTTCTTCCATCTGACGCTGCATCTTCTGTGCCTGTTTCATCAGATTTGCCATATTTCCCGGCATTCCGCCGCCTGGGAATCCACCTCTTTTTGCCATGATAATATCCTCCTATTCGTCTTCTACAGTAATTTCCATATTAATCAAATTCTCCAGATCCACAAAATGATCTTCGAATCTGCGTCCCGCCTCCATCTGGCGGACGTCTATCTCTACTTTTTTGCCAATCTTCTGCTCGATCAGTGACTGGATCTCTTCTTTATGTTCCGGTGTTGCCACCGCACTTGCGCTCAGTTCATCCGGCAGTACAATCAGAAGCCTGTTGCCTTCTCCTGCACTCAGTCTTGCTTTTTTCAGATAGGTCCTGAGCATCGGGGAAGCCCCATTGATGATCATCCGGAAATCTTTTGCCACCGCTTTCACATCTTCGTTCAATGCCTGCGGAAGTTCCGGCTTTGGCCTCGGTTCTCCCGCCTCTTTTGCATCCGATGCATATACGATGCGTTCTCTGACCGGTGCTTCCCACGCCCCCTCTTCGAGCTGCTTCTCGATCGCACGGATGCGGTCCAGTAATGCATCTTTGTTCTGATCCATCGCCGGACGGCACAATTTGATCAGTGTCACTTCCAGAAGTACCCTCTTCTGGGTCGCATATTTTAACTGGTTCGTCAGATCTGAGAAAATTCGGATGTAACGGATCAGCGTATCGCTGTCGATCATCTGTGCTTCTTCTTTTAAAAGTGCAAGATTTTCAGACGACACATCCAGTACATCTTCCATATTATCCGAACTCTTCACCAGAAGGAGATTTCGCAGATACCATGTGAAATCTGCCGCAAGCTGGGACAGTTCTCTTCCCTGCATCACCAGCTCATCGACCGTTTCGATCACCTGATGCACATCCATCGCAAGCAGCTGTCTTAAAAGCCGGCTGAACACTTCCGTATCCACCGCTCCCAGCACTTCCAGTACATGATCATATGTCAGTGTCTCATTCATATAGAACGCGGCACACTGATCCAGAAGACTTAATGAATCTCGCATGGAACCGTCCGCCATCTTCGCAATATAACGGACCGCCTTATCTTCTACGTCCCATCCTTCTTTATCAATCAGTTCCCGCAGTCTTGCTGCGATCGTTTCAATGGAAATTCTCTTAAAATCATATCGCTGACAACGGCTTAAGATCGTAATCGGGATCTTGTGTGCCTCCGTTGTCGCAAGAATAAATATAACATATTCCGGCGGTTCTTCCAATGTTTTTAACAATGCATTGAACGCACCGATCGACAGCATATGCACCTCGTCGATGATATATACTTTATATTTTCCTTCCGTCGGACGGTATGTGACTTCTTCACGGATCTCTCGGATATTATCCACACCATTATTCGATGCCGCATCGATCTCGATCACGTTCATCGATGTACCCGCTGCGATCGACTTGCACATTGCGCACTCCCCGCACGGACTTCCGTCTACCGGATGTTCGCAGTTGACTGCTTTCGCAAATATTTTTGCAACCGTCGTCTTACCGGTTCCTCTTGTCCCGCAGAACAGATATGCATGTCCGATACGGTCTGCATTGATCTGGTTCTTAAGCGTCCGGACGATCGCATCCTGTCCTTTTACATCTTCGAATTCATCCGGACGGAATTTACGGTATAATGCCGTATATGACATTCTTTACACTCCTTGTCTAAATGCAGATCCTGCTTAACCTGTGTATCTTATTCATCACCGAAGCTGATACCGATGGTTTTTGCTTCTTTAATGATCGATGCCTTTGGATCTACATATTTTAATTTTCCGGCAACTTCTGACAATGGTACACGGATAATCTCCTGATTCTTTGTTCCTACCATACATCCAAAATCACCTTCCAGAATTGCTCTCGCAGCTTCTGCACCAAGTCTTGTTGCAAGCACACGGTCATATGCACACGGAGAGCCGCCTCGCTGTGTATGTCCAGGCACAGTAATTCTTACTTCTTTATCTGTTTTTTCCTGAATCTTCTCAGCAAGTTCATATGCAACAGAAGGGTATTTCTTCTTTGCTTTTTTCTCTTTTAATTCCTTCTTTGAAAGCGCTGCATCTTCTTTTGAAATTGCACCTTCTGCAACAGCAATTATTGTGAATCTCTTTCCTGCTTTGCCGCGCTTTTCAATTGCTTCAACTACTGAATTGATGTCATATGGCATCTCCGGAAGCAGAATAATATCGGCACCGCCGGCAATTCCTGCATGAAGTGTTACCCATCCTACTTTGTGCCCCATTACTTCCACGATAAATACACGGCTGTGAGACGTTGCTGTTGTATGGATCCTGTCAATTGTATCTGTTGCAATGTCTACCGCACTCTGGAATCCGAATGTCATGTCCGTTCCCCAGAGATCGTTATCAATCGTCTTCGGAAGTGTTACCACATTAAGTCCTTCTTCTCTCAGCATATTGGCTGATTTGTGTGTTCCATTTCCCCCAAGGATTACCAGGCAGTCCAGATTCAGCTTGTGGTAAGTGTGTTTCATTGCCTCTACTTTGTCAATTCCGTCCTTATCTGGTACTCTCATTAACTTGAACGGTTGTCTGGATGTTCCCAGAATCGTTCCACCAAGTGTCAGAATCCCCGAAAAGTCTTTTGACGTAAGCATCTTAAAGTTCGAATAGATCAAACCTTTATATCCATCTTGAAATCCATAAATCTCTACATCATCTCGTTTTGAAAAAAGCCCCTTTACGACGCCTCTCATCGCTGCATTCAGTGCCTGACAGTCGCCGCCGCTTGTAAGCATTCCTATTCTTAACATATGTCTGCTCCTTTCTATGTTGCCTGTGTATAACTTTATCATTACTATGAACCATAATAGTTTATCCACATTCTGTATACAATACCAGTAAAATTATAACTTATTTTTATGGTGGAGACAATAAGGGACAAAGGATTTTTCATTTGCGGCAATCCTATTGACAAAAATTCCCCTGTCTCTTTTTCCAAAACGTGCTATAATACATGTGGAAAATTTGTGTAGAAAGCAGGTAGTATTGTGGATAAGTTAGATATAAAATTGTGGACACTTGCGTCCAAAGGCCAGATCGTTCCTGACCGTTCATTACTGAAGACACCGGAACAGATTGAAATGATCAAAAAAAGTGCAGAACTGAACACCGCAGTTCTCGACCATGTAGCAGCTCATATTCATGCAGGAATGAGCACTGCCGAAATTGACAAACTTGTATATGATTTCACAACAGAGCACGGAGGAATCCCGGCGCCTCTGAATTATGAGGGATTCCCGAAGAGCGTATGTACTTCCATCAACAACGTCATCTGCCACGGTATCCCAAGTGAAAATGAGATTCTAATCGATGGAGATATCATCAACGTAGATGTGTCTACGATTTTAAACGGATATTTCTCTGATGCATCCCGTATGTTCACGATCGGTGACGTATCACCGGAAGCCGAACGTATTGTCCGTGTTACAAAAGAATGCGTAGAGCTTGGACTTAAAGCAGCAAAACCTTGGGGACATCTTGGAGACATTGCTTACGCGATCAATTCACATGCACAGGAAAATGGATATTCTGTCGTAGAGGAGATCGGCGGCCATGGAATCGGTCTGGAATTCCACGAAGAGCCATTCGTAAGTTATGTTACTCCGAAGGGCAGTGAGATGGTTCTGGTTCCTGGTATGATGTTCACGATCGAGCCGATGATCAATCAGGGTTCTCCGGAATTCTATGTAGATGAAGACAACGGATGGACCGTTTATACGGATGACGACGGTCTTTCTGCTCAGATTGAATATATGGTTCTTATTAAAGAAGATGGTGTAGAAGTTCTTACAAAATAATATAATTTTGCATTATCGAAACCAGATCTCACATTATTATGTTTGTATAAAAACGTAAAAAAAGATTACCGGAAAACGCACTACATTTTCCGGTAATCTTTTTATTTTCTTTATTTCACTATTAGTCTGTTTGTATCTTCTTTACAAAATTCACTATTAGCCGGTCCATACCCATTCTACAAAATATACAGCCAGTCATGATCCTCTTCATTTCTCATTCCCAGTACAAGTGCCGAATGTGGTCCCATGTTCGCAACCACTTCTCCGTCTTCTACCAGATACTCTTCGTACTCTGTTGTATATCCATCTTTGTAAGAATATAGCAGACGTTTCATGCGGCATTTTATCGGAATCTCTGCTTCCCATACAGGAACTTTTACTTCTGCACGTTCGCTGCGGTTATTGATCACAACAATGATCCGGTCATGCCCTTTAAATCTCGCATAAGACAGGATATTTTCCTCTCCGCCAAGGATCTTCAACGAACCGGTCTTAAGTGCCGGATGCTCTTTGTGGATGCGGATCGCTTCTTTGTGGAATGCGATCAGTTCCTGATCTTCATGTCCCCACGGATAGGTTCTTCTGTTATCCGGATCTGTAAATCCACAGACACCAGCCTCATCACCATAATATACCGTCGGAGCTCCGACCCAGGTCATCTGCATAACAACCGCTTCACGCATAACCGCTTTATTCACATACTCGTTCGCAGCTTCCGGTCCCAGATGTTCCACACGGCCAACCATGTGATTCGTTCTCGTTAAGAATCTGGAATGATCATGGTTGGAAAGCTCATTCATCGCCACCTGAAGTGACGGAGTCAGCATGTTCGACATGTGATGTGCCATCGAACCGATAAAGTTATCGATGTTACCAAGGAGCTCTTCTCTCGCCTCATCACTATGCTTTTCCATTCCGGTCAGGAACCATGTAACCGGCTCCATGAACGCATCATAGTTCATAACGGTATCCCACTCATCCCCCTTAAGCCAGTCACTCGGATCGCCGTAATGTTCGGCAAGGATCAGTGCATTCGGATTTGCATCTTTCACGGCTCTTCGGAATTTCTGCCAGAACTCGTGATTGTATTCATTGCTGCGTCCCAGGTCTGCTGCCACATCCAGACGCCATCCATCTACATTATACGGCGGCGATACCCATTTCCGTCCGATATATAAGATATAATTTTCCAGTTTTACAGAATCTTCGTAATTCAGTTTCGGCAGAGTATCATGTCCCCACCAGCCATCGTAATTGGCATTATACGGCCAATTCTCCGGCCCTTCTTTGAAGAAACGGAAGTAGCTTCTGTACGGACTGTCTGCCGATACATAAGCACCCGGTTCATAATCCTCTTCACCTTCGTAAATTCTCTCACGGTCCATCCATTTATTGAATGAACCACAGTGGTTGAACACGCCGTCCAGAATCACTTTCATTCCACGGCGATGTAATTCCTCCACCAGTTTAATGAACAACTCATTACTTGCTTCCAGGTTCTTAAGACCTGTCGTGCGTTTTTTATACTTCGTTGCCTGACTGTTGTCCGTCACACCATTCGGAAGCACCTCGCCTCCGTCATCTACGATCTTTCCATAATGCGGATCGATATAATCATAATCCTGGATATCGTATTTGTGGTTGGACGGTGACACAAATAACGGATTAAAATATACGACTTCTACGCCCAGATCCTGCAGATAATCAAGCTTATCCATGACTCCCTGCAAGTCTCCTCCGTAGAACTCTCTTACACCCATGTTCGCCGGATATTTGTCCCAGTTCGTTACTCTCTGCGAATAATCCCCAATGTAGTAATACTCATTCGTCTCTACATCATTTGACTTATCTCCGTTATAAAAGCGGTCTGTAAATATCTGATACATAACCGCTCCCTTTGCCCAGTCCGGTGTGGAAAATCCGGGTACTACAACAAAATTATAGTACTCCAGGATCTCGCGAGAGATTCCACATCGTCCATAATAATATTTTTCTGTCCCAGACTGCACTTCGAAACAATATCTGAACGGCTCTTCCCCCAGACGTGTCTCGAACGTATAATAATCAAACTCTCCCTGTGTGCATTCTTTTTCCATTACATATGTGTCAGCCGATGTCACAAGCCCTACTCTGTCTACATCATCCTTCGCCGTACGGAACCGGAATGTCACCAGTTCGCTTTCTTTCGGTTCAGGGGGATACACATATCCTTCTGTTCCATCACAAAATAAAGCCGTCTTATTCATATAACTAACACCTCTCTCATTTTTTGCTCTCGGAAAGGAGCACGCTTTCTTCTAGTCTTCTGATACATCTTCCGGGAACAGCGCTTCAAATTCTTCCCTGGAAATCTTTTCTTTTTCCAACAGAAGATCTGCGCATGCATGCAGAACATCATCATATTTTCTAATGATATGTCTTGCTCTGTCATAACATTCATCAATAATTCTCTTTACTTCCTGGTCGATCACAGTCGCCACGCCCTCTCCGTAGCCTCTTGCTGTGTGCGCCAGATCACGTCCGATGAACACCTCATTGTTGTCATCATCATAGTTAATAAGTCCGACTGCCTCTGACATACCGAACTTCGTAACCATGGATTTGGCCAGGCCCGTTGCCTGCTTGATATCCTGAGATGCACCGGTTGTAATATCATCAAATACTTCTTCTTCGGCTACACGTCCGCCAAGTGCTACCGTAATATCCTGAAGCATCTTTCCTTTTGTATTAAACATCTCATCCTTTTCCGGAAGCGGCATCGTATATCCGCCCGCACTTCCCGTCGGGATGATTGAAACACTGTATACAGGTCCCACATCTGGAAGCACATGGAACAAGATCGCATGCCCTGCTTCGTGGAATGCTGTGATTCTCTTCTCTTTTTCGGAAATAACGCGGCTCTTCTTCTCCGCACCGATTCCAACTTTGACAAATGCTTTTTTTATGTCTTCCTGTTTTAAGAATACTCTGTTATCCTTTGCAGCCAGAATTGCTGCTTCGTTCAAGAGATTTTCAAGATCAGCTCCGGTAAATCCTGCCGTTGTCTGCGCGATCTGCTGCAGATTGATCTCTTCGCTTAACGGTTTCCCCTTCGCATGTACCTTGAGGATCTCTTCACGGCCCTTAATATCCGGTCTTCCGACCATAACCTTACGGTCGAATCGTCCCGGACGTAAGATTGCAGGGTCAAGAATATCCACACGGTTTGTAGCCGCCATCACAATGATGCCTTCATTGACGCCGAATCCGTCCATCTCTACCAGCAACTGGTTCAGTGTCTGCTCACGCTCATCGTGTCCGCCGCCCATTCCGGTTCCACGGCGTCTTGCAACTGCATCGATCTCATCGATGAAAATGATACACGGTGCATTCTTCTTCGCTTCCTCGAACAAGTCTCTGACACGGGAAGCTCCGACACCAACGAACATTTCCACAAAGTCTGAACCGGAGATCGTAAAGAACGGAACTCCTGCTTCTCCGGCAACTGCTTTGGCAAGAAGCAGCGTCTTACCGGTTCCCGGAGGGCCCACTAACAGTACACCTTTCGGGATTCTTGCTCCCACCTGGATATATTTCTTCGGAGACTTCAGGAAATCAACGATCTCCTCCAGTTCCTCTTTTTCTTCTTCCAGACCTGCCACCTGGGCAAATGTCACTTTCTTGTCACGGTCTGTGCTCAGTTTTGCACGGCTCTTTCCGAAATTCATTGCTTTCGAATTGGCCCCGCCGCCCTGACGGTTCATCAGACCAAAGATCAGGAACACTCCGACCAGTGTAAGGATAACCGGCAGAAATGTAGTTGCTGCCCAGCTGTCCTGTGGAATATCCGGCATGGTATAATCCACATTCTGCTCTTTCAGGTAATCCTGGATCTCATTTACATCGGAGACATACAGATATCTGACATTATCGGAACTGTCATCTCCCTTCAGCGTAATCTCCACGCGCCCCGTCGGAACGCTCTTGTTCTGATTCACTTCTACAGACTCGATCTTGTCGTTCTGAACCAGCTGTTGGAATTTCTTCCAGGAAATTTCTTTCTCTCGTTGATCGAACTGATTGGTAAACCACAATGCTGCGAACAAAAATACGACAAACACGAGGAATACAACACCATTCAGCCCTCTCGCTTTCTTATTATTCAATTTTCAGGCTCCTTTCTTATGCCGCGCCTTATTCCACGCCCTCTACCACTCCGATGAATGGAAGATTTCTGTATCTCTGGGCGTAATCCAGTCCATATCCCACAACGAATTCGTCCGGGATATTGAATCCGACATAATCTACTTTTACATCTTTTACTCTTCTTTCCGGTTT
>OODK01001417.1_pt1 | contig 11703 bp, 17 predicted proteins | sample 1671371 | NCBI WGS metagenome assembly OODK01 (sample SAMN06348150, study PRJEB24527) | human gut metagenome | biome: human gut; feature: ankylosing spondylitis patient; material: feces | host: Homo sapiens | place: China | collected 2015-10 | reverse complement strand
TTGACTTCTTCTTTTGGCTTGGCGTGTCGAGTAATTGAAGCTCTTGATATGGATGTTTCTAAATTCTATCATGGTGACTATTACCTTGAAGAAGAAGTGAAGACAATGAGAGGCAAAGGGATTGCCAGCAGAAAAAAGTCATCGATTTAAGGGACGGCATGATGCCAAGAAAGAGCAATATGGACAAATCTATGTTGAAAAGTTTACATCTGCCAGCTTGATATGCAAGGCGTTTTATGGTAAGATGAAAACATAATAGGGAGATTATGAAGCTCGGAGAGAGGCGGTGAGGCCGATGGAAGATAACAGGATGGTTAGTTTCTCACTGGGAGGAATGGCCTTTGAATACGATGATAATAAAAATCAGATAAATATTAAAAAACACGGAATTTCATTTAAGAGTGCAGCGCGTATCTTCTTTGACTATGACCGAATCGAGTTTTATGATGAGGATCATAGCTATGACGAAGATCGATATAACACCATAGGCGATACTTCTGCTGGACGGATTTCTCAAAAAACAGAGGGTGCATTGATTGGCAATATAGATCAGTTCATCGGAAAGGTGAATGAAATACTATTTGTTGTATATACTGAACGAGTAAGAATTGAAGAAAGCGGTACAAAAACAGATGTGACAAGATTGATTTCGGCACGAATGGCTACCGAATTTGAAAGGGGGCTTTATTATGGTAAAAACGAGTGAAATGTCTATGGAACTGAAACAGGAACTTGCATTTACAAAAGAAGAACTCGCAGAACTGGAAGCGGCAAAGAAAATGCCAATCACGTTTGATGCGGATTGCCCTGAAACCACACCTGAGCGGGCGGTTAAATTTAGAAGAGTTAATCCGCCGCGTAACAGAATGGATGCCCATGGAGCATAATCACAATCAAGAAAAGAACGTATAGAGCGCAAGTAAGCCCTACAAGGCTCAGATCGGTTCGGAACCGACTGAAACCCTTGTAGGGCTTATTTTTTTGTAAATTTTTTTGTTCCTTGCTTGACAACCGCATATGGACAACCAGAGAAAAGCCTGATTTCATGCGGGTTTACGCGGCTTGACCTTTTCACCTCAACCTGTTTCTGCCTGTCGTGGTGCGTTATGGCCAGCGTGTTTTCAGGGGCTAATGGCTTCTGGTTGCGCTCTATACTTAACCCACCACAGCGAAAGCTGATAGAGCAGAAAACAGAATAAGGAGGTACGAAGGCGAGCCTGCGTATAGATTGCTGCTGCAATCTGTATACAGGCTTGTTGTCGTGCAATGAAGAAATCGAGGATGCCGACAAGTGCATTGGATTCTGTATCGAGGAAGATGGCGGCTTTGTTGGAATGTATGAGCTGGTCGTGAATGACAAAGTGCAGCGGGAGAACATCAATTCCATCAACTACTTCAGGGATGATAAGCTGGTGCAGCAGGCTATTTCCGATATGGAAAAGCTGATGGCAGCACGGCAGCAGAGCAAGGAGCAAGAACGCAACAGTACGAAAAAGTCTGTTCTGGATGCCCTGCGCAGTCTGAAAGCCAAGAAACAGGAGCAGCCTGCACAGGAACAGGATAAGCCGAAGAAAGCGAAAAAGAAAGGGATGGAGTTATGAGCAATGTACGCTTTGATGAACTGGAATTGATACGCCAATGACAGCTCGGAAGCGGTTGGAAGAAAAGCGGCCAAATACATTTATTGGACGCGCCTTTGGTGTTGGCGATGTGATCGTATGGGATGAAGAAAAGGGCCGGAAGTTTTTCTATGTCGATAAAGAAGAACTGGTGGAGTTTGGTGGTTTTATGGATGCTGACGCAGCCGGAAACACTGTCGTCTACATGGTTCCCAATTATCAGATTGATGGAAAGACTGGAACATGGCTTCCGTATGACAGCGAAGTTGTAGAAGACGTTTGCTTTTTTATGATGCGTAACGAGCAGCGCAAAGATGCCGTTTCTCCAATCGTGGTAGATAGCAAAGGTGTATTTGTGACGGATGCGCCGAACGGCTTTGAAAATGTTCGCTCTATCCTTACAGAGTACGTTCACCGCGATAAAAAGAAACAGCCGAATATGACCGAGCATGAAAAATGCTTGACGAACGGAACGTATGAACGTGCGCGAGAATCCGGCACAGAGCAGAATTACGACATGATAGATGGCTGCGTGAACAATGTACCGAAGAAGCCACGGCGCATTGGTGGCAGATGGTCGGTGCTGGATCGGTTGCATATCAAGCAGGCAGAGCGGAAACAGAAAGAGCAGCCCCAACAGCAACAGCAGGAGCGAAGTCGTAAAAATTAAAAATCCGTTATGATACAGAGTGGTGGCTCCCCTAAAAAGGAGTCACCACTCTTTTTATTGAAAGGTCTTGCTATTTGTAAAATGGTTGTACATAATAGAAGAAAATAAGGAAATGGGGGAAACCAAGGTGCAAGGCTGCGAAGAAAAAGAAAGAGTTCTTCTGCTATGGGAACGGGCATTGACTCTGTTTTACGAGAATGATACAGAATTGTTTGTTGCAGGGGCGCAGGAACGAACGATTGCAGGAAAAATCGCAATGTATATGGACAGGGTATTCGTGGAATTGCGTTTCAAGAATTGAACGGCTTCTTCGTATCTGGCAATTTCATCCTGATGTGCAGAACGGTACATCTTCTTGTTGCCCGCCTGCAAAAATTCTTTGTATGTAGCCTTTGTGGAAAGATACTGCCCCAGATGGTGAATCCTGCTACAGCTATCACACGTTGCAAGATGGTGAGCAACCGAATAAGGGCATTCAGTTGATGTGGTGTATTCTGCTTATTTTGCTTCCGATTGCTTTGCTGTTTGCAGAAAGCTCCATGAACAATCTTCAGTCGGTAAGTATTGTTGCAGCATTTCCGATTGGTGCAGTAATCGTAATGATTGCGGTTGGCTTTATGAAGGATGCTAAAAAATACATGGAAAGTTTGGAAGAATCGGCGAAGGGAAAAAGTGAGAAATAACTGGAGAAATACCTGAATCCGTAGTATAATTGAACAAAAGGCCGTGTGAAAAAAATCACACGGTAGCTGCTCGAATAATCACACACCTTTCCGTGGTGGGCAGCAGGCAACGACCTTATGGTCGACGAAGTGTGAGAACGAACGAAATGTTAGCTGACAGTGGAGGAAATATGTTATCACCTGAGTTGAAAAAACTAATGCACGATTTAGAAAATGGTGCGGATAATATAGAAATAAATGCAGAAGCAATGCTAAAGGAACTACATGAATTGGATGAAGTAGAGGAAATTATTCAAGAAAGTTTATCGCTTTCTGGTAAAGTATGCCCTACATGTGGAAGGAGTCTTTTATAATGAGTTATCCGGAACTGTTAAAATTGAGAACGGAATTGCGTAATAAGACTACTAAAACGCCGCAAGAAGATGAGTTGCTAGCTGAACTGGAGAGCTTAAGTGGAATAATAGGTAAAATGGATTTTTCGCTTGCAATGTCTGGAAAAGTGTGTCCGGTTTGCGGAAAGAAGATATAAAATGAAGGGATATTTTTGTGTATGTGAGAATCCAAACGAGAAATTTGATATTAGTTTTCAAGTGCGAGAAAGCGTAGAGGACGATATTCCAGAAGAACAGCAAGAATTATATCTTAATGCTGAAAAGACCTGCAATATTATCAAATCCTTAGAGAATACAGATGAAAATACAAAGAAAAAGTATTTTGATAAGTTGTTATCTTTATCACAAGTAGGGCTCGTTCCAGAATACGCACAGACAAAGGCTTCAAAATTAGCATTGGAAAAACTTCAAGAGGAAATAGTTCTTATTGAAGGAAAAAGAATTAAAAATGGCTATATGAAAACGCTAGCCATCGATGCTTTAATTTTAGCTGTAATTACCTCAATTGGAGTAAAGTTAGTAGACATATATCTGCATTTTTCAATGGTGTGGAGTATATGGGCAGTAGTTATGGGCGCTTTAATCGGAACGTGGGTATCATTTGGTGCAAGAAAGTTTGAAATATGCTTTGATGATTTGGCTTCTCTTGAAAAAGATAAAATGAATCCTTGGATTAGATTGATATTTATAAGTGTTGCTTCGGTAATATTTGTGTTGTTTATGAATGCTGGTATAGTAGAAATTAAAATCGGAAGTATTGATACAGCAACTGCCTTTGAAAACTTAGAAGCTGCCTTTATAATTGGATTAGTATGTGGTTTGGTAGAAAGCAGGATTGGTGTTAATGTATATGAAAAAGCAGTTGGGTTAATAGGAGAGCAATCATAAAATAAGCCAACATTAGAAATTGTATGTACACTCACACAGTGCTATACTTTAATCACTAAAAAGGAAAGAGGTTATCACGATACCCAGAACGAAAGGCAGCAAAAATCGTCCTAAAACTACCCATACCGACTACGCATCCCAAATAACGGAAAAGAAAGAACAGGTGGCAACTTTAACCACCGAGATAGCATCCATCACCGCCAACATTGAAACTTTGAAGGCTGACCTGAAAGAAAAGAAGAATACTCTGAAGAAGGCCGAAAAAGAAGTGGCATCCCTGGAAGCGAAGAAGGCAAAGGCAGATGCTAAGGCAGCAGAAGAAGCGAAAAAGGCAGAAGCAGAATCTGTCCTGAAGAAGTTGCTGGCGAGCGGTATGAGTGCGGATGAGATCCTCGAAAAACTGAAATAAGATCGGCCGTGTGGACAAACTGAACTTCAGGAGTTCACACGGTATTTTTTGAAGGTTAATGTATAGTTTGCAACGGAAATAAAAGTAGTGGAGCATGAGAAAAAATGAATTTATCAAAAATACACCACATCGCAATCATCGTATCTGACTACGAAGCAGCTAAGGATTTCTATGTGAACAAGCTGGGCTTCTCTGTCATCAGGGAAAACTATCGCCCGGAGCGTAAGGACTGGAAACTGGATCTGCGTGTCAATGAATACACAGAGCTGGAGATTTTCGCTGAGGAAAACCCGCCGAAGCGTGTGAACCGCCCGGAGGCCTGTGGCCTGCGTCATCTTGCTTTTTGTGTAGAGAGTATGGAGCAGACGGTGAGGGAACTGGCAGAAGTTGGAATTGAATGTGAGCCGGTTCGGGTTGACGATTATACCGGCAAGAAGATGACTTTCTTCCATGATCCGGACGGACTGCCGTTGGAACTGCACGAATAAGCATGGGAGAAAAAAGAGCATATAAACCCCGGAAGCCCGGCGGTGGCCGGAAGAAGCTGAAGCCGGAGTATGATGCCGGCAAGAATCTGAAAGAGCAGATGGATGCGGCTGTGGCGCTTTATGAAGAGGACTGCTCCCTCCAATCCATCGCAGATGCGCTAGCTCTAAACCCCATCAAAGTGAGAAAGCTGCTCATCACGGCAGGTGTGTATGAATCAGAAGTGGCGGAAAAAGTAAAAAACACTTTTGAAGAATACCGAGAAACACAGGACTACAAAACCTCCATACTCTCAACTGCAAACACCCTGAAACTTTCCAAAGCCTCTGTTACCTCGTATCTGCCTTATAAAAAGGGCGTGTACTTCCCAAGTACAGCAGAAAAAGAGAAAATCAGTGTTGGAGCAGAGCGGCAGCGGAGATACAGAGCGATGAAGCGATGGAGGGCTGATCAGACAGAAGAAAACTTCTGGGGTGTGGTTGTGGCTTATGCTGGTGTGAAATTCAAAACCTACTCCGGGTTGCCATTCTCTTACGAAATAAAAAAGGGCAGGAGCGGCGAGTACACAAAAGAACTGTGGATCGATCGCAGAGAGAATAGTAAAAGTCTGGCGTGGAGTTCTGTGCTGCTGGCTCTGGGCAATATTAAAAAGGTAGGAGAAGTAGTTGAACGTCCTAAAGCGCTGGGCGATATCCGGGGAGTGACTTACATTTATGGGATGTTCTATCGGTTCGGACTGATCAACGTGCCGGATGAAGCAAAAGAAAAGATGAAGAAAGCATTCGGAAAATCGTTCTGACACGGATGCCGCAGAGGGGGGAAAAAAGAAGCATCACCCAATGTTTGAGGTCATTGCGTGACCCGGAGATTACACAAAAAATCCACCTGCGGAATGAACCACAGGCGGCTGAAATCACATTATAGCTTATTCAAAAAGTTTTCCAGAACATGGTTCCACTTTTCGGGGTACTCATAGAACATCAGGTGACCGCCCATGACGTAGGTGTCGTAACCGGGAAGCTGTGCTTCGACAAAGGGCTTTGCAATGTCCTGCCAGTGTTCTGCAATGAACATCAGGCTGGGCATCGTTGCACCGACATCTTTTGCGATTTCAAAATAGTTGGAGAACACAGCGTCGCAGAACAGCTGACGGCAGATCCAGTATGGTGTGCGGCCGGAAATATCCAGCAGATACTCCAGCTCATCAGGCTTCATCTTATGCTGGATCATGACGCCAGTCGCGTACTCGCTAAAGAACTCACGGCATCCCTCAGAAGAAGTCAACACCTGTGTGGCAACCTGAGACAGCTCTTCAATCGTGCCCTCAGTCCACCACTTCGGGTCAGGGGAGAGCGGGAGCGGAGACATATCGATAGTCACAACGCCGCGCAGCTTGTCTTTGCCGAACTGCTGCACGTAGCTCCATGTGTCAAGGTTGCCCGTGCTCCAGCCAATCAGGACAATATCTTTGAGACCCAATGCATCAATCAGACCTGCTACATCGCGACCGTGAGTCAGGTAGTCGTTGCCATCCACGGTTTTGGCAGAATAGCCTTGGCCGCGAGGATCGATAGCAATGACACGATACTCAGAGGAGAAATACTCCAGTTGGTTCTTGAAAATCTCACCAGAGAAGGTCAGGCCGGGAATGAAGACCAACGGTTTACCTTCGCCTTTTCCCAAGATATGTAACTCCACACCAGGGGCCACAGTGACATACTTGCTTTCAATACGATCTTTTGCCATGAGAAAACCTCCCAACAAAACCTATAAATCGAATTGGCTTGTCTGAATTATATATCTGGAAAAAGAGAAAAGCAATAGCTTGATAGAAACTGCACTGCTGTAATCTACAAAAATTTTCAGTGCATCCAAGAAAAATAAATGCCGTGTGGACAAACTGAACTCCAGAAGTTCACACGGTTATTTTTGAAGGCTGCCGTATAGTTTATAACGAAAATAAAAGAACATAAGTAGAAGAAATGGAGTGTGACATAAAATGAATTTATCAAAAATTTGAAGAAAACGGAACCAGAGTATTATCCGCCAGTGGAGAACCTGTTGGATCTGATCTACGAGCATTACACAGAGAATAATCCAGTAGAAAAAAACACAGTTGCCGGGAAAACTGCAAAGGCCAAGGAAAAAGAACTGGAAAAGTGGCTACGTGGGCTAGATGGTATGGATAGGTTGGTAGATGACTATGTCGGAGATAAGATTCCACTCTGGGAGAAGATCATGGACCGGCAGGGAACGGTGTGCTGTGCATGGGAAAAGACTGCTTTTGAGGAAGGTTTGAAAGTCGGGATACGACTCATGATGGAAGTATATAGTTTATGACGGAAATAAAGTGAACTCCTGTAGTTCAAATAAGCCCTCGCTTGTTACGGCGAGGGCGTGTGTTTTTTCAGGCTTTTCAGCTTTTTTCTTCTTCGGTGCAATTTTGTGGCCGGAGTAGATTGCCATTCCCATGCAGACCAGGGAACCGCAAGCAAAATACTTGTGCGCCTGCATCAGTTTCTTGCAGCCTGTGTAGAAGCATCCTGCCATGCAGGCAAATGCTCCGAGTGACCAATATTTATGTGCTTTCATTTTGTGTATCCTCCGTATCTTCTTTCTGTATTTTGAGCAATTCCTCAATTTCCGTTTTACTCGCCGCCCATACTGCCTTTTTATTATCGTGTGCTACCGCTCCGCAGTCGGGGCAGCGGTCAGGCAGCTTCTTGGCAGGGAAGCAGTAGCGGCAGGCATCGCAAAAATAGTAATTCAAGTCATATTCACCCCAATCTCTAATATATCCTCAAATGCAATAATGGTCGGCAGCTCTTTGCCGGTATCGTTTATAAAGCCTGTGTAATCATCTGACAACAGCAGTTCAGCAGCAAACGTGTTCGCTCTGCGCTCTGCTTTTGCGTTGCTGAGACTATAAAAATATGTATCTTGGGAGACAGAAAAATAGTTGTGTTGCACCGGTGTATCAACTTGCTATTTGGGCGGTTAGATGGTAAAATCAAAGTACACTGGGAAAGAGTATCCTCATACCCAGTAGTATAGCTTAGGAAAGGAGCGTGGAAGGATGGCAATAAAGTTGAAACTTCCAGTTGGAATCGAAGATTTTAGAGAAATCCGTCGAAAGGGTTTTTACTACATTGATAAGACAAAACTAATCGAACAGCTTCTTGACAGCTGGGGAAAGGTGAATCTTTTTACAAGGCCTCGCCGTTTTGGTAAGACCTTAAATATGAGCATGCTCCGACACTTTTTTGAGATCGGAACAGATAAGACACTGTTTGATGGACTTCACATCTCGCAAAGAAGAGACCTTTGTGACGAGTATATGGGGAAATATCCGGTTGTGGCTCTTACGCTTAAAGGTGTGGATGGAACCACGTTTGAGGAGGCTAAACTTAGTCTTGCAGAATTAATCGTGGCAGAAGCCAGACGGTTTAAATTCCTGTTAGAAAGCGATAAACTGGATGCAGACGATAAAGAAATGTATCGTGAACTAATTTCTTTAAACAAAGAACAAAGTCCAGCGGCTTCGGTAAAACTCAGATTTTCGCTTAAAAACCTATCTGAGTTGTTATATAAGCATTATGAGCAGAAGACTATCGTGTTGATTGACGAATACGATGTGCCACTTGACAAGGCCTTTCAGGACGGATACTATAGAGAAATGGTATCGTTAATTCGCGGATTGTTGGGCGAGACTCTTAAGACGAACGATTTTTTGCAGTTCGCAGTTTTAACAGGATGCTTGCGAGTATCTAAAGAAAGCATTTTTACAGGTCTGAACAATTTTAAGATTTTTTCTATAACAGATGCTCGTTTTGATGAACAGTTCGGCTTTACAGAAGACGAAGTCGAAAAAATGCTAAAAGATTACCAATTGGAAGATCATCTGGCGGAAATGAAGGAATGGTATGATGGATATCATTTCGGAGATGCCGATATTTATTGCCCCTGGGATGTAATCAATCGGGTAGATGATCTATGTAATAAACCAGAAGAAAAACCGAAATGTTATTGGATAAATAGCAGCGGAAATGCTTTAGTTAAACGATTTGTCTCTATAGCAAATAGAACAACACAGGACGAAATTGAACGTTTGATTGCAGGTGAACCAATTGAAAAGTCTGTTCGGCTTGATTTGACATACGATGAGATTGATAAAAGTATAGATAACATTTGGAGCGTTCTGTTTACAACGGGATATTTGACACAGGTTGGTATGACAGAACAGGGAGCATATAAGTTGGTCATTCCAAATAAAGAGGTTCGAGAGGTATACAAACTTCAGATACAGGACTGGTTTGATCAGAAAATAGCAGATAATGCGGAGCAGATGACCTCTTTTTGGAAAGATATTGAAGAGGGAAACGCAGAGGCAATAGAACAGTATTTAAACCGAACATTAAGTAATACAATCAGTGTTTTTGATACGAAGGCACCTGAAACGGAAAAGGAAAACTCCTATCATATTTTTCTTGCAGGGTTGTTGACGGGAAACACAGATTGGGTGGTTAAGTCAAATGTGGAAGCCGGAGAGGGATTCGCGGATATTATCATTAAACCGCAAAATCCGGACGATGGTATTATCTTTGAACTTAAGTATTCAAAGGAAGTATCAGGATTGGATAAAGCCTGTGAAAGAGCAATCAAACAAATCAGAGATCGAAGGTATTCTGAGTATCTGAAAAATGATGGCCGCCACGATATGATGTTTTACGGCATTGCTTTTTACAAAAAGAGATGTAAAGTAGTGGTTGAGAAACTGAAGGAAGGGGACTTGCCTGATTCGATTAAACTGCCGTGAACATGGATTGCTGGTATAAGGATGGATTTATGAATAAAAACGAAATTTATATAAAAAGTGGTACACAGTATAAAGAAATGACAAAAGAACTTCTGGAAGCGTGTGATCTGGCGGTTCAGATTCCGGATATGGATATGCAGATTGGAATCAAGCCGAATCTGGTGTCACCATCCGAGGCTTCCTGGGGAGCTACTACACATCCGGAGGTTGTTGCAGGAATTATTGAATATCTGCAGGAGCGGGGATATCATAAAATTGCCATGCTGGAAGGTTCCTGGGTGGGCGATAAAACAGCAGAGGCGTATGAGGTATGTGGATATCGGGACCTTTCGGAAAAATATCAGGTGCCTTTCTGGGATATGCAGAAGGAGAAGGGAATCGCGAGAGACTGCCGGGGCGTACAGTTAAACATCTGTAAACGTGTAACGGATGTGGATTTCCTGATCAATGTTCCTGTGTTAAAGGGACACTGCCAGACAAAGATTACCTGTGCATTAAAAAATATGAAAGGTCTGATCCCGAATACTGAGAAACGAAGATTCCATGCGATGGGCCTGCATAAGCCGATCGCGCATCTGAATGCAGGGATTCATCAGGACTTCATTGTGGTCGATAACATCTGTGGGGATCTGGATTTTGAGGATGGCGGAAATCCGGTTGTGATGAACCGGGTTCTGGCCGGAATGGATCCTGTGCTGATGGATTCTTATGTCTGTCAGGTTATGCATTATGATACAAAAGAAGTTCCATATATCGGACTTGCAGAAGCACTGGGAGTTGGCAGTGCAAATTTGGAGAATGCCCGGATCATTTACTGCGAAGAAACAGCCAGAAAAGAACTGCCGAAGTCCAGAAAGGTTGTGGAACTTCAGGATGCTGTGGAGGAAGTGGAGTCATGCAGCGCATGTTATGGCTACCTGATTCCGGCATTGGAAATGCTGAAAAATGACGGTTTATTTGAAAAACTGGATACAAAAATCTGCATTGGTCAGGGATACCGTGGTAAAACAGGGAAACTTGGCGTTGGTGCCTGTACCTGTAAGTTTGAACATAATATAAACGGATGTCCGCCTACTGAAAATCAGATTTACGATTTTCTCAGACAATATATTTCTGAACAGGAAGAAAAGAAATAAGCGTAATGAAGTATCTATGGTGTCCGATTCCTGCGCCTGAGAAGTGCCTGATATGTGTTATTTTTTGCAATAAAAACAGGCTCCCGGAGAGGAACCTGTTTTTGTATTATAGCCGAATTTACATTCCCTGATTATTTTTATACACCCAGTCCCAGCTTGATCATTTTCACAATGGTATCCTGATCAAATTTGCTGCTGTCGAATGCCAGATGATACTGGGAAAGATCAGCCCATTTCCGGTCTGTGAAATATTCGTAGTAGGTGCGACGTTCTTTGTCTACTTTTTTCACCAGTTTCTGGGCACTTTTTTCTTCACGTCCGGTACGTTCCATGATCGTCTGTACACGATACTCAAATGGTGCATGGATAAATACGCTGAGACATTTATCCTGAAGAATATGGTTTGCACAGCGTCCGACGATGACGCAGTCTCCTTTGTCAGCGGCTTCCAGAATGATCTTACGCTGAAGATCGAAGAGAACATCATTCATGGGAACAAAGTGAAAATCGCTGTCCATCTGAAGTTCATGGTCGATCGGGAAACGCCACTGGCTGCCTCTTTTTTCATCAACTTTAGCAAGTAAATCAAAAGGAACATTCTCTT
>OODK01001415.1_pt1 | contig 11713 bp, 8 predicted proteins | sample 1671371 | NCBI WGS metagenome assembly OODK01 (sample SAMN06348150, study PRJEB24527) | human gut metagenome | biome: human gut; feature: ankylosing spondylitis patient; material: feces | host: Homo sapiens | place: China | collected 2015-10 | reverse complement strand
CGGTACCGCACCGGTAACCGCTACTCCCGGTGCAGCATAATCCGGTTTGATTCTTTCATCTCTAGTATACCCTCTGCCCGAATTAATATCAACCGTATTCTCCTGACTGTTATAATAAGACACCGTCATCGTATGCTCCCCTCCTGCCGGTTCTGTAAATGTGGTATCCGGATTCGATTCCAGAAAATATACTTCTCCATCCAGAAACTCTTTCATGGGCAGCCACATATGAAACTCCCCCTTCGTCTGCATCGCAGGCTTTACTTCTATTTTCCAGATTCCCGGTACTGCTTTCTGCAGCCGGATAAACACCAGCTGTGCATCGCTATTCTCCTGCAGAAGTCTGTACTCCACCGTAACAGCTGTCCGTTCAAAAGCAAATACAAAATCAAACAGATATCCCAGACGTACCGGAATCTGCCCGGTACGTTCTCCGGAAGGTGATGTAATCGACACTGTCACAATGTTCGGAAGGGTACTCCATAACTCCGTCACAAAACCTTTCACCCCTTCCCCTACCCTGATCTCCGCTGTCCGTATATTCTGTGCCTCCGTAAATGTTCCGTAATAATGATGTCTCTGCGCTGCCTCATTCCCGGTTCCCGTTACTACACAGCGGTTTCTCAGCAATGCATAGCCATCCAGAACTCCTGCAAGCAAAGAGTCACCATTATGCCCTCCGAAACTGGTTCCGATTGCCATACAGATCACAAGCGGCATCTCCCGTCTGCGGGCCAGTTCATTCAGATACCGAAGTCCGGCCAGGATATCATTTTCCTGATAACAGTGTGCATCTTCTGCAACCCCAAAAAATTCTTTCAGATATTTTTTTGCCGGCTTCAGCTTTACCATCGCGATCACCGCCTCCGGGGCAGCCCCAAGAAACTGTCCACTGCTTTCTGCACTTCCGGCAGCCACACTTGCAACAAATGTTCCATGCCCATCTGTATCTTCCGAAGAGATCAGTTCCTGCGGGCTTTCCGAATGTAAAGCCGCATTGATTCTTTCTTCGGTATACTCTGTTCCATACAGAAAGCCCTCCGGCGGATCCCCATCCTGAATTGTCTGATCCCAGATCCCCGCAATTCTTGTTGTCCCGTCAAGATTACGGAATACCGGATGGGTATAATCGATCCCCGTATCCAGGAAACCGATCATAATCCCCTCTCCCATAAGCTGCAGCGTCGGATAATTCTGCAGCGTAATAATTCCGGCTGCATCTAACGGCTGCATATCCAGAAGTGTATAGCACTTGGGGATCGCACCGTACCAGTACTGCCGCAAGGATAAGGGAAGTAACATCCGACTGTCTAACGACACACTTTTATATCCGAAATCCAGCTCCTGGATACACATCTTTTCCGTATCCACTCCTTCTAACTCATCTTCCCTGTATGGCGAGATAATAAAATCCCAGTAATCTTCCGATAATATCTTTTCTTTACATCTGTCTTCCAATGAAAAAAGCCTTTCATATACATTTGTTTTATGTATATGAAAGACTTCGTGTCATTCATTAATATTTTTATGCATTTGTATGCTGGTTCAGCATACGCTCGATGATCTCCACAGATTCTTCGATACCATAACTTGCACTGTTAAAACAGATATCATAGTTCACAGCATCTCCCCACTTCAGGCCGGTATAGAAATTGTAATATTTCGAATGCTGATGGTCAATCTTCTTCAAAAGGCGTTCTGCTTTTTTATGATCCAGATTATTGACTTCCATGACTCTGTGTACACGCTGTTCAAAAGGAGCTGTAATAAAGATACTGATATGTGGAATATGATTATTTGCCAGTATCACATCCGCACATCGTCCCATAACAATGAAATCTTCTTCTTTTGCCCTCTTACATATCAGATCACTCTGATTAAAGAAGATTGCATCTTCTTTTGTCAGACCATGATAACGGTCAAAATCTTTCAGACGTTCTTTCAACGTCCGTCCGGATCCCTGATATTTATTCTCAATCTCATTTGTTCCCAGATCTGCCACATCTACAACCGAATCTTTCTCCGCGTCCAGACGTCTCAATACTTCATTGAATATCTCTGCATCGTAATAGTTGATCCTGAGTGCATCCGCCAGTGCAAATCCAATATCGTTACCCGCACTTCCATGTGTTCTTCCGATACAGATGATCAGATGATCATCCTTTGAAAACTTCTGACGCAGGTTCGATGTATTTAGCTTTGCCCTGTTTTCATCCAGAATCTCTACTTTTCCAAAACCTGCCGGCAGTTCTGCGATTTCTTTTAATATCTCATCATATTTTCTCATCAGTCTGGATCGGTCTTCATCCTTACGGATCGTACGTGCCATGTTACTGATCAGCGCAAGCTCACTTCTGAGCAGATGCCCCTGTGGCTTTGTACGCATCAGCTTCACAAGACTGTCTACACAAGTACGTTTGTCTCCCGTAAAGGTACGGCCAAGAGAAGAACCTACACATTCATAGACTTCTCCGTCCAGATCATAGATCCGTTCCGCTATGTCATAGTATTTATTCTTATTTTCCATGTTCCGCACCTCCCCTTACAAAAAGAATACCAGCATATCTATAATAAATACCGGTACCAGACATGTCAGTGACCATACCATATATCCGAAGAACGATGGCATACGCACACCATTTTCATCTGACATAGATTTTACCATGAAGTTCGGCGCATTTCCGATATAGGTATTTGCTCCCATAAATACAGCTCCACAGGAGATTGCCTCCAGCATCTTAACAGGAACCGAACCAAGTGTCGTCACAACACCGCTCTTGAACCCAAGTGCTCCCGCCGTTGTAAGGAATACCAGATACGTTGGTGTATTATCCAGAAAACTTGACAGTGCTCCGGTTGCCCAGAACATTTCAAATGGTTTATTGATACCAAGTTCCGCACCATTTGCCTTCAGAATCATCAATGCAGGCTGCATCGTGATAAAGATTCCGATGAACAGAACCGCAACTTCCTGAATTGCCCCCCAGGTAAAATGGTTACGGATACGTACTTCTTCTTTTGTCGTTTTAAATGATAAAAATGCTGCCAGAAGGATGATCACGATCTCGATCACAGACGGGAATCCAAGCGTCACTTCTCCAAGGATATGGATTCCTTTTACTGTTCCGTCCGCATTCTGGAATGCAGACATACCAGGAAGCATTCCACTTAAAATTACAGCTCCGACAATCATTGCAACATATATCAGATTATGAAGTCCTACAATTCTAACGTGTGTTCCGGGCTCTCTGATATCTGGTTTTCTACCTTCCGCAATATCTTTTCTGTAAGCTCTTCTATCCAGAAAATAGAATAACGTCAGCAAAATGATCATGTTAAAGATCAGTATATGAAACAGCTTCAGGCTCCAGAAAAACGGAACACCACGCATGAATCCCATCAGAAGCGGCGGATCTCCGATCGGTGTCAGACATCCTCCCATATTAGAGATCAGGAAGATAAAGAAGATCATGATATGACTCTTTCTCTTTCTCCATGAATTCATCTTAATAAACGGACGTACAAGAAGCATACTTGATCCTGTAGTTCCGATCACACTGGAAAGCAGTGTACCAAAAACAAACAACGCCGTATTAATCCTCGGTGATCCGGCAAATTCACCGTCAATCGTAATGTTACCTGCTACACAGAATAATCCAAACAGTAAAACGATAAATGTCAGATAATCATTTACCACACATTCCAGAACAGTCTCACTCATTGTAAATATTCCATATTTCGCTGTAAAAGGAATAATAAACAAGATTGACCAGAATGCAACTGCCAGCGGCTGATGTTTTTCCCACCAGTCCGGCTTGAACAGCGGCATTACCGCAATACTAAGCAACAGCCCTGCAAAGGGTATGCAGAGCCAGATTGGAATAGCTGATAATTCCCCCATCGCTGTCTTTCCTCCATTCTTCTCCAAGTAAAAAAATTATATAATAGTCTATATGTAAAATGTATTATTGAAGTCTTGGTACTTCCTGACCTCTCAACATAATTACCGGTCCTCCGGTTCCTTCGATATATTCCTTCGTGATGATAACCTCTCCGATATTGTCATCCTTCGGGATTTCATACATGATATCCAGCATGAATTCTTCAATGATCGCACGAAGTGCTCTTGCTCCGGTATCTTTCTTCAATGCCTTCTTCGCAATTGCATGAAGAGCATCGTCATTGAATTCCAGTTTTACCTCATCCAATGCCAGCAGTTTCTGATACTGTTTTAATATTGCATTCTTAGGTTCTTTTAAAATCTCTACCAGCATCTCTTCACTCATCCCCTGTAAAGTGAACACGATCGGCAGACGTCCTAAGAACTCAGGAATCATTCCAAATGCACGTAAATCTTCTGTTGTTACTTTCTTCAGTATCTCTTTATCGTTATTATACTTGTCTCTTAAGTCTGCTCCAAAACCAATTGCTGCCTGTTTGGTCAGACGCTCTTTGATGATTCCGTTAAGATCCGGGAACGCTCCGCCGCAGATGAAGAGAATATTTCTTGTATTCACGGTTGTAAGCGGAACCATGGCATTTTTACTGGTTGCGCCGACAGGTACTTCTACATCGCTTCCTTCAAGAAGTTTTAACATTCCCTGCTGTACCGACTCACCGCTTACGTCTCTCTGACTTGAATTCTTCTTCTTTGCGATCTTATCGATCTCATCGATAAAGATGATTCCCTGTTCTGCCTTCTCTACATCATTATCTGCAGCTGCAAGCAGTTTGGAAACCACACTCTCAATATCATCTCCGATATATCCGGCTTCCGTAAGTGAAGTCGCATCTGTGATCGCAAGCGGTACATCCAGAATCTTTGCCAGTGTTTTTACCAGATACGTCTTACCGGAACCTGTAGGTCCGATCATGAGCATATTGGACTTTTCAATCTCAATATCATCCATAGAATCAGTAGCCACACGTTTATAATGATTATAAACAGCTACAGACATAACTTTCTTTGCATATTCCTGACCTACCACATACTCATCCAGTTTTGCCTTGATCTTATGTGGTGCCGGAAGATTCTTGATATCTACTAATGGTTTATATTCTTCGCCCTCTTTTTTCTTTTTGATCTTCTGCTGCTTTGGAATACTCTGTTCCATATCAGCCATATTAAATACCTGTACTCCCGGAATATTCATCAGCTGACTGTAATCAATCGGGCCATTTGACATTGCATCAAAGCTTTTCTGCATACAGTCATTGCAGACACAGATATGATTCGGAAGTTCAATCATTTTTCCTGCAACGCTCTCTGGACGTCTGCAGATAAAGCAGACTTTTTCATATCCATCGTCATTATTTTGTTTCTTATTATCTGTATCAGATGTATTCTTTGTTGTCTCAACCTCTACATCTTCTATCATCCTGATTTGCCATTATTCTCTCCTTCTTAACGTAGTTTACGCATTTCACTCTGACTTTTATCCTGCTTTTATGCTTCCCCCTGATTTACCAGTTCCAGAAATGTCTCTTCTGAAATAATCGGTATTCCCAGCTCATTCGCTTTTTTATTCTTGGATGACGTACTCGTCACATCATTATTGATCAGATAGTTTGTCTTTGATGTGACTGATCCAGTCACTTTTCCACCCAGACTTTCAATCAGCTCTTTTACTTCTCCACGATTGGCAAAATGCTTTACGCTTCCGGTAATTACAAAATTAACGCCTTCAAAAATCTGCTGTTTTGTTACAGTCTCTTCCGGAATGGTCAGCTCATTTAAAAGCCTTCTGAAATTCTCCACATGTTTTGCATCTGCAAAATATCCGACGAACGCTTTTGCCAGAACCTCTCCGACTCCCTGAATCTCATTTAATTCTTCTTCCGAAACCTTCAGAAGAGATTCTACATCATATTTTAATTCTCTGCAAATAACTTTTGCATTGGCAAGTCCGATTCCTGCAATTCCCAGAGAATAAATGACTCTCGGCAGGGTCGTCGTTCTTGCCTTTTCTATACTTTCTGTCAGTTTTTTATATGATTTTTCTCCGAATCCTTCCATCTTTTGAATTTTTTCTTTGTATTGATCCAGATGGAAGATGTCTGCAAATGTATGAATATATCCTCTGGAAATAAATTTTTCCAGTGTTGCTTCTGATAATCCTTCTATATTAAGTGCATCCCTGCTGACAAACAGTGCAAATGATTTGACGTGCTTCGCCTGACATTCCGGATTCATACAGTACAATGCTTTTGCGTTGCCGACCTGCCGGATCTTTGTCTCTCCCTGACAGACAGGACATTTACACGGAATATCTTTTACTCCGCTTCTTGTCAGATTCTCTGCAATCTGCGGGATGATCATATTAGCCTTATATACTTCAATCCTGTCACCGATCCCAAGTTCCAGTTCTTCCATAATACTGATATTGTGAACACTTGCACGGCTTACTGTTGTTCCCTCAAGTTCTACCGGATCAAAGATTGCAACCGGATTGATCAGTCCGGTTCTCGACGGACTCCACTCAATCTCTCTTAATACTGTCTCTCTGATCTCATCCTGCCATTTGAACGCAAAAGAATCCCTTGGAAATTTTGCAGTTCTTCCAAGCGACCGTCCATACGCTATATCATCATATGTTAACACAAGTCCATCCGACGGGAAATCATTTTCACTGATCTTAGACGAAAATTTAGCAACTTCGTCCTCAACAGTATCTCTGGTCACCATATAATACTCCACTGTTGTAAATCCCTGTGACTTCAGCCATTCCATCTGACAGGCTCTGGAATTCTGAAAATCAACTCCGTCTGCCTGCACCAGTGTAAATGCATAGAACATTACATTACGTTTAGCCGTGATCTGGTTATTCAGCTGTCTGACAGAACCGCTGCACAAATTTCTTGGATTCTTGTACCTGGCATCTACATCTTCAATCTCCTGATTGATTTTTTCAAAATCCTTATATCCTATGACTGCTTCTCCTCTTAAGATCAGTTCTCCCTGATATGCAATCTGGACCGGCACATTTTTGAATACTTTCGCATTGTTCGTGATCACTTCTCCGACTTCTCCGTTACCTCTGGTGACCGCCTTATAAAGCTTTCCATCACGATAAGTCAGTACAACCGTCAGACCATCCATCTTCCATGACATCAGAACTTTCTGATCTCCCACAAAGTTCTTAAGTTCTTCTACTTCTTTCGTCTTATCCAGAGAAAGCATCGGGCTTTCATGTCTTTCTTTCGGCAGTTCGCTTACCACTTCATATCCGACATTTACCGTCGGACTGTTTGACAAGGTAATACCAAGCTCATCCTCAAGCTCCTTAAGTTCATCATACAATCTGTCATATTCATAATTACTCATGATCTCCTGTGCTTCCTGATAGTATGCTCTGGAAGCTTTATTCAGAAGGCTGACCAGTTCTTTCATTCTCTCGTTCTTTGACTGTCCCATATAATTCTTTTAACTCCTGTTCTGTTAATCCTCTTACCTCTCCCGGTTTCAGATTACCTAGTTCTACATTCATAATGCGGATTCTCTTCAGTGTTGTCACCTTATAGCCAAGTGCCTCACACATCCTGCGGATCTGTCTGTTAAGGCCCTGCGTCAGAATAATGGAAAATGTGTATTTTCCATTCTTTCTCACTTTACACGGCCTGGTCACCGCATCCAGGTTCTTCTCCCTGTCTCTGATATGTACTCCGCGACTCATTTTTTCTATGAACTCCGGTGTGATTTCTTTATTAACTGTGACCTTATATTCTTTCTCATGGGAGAATCTTGCACGCATCATGCCATTGATCAGATCACCATCATTGGTCATGATCAGAAGTCCTTCCGAATCTTTATCCAGTCTTCCCGCATAGGTCACGCGTAGCGGATAATTCAGGAATCTGATAATATTCTTCTTTTCCCTTTTATCTTCTGTGCAAACAATCCCAGCGGGTTTATATACCGCCAGGACTGTCTTTTTTGTCTTGCTTTTTATCCGTTTTTTCCCCACACAGACTTCCTGTCCGTCTTCAACCTTCATTCCGGGTACGGCACTTTTTCCATCCACCGTTACAACGCCAGATTCTATCAGCCGGTCCGCCTCTCTTCTTGAGCACACACCGGCTTCGCTTAAATATTTATTCAGCCTAATCATTCTGTAACACCCCGCTGATACTGTTATCTTTTACAAAAGTATTTCCATTATATAAAAATAATACACTTGTGATATTATCCTTCTTCATGACCTTTTCAATATCATCATAATAATACCTTGGATCGACAACCACAATTTCCCTGTAATAAGGTATCAGGAACGGAATCAGACTATTGGCATAAGAATCCTTGATGATCAGAAGCCTGCCTGTCGAATCTGCCGTCGTCTTGATGTCAAGGATCGGATAATTTCCGCCAAGAAAAAGTGCATATTTGTCTTTTCCTTTAAGCTTGGAAGTATCATAAAGAGTTGCCGTCTTCTTTTTTTCATTTACATTATTTACTACAGCCTCTGTTGCATTCTTAAGATTGTCGGGTGCATAGATATATATCGGTTCTTCATATCCCGTTTCATATCCGCTCGTCGAAGCCAGTGTTCCGTTAAATGCATTGGTCACCGCATAAGGCTTCATGTCAGAGGTTTTGGATGTATCAAGCTTCATGCTTTTTGAAAGAGCCTGATAACCGTAATACGCGCCAAGTGTTGTCCAGTGATGATCTGTGTGATAATAGATTTCTTCTGATCTGTGTTTTTTTAAAATATCACTGACATCCACCCATGTATAAACAGATCCCAGTGTACTGTGAATTGCTTTAAATTGCTTCTCCTGATTCTCTGTAACTGCATATCCCGGAAGTTTATCCGATTCGATATTAGCCGCATTCGGAACCAGCATCATGTACATTGGTATATCTTTATATTGTTTTTGAAACATTTTCATTGCAGACAGATTTTCTTTCATCTGATCTTCATCCGGTTTTGCAATATCCTCCAGAAGATAATGGTCTTTTCCTTTGAACACGCCATTCGCTTTTCTCTTTCCTGCCAGCAGATCCACCCTGCTTTTTAGCATTACCCAGAAATCTCTTCCCGCGAACTGATCTGATACATAGGATTCGTACTGCTCCATCCATCTTCCGCTTTCTATTCCTGAAATTGTAAGTTCCGGTCTCTGTTCCAGTGCCCGGTTCTCTGTCGCCGAGAATTCCCGGTCACCCGTTGCCAGATTCACAACACAGAAAGCGATCATCATTATGACAAATATCACCGCTGCTAATTTATTTCTATGCACTTCTCTTCTTCTTTCCCATTTTTTTCTTGACTGTCTCATTTTTACTCCTAAAATCTGAAATACAGGAACGGATTATATGTCTCTGTCACTAGATATGCGATACACAAAATGAACAGTACCGCATATACGATTCCATTCAGAAGCGTCGTATTCCACTTCTTCTGGCGCAGCATATGCTGATATCTGACATCTGTAAGCGGAGTAGAACCAATGATCAGAATGATCCACAATACCAGATTCGTTGTAAGCAGATACAGGCTTTCCCTGTCTGCCACTCCGTGTGCTCCTGCTCCAAACATCATTCCCAGATATCTGGCCGCCCCTCCAAGTGAAGGACTAAAGAATAATACCCATCCGATCACAACCAGCACAATACTGTAAATATGGCGTACAACCGAAGGGAGTTTATCCAGTACCGGTGACAGGATATATTTTTCAATGATCAGTATGATCCCGTAATACAATCCCCATGCCACGAAATTCCATGCAGCTCCGTGCCATAATCCGGTCAGAAACCATACAACCATTAGATTGAAGATATGCCGGCTCTTCGATACTCTGTTGCCCCCGAGCGGAATGTATACATAATCCCTGAACCAGCTGCTCAGAGAAATATGCCATCTGCGCCAGAATTCAGTAATACTTTTCGCTATGTACGGATAATTAAAATTCATACAGAACTCAAATCCAAACATCTTTCCAAGTCCCACTGCCATATCCGAATAACCGCTGAAATCAAAATAAATCTGAAACATATAGGCAAAAGCACCAAGCCATGCACTCAGTACCGACACATTGCCCTTTCCAAGTCCGGTTACTTCCGTAAATATCATACCGGAAGTATTCGCAAGCAATACCTTTTTTGCAAGTCCACGTATAAAATACATGCCCCCTTCTCCGAACTTGTTCCATGATGATTTGCGGTTTACAAGCTGCTCTTCAACATCTGCATACTGTACGATCGGTCCTGCGATAAGCTGCGGAAACATTGTTACATATAATGCAAAGTTCAGGATATTCTTCTGAACTTTAACATTTCCCCGATAAACATCTATAATATAAGACAATATCTGGAATGTATAAAATGAGATACCGATCGGCAGTGCCAGCGGATGATATGTAATATGCACCGGCAGCACCGCATTCAGTGAATCCAGCACAAAGCCTTCATATTTGAAAAATCCCAGGATTGCAATGTTCACCACAATATTGAATATAAGGCTTCTTTTTGCCAGCCTTCTGTCCGTCAGATTTCTTGCTATATCAAGTCCACTGAAATAATTGAACAAAATGGATAACAGCATCAGGAAAATATAGACCGGTTCCCCCCATGCATAAAAAATCAGACTTGCAAGCAGCAAAACCGGATTGTGGAATCTCTCCGGCAGCAGGTAATACAACACCAACACAGCCGGTAAAAATGTAAATAAAAAAACAATACTGCTAAATAACATCTTTCTAATTCCTCTGCCTTCTAATAAATACTATTCTTAAATGCGGCTTCTATGCGATCCGCATCTTTTGAAACAGCTAATAATATGTAATACCCCCTGGTTTCATCGATTGCAGAATGAAGAAGCCTGGTCTGTTTTACACCATAGCCCTCAAAACTCTTCTTCTGTGTAGACAACCGCTCCTCTACAGCCTTCTCCACATCTTCTACCTGGCTCTTATCTTTTACTTTTACTACCAGTATCTCATTTACACTCATGACATCATCCGGTATATACAACATTGTTCCGGCATAATCGTTGGCATTCAGACCATAATACTTCTTAAGGTCCTGAGAACTTCCCTTTTTCATGCCTTTCAGCGAAACAGATTTTTCAATATTCTTTTGTATCGTATCTACGGATACGGTATTATCTCCCTCTCCGGAAACCAGCAATACCACATAGGCAATCAGTGCGATCACCATCAGATACTTACATGTATTAATAATATCCAGTCTTCCTTTTCTCATTATAATCCTGCTGCCTCCGCCATATGATCTACCCATTTCGTATAATAAGATGGTGACATATGGATCCCATCATCGGCATAATACTCCTGTTTTACCAGATCTGTATTATCGATGAATGTCACTTTTTCTTTTTTACATAATTTTTTCAGTTTTTGATTGAACTTTGGAACATTGGCAAATAAAGGTCTTGTTTCAATCGCCGACTGCGCCGCCGGAAGAATACAATTGACATAAATCTTCGTATCCGGCAGGGACTCTTTCAGATCCTCTATAACATTTTTATATGCTTTCACAAATCCGGACGCATTTCCATTCTGTGCTTCAATATCATTCATTCCATAGGCAAGAAACAGCACTTCCGGCTTCATCTCTTTGGCTTTTTTTATATGTTCCTCAATCTTTTTACTGCTGACTTCCGAAACTTCCGTTCCGCGGTCTGCCTGTACATTCGCCTCATCCAGCACTCCGTACTCATATAAGCCCTGTGTGATCGAATCTCCAAGGATCAGA
>OODK01001409.1_pt1 | contig 11781 bp, 10 predicted proteins | sample 1671371 | NCBI WGS metagenome assembly OODK01 (sample SAMN06348150, study PRJEB24527) | human gut metagenome | biome: human gut; feature: ankylosing spondylitis patient; material: feces | host: Homo sapiens | place: China | collected 2015-10 | reverse complement strand
GTATGAGATGATCGGCATGGGAGAAATGGGAATCGGCAATACCACACCAAGCAGTGCCCTGGTGTCAGTCCTTTTGAATCTTCCGGCGGAGGAAGTGACAGGACGTGGGGCAGGATTGTCGGATGCATCCTACAATAAAAAAGTTGCCGTTATCGAACAGGCGGTGAAGCGTTATTGGAAAGCAACAGAGGATTCTGAAATCCCAGATGGCCCGTTTTTCAAAATAGATGCGGCGGTTGAACTGATGTCACATCTGGGCGGCTATGAAATCGCAGCCATGGCCGGTATGTGTCTGGGCGGTGCTGTCTTTGGTGTACCGATTGTACTGGACGGCTATATTTCCGTGGCAGGTGCCCTCTGTGCTTCTTTGATCAATGCAGACTGCACGGCATACCTTCTGGCATCTCACATTTCAGCGGAACCGGCAGCATGGAAAGTACTGAGAAATCTGCATCTTGAACCGGTGATCCAGGCAGGAATGTGTCTGGGGGAAGGAACCGGTGCGGCTGCAGCCATGGTTTTATATGATATGGGGCTTGCGGTATATCGTCAGATGGAGACTTTTGATGATATTCATGTGGAACCGTATGAAAACTACGCAAAAAGACAGGCGGATGAGTAAATGATATTACTGGTAACAGGCGGAAGCGCCAGCGGCAAATCAGAATATGCGGAAAACAGAGCGCTGCAGCTGGCCAAAACAGAGCAGAAAAAGCTGATTTATCTGGCGGCAATGAAGCCCTTTGGAGAGGAAGCAGCAAAAAGAATTGAGCGGCACCGGCAATTGAGGGCAGGAAAAGGTTTTGAAACAGTGGAACGTTATACAGATATTGAAGGTCTTTGCAGGGATGAAAGTTTGGAGGCGGAAACTTTCAGACAGAAGGCAAAGGATGCGGTGGTACTGTTGGAATGTATGTCTAATCTGGCGGCCAACGAGATGTTTTCCGGCAGTGACAGCAATGCGGATTGTACCGGAGAGTTCGAGCATATGGATACCAGCAGGGTCAAAGACAGAATTATGAGAGGTATAGATGCTTTGACTGAAGTGTCTGATCATTTGGTCATTGTCAGCATCAATGTCTTTGAAGAGGGCATGCAGCAGTATGATGCATGGACCCGGGCTTATATGCAGTGTCTGGGAGAATTGAATCAGGCATTGACAAGGAAAGCAGATACGGCGGTTGAGGTTGTTTACTCGATCCCTGTTCCTTGTAAGGAGGGCTTGACATGCAATCTTTAATTATTGCATTTGCCATGTATTCGAAGATACCAATGCCACGGGCAGACTGGAATGACAAAAATATGCGCTATGCCTTTTGTTGGTTTCCGGTGATCGGTCTGGTGATCGGCCTGGTGGAGCTGGCTGTCTTTTACATTTTGACAAAATGGCAGGCGGGATCTGTTTTCAGAGGCGTTTGCCTGATGGCGGTGCCTTTATTGGTGACAGGCGGCATTCATCTGGATGGATTTATGGATACAACGGATGCCAGAAGTTCTTATGGAGACAGGGAGAAAAAGCTGGCAATTTTAAAGGATTCCCATGTGGGGGCCTTTGCGGTGATCGGTTGCAGCTTTTATCTGATTTTGTCGGCCGGGGCCTGGAGTGAAATAGATGCAAAGGGAATTGTTGTGATGGCGATGGCTTTTGTTCTGGAACGGGCATTCAGCGGATTAGCGGCGGTTAACTTCAAAGGTGCACGCAAAGACGGAATGCTGACCGCTTTCAGAGAACCGGCCAGGAAAAGGACAGTTACAGTGGTGTTGGCGGCGGAGGCTGTTATTTCGGCAATTGTGATGTGTTATCTCTGGCTTCCGGTGGGACTGTTATGCAGTCTGGGAGCCGTTTTGACATTTGTTTATTATTATAAAATGGCGATGAAGGAATTCGGCGGCACAACCGGAGATCTGGCAGGATGGTTTCTGCAGACCTGTGAACTGGTGATGCTGATGCTGACTGTTGTTGGAAAAATGATTTTGGCATAACATAGTCAATACAAGAGGGGAAAGATATGATATTTGTAACAGGCGGCTGTTTTCAGGGAAAACAGCAGTGGGTGCTTCAAAATTGTCAGGTGCAGCCATTCCGGGTGGCAGATGGGGCAGTCTGCAGTATGGAAGCAATCAAAAGTGTCGGTGTACTGGATCATTTTCATTTGCTGGTGCGCCGTTGGATGCAGGCAGGCAAAATACCGGCGGATGAGACGGAAAAGATTCTGTCAGATAATCCGGATATTGTGATCATCACGGATGAAATCGGCAGCGGGATTGTGCCTTTGGATGTAGAGGAACGTGAATGGCGGGAAGTACACGGCAGAATCTGCTGTCAGCTGGCAGGAAGAGCTGATGCTGTTTTTCGCATCACCGCCGGCATCGGGCAAAAAATAAAGTGAGGCAGCGGGGATAAATGAAGATAAAAATATGGCTGATCCGACATGGCATGACAGCAGGCAATAGACAGCAGCGCTATGTGGGAACAACGGATGAGCTGCTCTGTGAAGAAGGACGGCAGCAAATAATATTAAAAAGGCAGCTGATAAAGTCGGATCAGGATATTCAGAATGTTTATGTCAGTCCGATGCTCAGATGCCGGGAAACAGCCGAAATTCTGTTTCCGACGGTCAGTCAGCTAACAGAAGCCGGTTTTCGGGAGTGCAGTTTCGGAGAATTTGAATATAGAAATTATCAGGAACTCAATGGGCATCCGGATTATCAGGCTTGGATAGACAGCGGCGGCACCATTGGTTTCCCCGGTGGTGAAGATCAAAAAGCCTTTTGCGACAGAGTACAGACGGCTTTTGAAGCATGTATCAGGGATGATGTGATGCCAAAAGCTTGTAATTGGGGACAGACATATGCAGGTCAAAATGCCGCAGAAAAAGAATTTACGACAGCCATGGTTGTCCATGGCGGGACCATCATGGCCATTCTTTCTAAATGGGCAATGCCGCATCAGGATTATTTTCATTGGCAGGTCAAAAACGGCTGCGGATATCTGGTTTGTCTGGATACAGATGAATGGCTGGCGGGAAAAGGCACTTTGTCTGTGATTGAGAAGTTTTAAAGGCTGTGAAAAAGGCAGGTTTTTAAAGTGAAGATTTGTTAAAAGGAGAAAATGTATGCATGGCATCATTGTTTTGGTGGGAGGTTTTTTGCTGGATTGTCTTTTAGGTGATCCGCATAATCCATGGCATCCCATTTGTCTGATCGGCTATCTGATCAGTTTTCTGGAAAAGAAAATACGGAAACTTTTTCCCAAGCAGCCCAAAGGTGAATTTTACGGTGGACTTGTGATGGTTGTTTTAGTTTTATTCATATCTACAGCCGTTCCGATAGTGCTTCTGAAAGCTGCGAAGTGGATACATCCGTATCTGGCACTTGTGCTTGAAATTATCATGTGTTATCAGCTGTTGGCGGCCCGGTCTTTGAGAGATGAGAGTATGAAGGTGTATCATGCACTTCATCAGTATGATATTGAAGGGGCAAGAAAGGCTGTGTCGATGATCGTCGGCCGGGATACACAGCGGCTGGATGCAGCAGGCATTGCAAAAGCAGCTGTTGAAACAGTCGCTGAGAATGCCTCTGACGGGGTGATCGCACCCATGATTTTTATAGCTATTGGCGGTGTTCCACTCGGCTTTTTCTATAAAGCAGTGAATACAATGGACTCCATGGTGGGGTATAAAAATGAGAAATATCTTTATTTCGGCCGGGCGGCAGCAAAGCTGGATGATGTGATGAATTATGTGCCTTCAAGAATTTCCGGGCTTTTGATGGTTGCATCTGCTGCATTGACCGGCGGTGATGCCAAAAGGGCATGGCACATCTTTTGCCGTGACAGGTATAATCATGCCAGCCCGAATTCTGCGCAGACAGAGGCGGCTTGTGCCGGGGCACTTGGCCTTCAGCTGGCGGGAGACGCATGGTATTTTGGCGAGCGCTATCATAAACCGACGATTGGAGATGCGGTGAGAGAGATTGAAGATGCAGATATCATCAGAGCTAATTGTCTGATGTATGGTGCAGCCGTGTTATGTCTTGTGATCTGTGTGATCATTCGCTATTTGCTGGTGGGATAGTGTACAGCAGGAAGAAGACAGAAACTTTCGGATGAGGTATGAGCGCGTGGATGCAGGCGAAAGATTGATCAGAAAGCCGATAATGGCGACAGGAACAGGAGAAGAAACGATGGCAAAAGTTATCATGGTACAGGGCACCATGTCCAATGCTGGAAAGAGTCTGCTTGTGGCTGGATTATGCCGTATTTTCAGGCAGGACGGATACAGGGTGGCTCCATTTAAATCCCAGAATATGGCCCTGAATTCATTTATCACAACAGAAGGTCTGGAGATGGGAAGAGCCCAGGTGATGCAGGCGGAGGCGGCAGGCATCGAACCGTCGGTCAGGATGAATCCGATTCTTCTGAAACCTACATCAGATGTGGGGTCTCAGGTGATCGTCAACGGTGAAGTGCGTCAGAATATGCGGGCAGCGGAATATTTTAAATATAAAAAGTCACTGATACCGGATATTATGGCGGCGTACAATTCGCTGGCAGCAGAGAATGATATTATCGTGGTGGAAGGTGCAGGAAGTCCGGCAGAGATCAACTTGAAATCAGAGGACATTGTGAATATGGGATTGGCCAAAATGCTGAAAGCACCGGTATTGCTTGCAGGAGATATTGACAGAGGTGGTGTATTTGCACAGCTTGTGGGGACAATGATGCTGCTTGAAAAGGAAGAACAGCAGATGGTCAAAGGCCTGATCATCAACAAATTCCGGGGAGATAAGCGTATTTTGGATCCGGGGATCGAGATGTTGAAAGATTATACGCCAGTGCCGGTTGTAGGGGTTGTACCGTATATGCATGTGGATATTGACGATGAAGACAGCCTGGCAGACCGTCTGGACAAACATACCGAAAAAGGATTGATTGATATAGCGGTGATCCGTGTGCCGAGAATGTCGAATTTTACGGACTTCAATGCACTGGAACGCATGCAGGGCGTAACACTGCGTTATGTGGAAAAGGTGCAGCAGCTCGGCCGTCCGGATCTGATCCTGCTTCCAGGGACCAAGAATACCATGGGGGATCTGAAGTGGCTGCGTATGAACGGTCTGGAGGCTTCGGTTTTGAAATTGGCAGCGGAAGGTACGCTGGTGATGGGCATTTGCGGCGGTTATCAGATGCTTGGTCTGACGCTGGAAGACCCGGATGGCGTGGAGGAAGGCGGCAGCATGCGCGGCATGGAATTGCTGCCGGTACATACGGTGTTTGAGAAGGCAAAGACGAGAACCAGAGTTTCCGGAAAGACGGGAACATTACATGGACCGTGGCAGTTGTTATCCGGCACGGCTTTTGAAGGCTATGAGATTCATATGGGTGAGACAACCTATGAACCTGGGGGCACTGTATTTTCTGCAATAGCAGAAACAGTCGGTACGCAGCATGTTGATGAAGCGATGGCTAACGGCTGCCAGTATCAGAATGCGGCCGGCAGCTATGTGCATGGCCTTTTTGACTCTGTGGAGATGCAGAAAGCACTGCTTAGGCTGCTTTGTCAGAAGAAAGGGCTGCCGGAGGAAGCGGTATCCTGGATTGATGAGAAAGTCTATAAAGAGCAGCAGTATGATAAACTGGCAGAGGGACTCAGGGAGAGCATGGATATGGCAAAGATTTATCAGATATTGGAGGAGGGACTGGCATGAAGATAGAACTTGAGAATGTATTGCCGGCAGAGATTGAGAAGCGCAGTTTTGAGATCATCACAGAAGAACTGGGAGACCGGGTATTTGATCCGCTTCAGGAGCCGATTATTAAGCGGGCCATTCATACCAGTGCGGATTTTGAATATGCTGATTCGCTGTGCTTTTCTGAGCATGCGGTGGAGAAAGCGTTGGATGCGCTGCGCAAAGGGGCTTATATCGTGACTGATACACAGATGGGGAAATCAGGCATCAACAAGAAAGTGATGGCAGAATTTAGCGGCGAGGTCTGCTGTTTTATGTCGGATCCGGATGTGGCAGAGACAGCCAAAAAGAACGGTACAACCCGGGCCGTAGCCAGTATGGAAAAGGCCGCAAAGCTTGACAGGCCGTTGGTTTTTGCCATCGGCAATGCGCCGACAGCCTTGATCCAGCTCTATGAGATGATTCAGGAGGGCCGTATCCGACCGGAACTGATCATTGGTGTGCCTGTGGGCTTTGTCAATGTGGTACAGGCCAAAGAACTGATTATGACGGCGGGTGTACCGTATATTGTTGCAAGGGGCAGAAAGGGCGGAAGCAATATTGCCGCCGCCATCTGCAATGCGCTTTTATATATGTTGGACAGTTCCAGAGGACAGCGCTAAAAGAATAAAAATCAATCGTAAGGGGTCGCTTTTGGCGGCCTCTTTTCTTCGAGGAAACTGCCCCGCATAACGGCCTTGCTGCCATATTTCTGCCGGATGCTGTCCAGGGCCTGATCCAGCTTTTCCTGCTTGTCATTCCGGACATAATCAAAGAGATTCATCTGACGAACCTGGCAGTCACTGAGCTTGGAAGTACGGATGCCGAGAAGCCGCACGGGGGTACCGTTCCAGAGTTCATGAAAAAGCTGCCCGGCAGCTTCATAGATGACCTGTGTGGCCTGGGAAGGTGAGAGAAGCTGCATTTGATGAGAAACATTCTCAAATGTGTTGTAGCGGATTTCAACGCTGACCATACCGGCCAGAAAACCGACTTTGCGCAGTCGGCCGGCAACGGATTCTGACAGTTCCAGCAGCACTTTGCGGGCGGCTTCTTCTGTGGTCACGTCTGCTGACAGGGTTGTGGAATTGCCGATGCCTTTGTTGGAGGTATCCGTTTTGGTCCGCTCGTCAATGTGGACAGATTCGATACCGTTGGCGTATTCCCAGATGGTACGGCCATGACTTTTCAGATGGGCTTCTATGAGTGCCGGATCCATTTTGGCCAGATCGCCGATGGTTTTGATACCCAGCAGTTCCAGTTTCGCAGCGGAAGCGTGGCCGACCATGAAGAGATCTCTGACTGGAAGAGGCCACATTTTCACCGGGACTTCTTCGGGGAAAAGGGTGTGAACTTTGTCCGGTTTTTCAAAATCAGAAGCCATCTTTGCCAGCAGGCGGTTGGTGGAGATGCCGATATTCACAGTGAAGCCCAATCTGTCACGAATTGTATCTTTGATCATATGGGCTGCCCTGACAGGGTCCCCGTTATCTCCGGGGATCGGGACATATTCGGCAAAACATTCATCAATACTGTACTGACTGATGGCGGAAGTATAATGATGCAGCAGATCAAGCAGCTGACGGCTGCACTGGCTGTAGTAATGATGTTCCGGCGGTACAATGGTCAGATTGGCACATTTTCTCAGGGCATCGGTGATCGGTTCTCCGGTGCGGATGCCGTATCTGGCTGCAGCTATGGATTTGGCCAGGACAACGCCATGCCGTTTGGACATATCACCGCCTACAATAGCCGGAATCTTCCGGAGATCTGTTTCACTGCCGTCACGGAGCAGTTTGATGGCTGTCCAGCTTAAATAGGCGCTGTTCACATCTATATGAAAAATAATTTTTTTCATGATAATTTTCACCTTTTTTCCACAATTATAGGGTATGTTATACGTAAGATATAAGATGCTTTTGATAAAGTTGATATTTATCTTTATTATATAGGAATAAAGATTGTCCGTCCACGACATTTTTACGTTGAGATTTTGTACGGCCGGTGTTAGAATGGTGGTTGTTGTAATAGATGCTGTATACACATGCATGCATCGAATTTGAATTTTATAGACTGGGAGAAAGACTTTAATGAAAAATATTGTTTTTATAGGGGGCTGGAAAGAGTACCATCGGCGTGGTAATCGCCAAGATTTTCGGATACGATTTTGTGGATTCGGATCTTCTGATCCAGAATCAGGAGGGAGATATTCTGGAACATTTGATTGAGAAGCATGGAATTGAAGGCTTTTTACAGATCGAAAACCAGGTGAACAGAGATATTAATGTGAAGAAAACGGTTATTTCAACAGGAGGCAGTGTCTGCTATTGCGATGAGGCCCTGAAACATATGTCAGAACATGGCGTTATTGTTTATATCAAAACAGATTATGAATCATTGCATCAGCGCTTGGGCGACCTTCATCAGAGAGGTGTTGTGATTCGAAACGGATCGACACTTTTGGATTTATATAATGAAAGAACGCCTCTTTATGAAAAGTATGCAGATGTCGTTGCAGATGTCAGCGGATGTCGGATTGAAAAGGCCATTGATAAGATAAAAAATTTACTGAAAGCCTGTGCCAAATTATATGAAGAATAGAATATCAAAAAAGAGACATAACAGTTACAGAAAGAGGGAGAGAAATTTCAGAGATTGGCCAAAGAATCCGCATTTTTACGGTGCGCTGGCGATGCTTCTGCCGTTGACGGCGATACTGATCGCTTATATTGCCATGGGCGTTTTCCCTTTCGGCAATCAGGCAACGATGATCATTGACTCTTATCATCAGTATGTACCGTTTTTCTCTGAATTTCATGATAAGATCTGGCATGGTGAAAGTTTCCTTTATTCATGGCACGGCAGTCTGGGATTTAATTTTATAGCGGTTCAGGCTTATTATCTGGCAAGTCCGCTGAATTTTCTGATTGCCTTGTTCCCGGCCTCGATGATGATAGAGGCCTTTGAGACGCTGATCGTGCTGAAGATCTGTCTGTCAGGATGGACGGCTTATCGCTATCTGCGGAGAAGAACCGGAAGAAATGATTATTCGACGGTTGTGTTTGCATCGTTTTATGCCCTTGGTGGATTCAGCATCGCTTATAACTGGAATGTGATGTGGCTGGACAGCATTGTCCTGTTTCCGATCATTCTTATGGGTGTTGAGAAGCTGATCAATGACAGAGACGGTCGGATGTATGCAGTCAGTATGGGACTTGCTATTTTCTGCAATTACTATATGGCCATTATGATCTGCATTTTTGTTGTTTTGTACTTTTTTGTTATCTGGTTTTCCAGAAAGCGAGAAGGCATCAGACAGTTTCTCAGAAGCGGTATTCATTTTGTGCTGTGCTCTGTGTTGGCGGGCGGAATGGCGGCCATTTATCTGTTTCCGACGTATTATACATTGATCAACAGTTCCCAGGGATCGGCCCCGACGAGCTTTAAGATCTACAGGAATTTCCTGGAGATTTTTCGTCAGCAGTTTGCACTGGTTGAACCGACGCAGCTGACAGGGGCGCCGAATATATACTGTGGCGTTCTGCTTGTGATGCTGGTTGTTTTTTATGCGGTTTCCAAAACGATTCCATTAAGGGAAAAGATCGGACGTCTTTTTGTAACAGGATTTGTTCTGGTGAGCCTGAATATTAATGTGCTTGATTATGTATGGCACGGATTCCATTTCCCGAATAACCTGCCCGGCAGATTCTCTTTTATTTATATTTTCATGGTGGTTGTTATGGCCTACGATGCATGGCAGTCACTGCGGCTGACGAATAAGAAGGTTTTCCTTGGAATTTTTGTGGCAGAAGCGGTGCTATTTGGTGTATGTCTCTGGTATCCGAAGGATCGTCTGCCCCTTTACAGTATGATTGTGACAGGGGTGCTGATGGCACTTTACATGATCCTGCTGATCGCCCATCGGAGCCATGCTTCATTGACGATTAAAGGCATTAAGGTCCTGCCAAAGTATCTGTGTCTGATGGTACTGACAGTGGAAGTGGCGGGCAATGCTATTTTTGGCCTGTGTATGAACGGAACCACTAACCGGACGAACTATACAGAGGACAGGCAGGAGGTTGCAGATATCCGCAGCCGCTACGAGGCAAAAGATACTTTTTACAGAATGGAACTGGAACAGATCAGAGGCAGGGATGATGTCACATGGCATCATCTGAATGGTCTTTCATTCTTCTCATCAACAGCGGATGATCGTGAGGAGAAGTTGATGGGAGCTCTCGGTTTTTACAACAGCGGCAATAAATACAGCTATAAAGGGGCAACGCCTCTGACAGATGCGATGTTTGGTATCCGTTATATTATCAGCAATGATGAAATATGGGCGTCGAATCTGTCATTATGTGAGCAGACAGAGAATAAGTATATTTATGAGAACCAACAGAATCTTGCTCTTGGTTACATGGTGAATCCGGGGGTTACCCAGTGGAAGATCGTGGAAGGGGATCCTTTTGTCACTCAGAATGATTTTGTGAGAATGGCAACGGATACTCAGGGAGCGATGTTTATCCCGCTTGAAACAGGAGAGCCGCAGGTGACAGATGGCATGCTGACCAGTACCGGTGAGGATAAATATTATTATGAGCGGCATGGCAGCGGCGGAAGCCTGACCTGGCAGCTGACTTTCACGGAGCAGCAGGATGTGTATATTTATTTTGAGGCCAGTCATTGTGAGAAGCTGAAGGTGACGATTGACGGAAAGACGGAGACCTATTCTGATAAGCGGGGACATATTGTGCATCTTGGGCAGTGTGATGCAGGGAAGGTTGTGACATTGGATTTTCCGATGGACAGCGAATATGAAACAGGCAACGTGAAACTGCAGATGTATGCCCTCAATCAGGATATTTTCGATTCAGCCTATGTCCAGCTGGCGGATGAACAGCTGCAGGTGACAAATTACGACAGCACCCACGTCAACGGACATATTCAGGTGAATCAGGATGGTATGATGCTGCTGTCGATTCCTTATGACGAAGGCTGGCATATCTATGTGGATGGTGAAGAAACAGAGATACAGCCGGTGGGTGAAGCGATGACAGGATGCTGGCTGACAGCAGGCGAACATCAGATTACGATGCGGTACACACCACAGGGATTTGTGGAAGGAGCCGCGATCAGTGTTATTTCACTACTGATACTTGTGTTGGGAATTACTGTAAAAGCGGGTCTTTTCAGCGGACATCATAGGAAAATGTAACAAATTCTTAACAAATTTTTATAAAAAGATAAAAAGCGATTTACAAACAGAGAGTTTGTGATATAATCATTTTGAGGAAAAATCAGTATAGGGATTTTTTGTCGATTTTTATAGGAATAATAGTTGATCAGCGAGTGATGCATTGCATGATTCGCTGATTTTCGGATATTGAATCAGATAGATGAGAACAACGCAATATAATTTGAGGTGCAATATGGAACAGTATTTAATAAAAGGCGGGAATCCGTTGGTTGGCGAAGTAGAGATTGGCGGAGCAAAGAATTCGGCCCTTGGTATTTTGGCAGCAGCGATCATGTGTGATGAGACTGTGACAATTCGGAACTTGCCGGATGTGAATGATATCAATGTTTTCCTGAATGCGGTTATATCCATTGGTGCGGAAGTACGTTATCCGAATCCGAAGGATCGTCATACAGTTACAATTAACGGCTGTGGTATTCGTACACACGAAGTAGACAATGACTATATCAGAAAGATCAGAGCATCCTATTATCTGATTGGCGCTCTTCTCGGCAAGTACAGGGAAGCTGGTGTGGCTCTGCCTGGCGGATGCAATATCGGGAGCAGACCGATCGACCAACATCAGAAGGGATTCAAGGCCCTGGGTGCGAAGGTATGGATTGACAGAGGCATGATCTTTACTTCTGCTGATGAGTTAAACGGCAAGCATATTTATCTTGACGTGGTCAGTGTGGGTGCAACCATCAATATTATGCTGGCAGCATCCAGAGCCAAAGGCATGACCATCATTGAGAATGCAGCGAAGGAACCGCATGTTGTTGATGTGGCGCAGTTCCTGAATCAGATGGGTG
>OODK01001400.1_pt1 | contig 11854 bp, 7 predicted proteins | sample 1671371 | NCBI WGS metagenome assembly OODK01 (sample SAMN06348150, study PRJEB24527) | human gut metagenome | biome: human gut; feature: ankylosing spondylitis patient; material: feces | host: Homo sapiens | place: China | collected 2015-10 | reverse complement strand
AGATACTTCCGAACATGAATCCAAAAAATGTCGAGAACAGTCCCGCAATGGATATGATCCCTGCCAGGTTGATCTTCTTGATCAGATACAAAAGCCCGCCGAATACGAACAGACATAAGCCCTGCCCGACATCCCCGAACATCGCACCGAAGATAAATGTATACGTCAGTGCCACAAACATCGTCGGATCTATCTCATCATTTGCCGGAAGTCCGTACATCCGTATGAACATCTCGAATGGCTTGAAGAATCTTGGATTCTTAAGCTTCGTCGGCGGTTCTCCGAAAAACTTCTCCTTATCTTCTTCTACAACAACGAATACCTTATCATCGTTCTTCGATTCCGCCAGGAATTTTTTCACATCTTCTTCACCCATCCAGCCACACAGGATGTAATAATCTTCTTTATTATCTCCCTCTTCGATCCTTGCCGCCAGCTTACGTACATCAAAGTTTGTAGACAGTTCTTCCAGACGCTTTTTCGCACCACGGAGCTTTGCGGCATTCTTCGCCATCAGCTCCCTGATCTGTTTTTCTATCTCTGCAATCTCTTTTTGCTTTTCTTCGATTGCCTTTTCAAGCTCTTCACAGGCCTGCTCCGGTGTTCCTATGTACTCGGACGGAATTGCAATCCTTTCAAAATGCAAAGAATTGAATACCGAATCTACTTTACTGGAATCTGCATTCGATACGAAATAACATCCGTACACATAATTTTCATTCCTTATGCCTTCGATAAATACCGCATTCAAATCATCAAACAAATATTTTTCCAGACGTTTGTAATAATTCACATCTACCCGTCCGAACCGGACTTTCATATATTTATACTTTAATGATTTCTGCATATCCAGTTCCAGTGTCCGGAACGGCTCCATGATCAGAAGCTTTTCTTTGTATTCATCTACCTGCTTCTTCGTTAACTCTTTCTTCTCCAGCAGATCCAGATAGTCATGATTGACATCCCGGATCAGATTCAGCATATCCTCCTGATTCATCGATACATCGATCCTCTGGTCTTCATCCGCTAACAGTGCGCTGAACTGTTCTGCCTTCGCAAGCGGCTCTTTGTATGGATTGACTTCCACAAAAGGCTGCAGGTTGTCGGTCGTCTTAAGCTCCGCCGCCGCATTCTCAAGCTGCATCTCGTATTTCGACAGATACACCTCGCAGACACGGTCGATATCATTCTTCGGTCCGCTGATGCTTAAGAACTTCATCTTAACAATCATTGATTCACACCTCCTAAGTATCCTAATGTCTCTCCCTTCGTCAAACCGTAACGGATACACTCAAGGGCTGTCGTTAGTTTATAGATTTCTTCTTCTTTCAGGAACAGATACGTATTGACGATCGCGATCGAATACGGATCATTCCTTTTATCAGTCAGGTACAACTTCCGCAGGCAGTCGCGGTACATCTGTTCCAGTGTTTTATCCGTCTGCATATAATTATATTTTCCTGCATAGTACGTCTTTTCCACTTCTGCTTCAAACTGTTCCAGTGTCGGCGTCTCCACCAGTGTCTTGAATTCTTCTACTTTTATCCGATAGTGGATCGGGATCGTCATCGAATAGATATCCGGCGGAAGCATATGATAATACTTCTTCGCACGGTAGATCCACTGAAGATTCAGAAGATCGATCTTCATTCCATAGTCCTTTAAGAATATCTTCTGCTCATGTCCTTTCAGAACCCGTTTTCCCTTTTTCCACATCGTAGAAAAATAATACAGATCCAATGCCAGATCATAATCAAACAGCGTTCCCGCTCCGGAATCTCTGATTCTGGCAAGCGCACCATAATATTCCGTATCCCGTAAGTTATCTACAAGCTCGTCGATATTTTTCGAAATTATCAACCGGTCTATGGAAATTTGTGAATATCTGTCGAAAAACTCTTTCTTGTATTCCAGATCAAATGGTTTCTCATAATGATTGAACACGATCCTCAAACAGTAGTTGATCAGATCGACTTCATACCGTTTCCAGTATAATTTTAAGAACGTCTTCTGCTCCATCCCGGCAAACCGGAAGATCCTCGAATAATCATCGAACAACGACTGATACAGGATCTTCTCCACATTTCCCCTATGATATAAGGAAACATCCATCCGCTCCACATATGGTGCATACGCCGTCTTGTCTTTCAGATATTCGATTGCTTCTGTCACTGTACCAAGACCTGCGATCGTATCATAATCTTTCTCTTTCAGAAGCTTCGCCGACATCGCACGTACCTTTGTCGTGATCCCGCTGTAAGCCATCACATTTCCCATACGCTACACCTCGATCATATGTCTTACGATTTCCTCTGCATAAATGTCATGATTTTCTTCGTATTCCCTCTTCAGATCATCAATCGCCTTCTGGTCCTTCTTCCGTTCCCGGTCCAGAACTTTCTCTACTTCCTGCTGCGACTTTGCTTTTATCTTCTCCAGTTTTTTCTGTGTCTCTTCTTCCAGTTCCCGGTCAAATTGATTCCTTTCTTCCTGTATCTGTTTTTCAATTTCACTTTTCTGCTGTCTGGCATGCTCTACGATCGCCTCCGCCGTTTCTTCCACTTCAGCTAATTTCTCAATAACAGAGTTCATAAGCCGCCCTCCTTTTTGCACATTTCACAACAAATAATTGTTACTTTTTTATCCATGTTATAATAATACACCTATTTTTTGAAATTACCACCACTATTTTGTTTATATTGTATTATTTTTTTCAATTCTTCTGACAATTTACACTTCCATTGACTTTTTCCTGCACAGACGCTAAACTAAGAACGATTTGCAAAATGCCAGAAAACCCTTGCAAATCCATTGATTATAAGGAGGAACACACATATGCGTCTTAGAAATATACCACGTGCGGAGAGCGTTCTGGAAGCCCGCAAAGAAGTTGTTAAAAATCCAGAAAGCTTATGTGGACACTGGAATCAGGAATTCCAGAAAGAACAGCCGCTGCACATCGAGATCGGTATGGGGAAAGGTCAGTTTCTTCTGACCCTCGCTGCTGAAAATCCACAGATCAACTACGTCGGCATCGAACGCTATTCCAGCGTCTTATTACGTGCCGTCGAGAAATTTCAGGAACTGGAAAATGAAGGAAAAGCTCCTGCCAACATCCGTTTCATCTGTATGGATGCGAACGATCTGCCAACTGTATTCGCCCCGGCAGAAGTATCCCGTATCTACCTGAACTTCTCCGATCCATGGCCAAAGGCCCGCCATGCAAGAAGAAGACTGACATCCAACGAATTTTTCAAGCTTTATGACAAAGTCCTGACTGCAGACGGAACCGTAGAATTCAAGACAGACAACCGTCCGCTCTTCGACTTTTCCGTAGAAGAACTTAAGACTTCCGAACTGTTCGTTCTGGATCAACTTTCCTATGATCTTCATAATGACAGTAAGATGAACCAGGGAAATATTATGACCGAATATGAAGCAAAATTCTCTTCCATGGGCAATCCGATCTGCAAACTGATCGCAAAACGCAGATAAAGGAACATCTTCCCTTTCCTTTCATATATTAATAGAGAGCATATCTTATGCTCCTGTATTCCTGTGAAAGGGTGGAAGCTTATGTTACATCTGACGACACAAAACTTTGAAAGCTTCAGGGCCTGTCACTGGCAGCTTTCTTCCGATGCACCGGCGGGTGAAAGCACGGACCATCCCGTGTTTGCCGTAGTCATGTTCTACGCCGTCTGGTGTGGAAAATGTGCAATGATGCGTTCCATTATAGAAGATCTCGAAAAAAAATATCAGAAAAAATATTCCGGCAGCATTCGCTTTTTTGAAGTAGAGACCACAGAATCCGGACTTCTCGCAGCTGAGTATCAGACAGATCTTCTTCCGACATTTCTCTTTTTCAAAGACCAGGAACTGATCGCTGTCATGCAGGGGATGATATCACAGAACGATTTTGACGCACGTCTACAGAAAATCTTTAGAAATAGTTAATTTATATTTCCTAGGAAAACATAGTTTTTTATGCTATATTTAAGAAGTAACAGGGATAAATATATTTAATAAAAAGGGGGCATGGTGAACACACCACGCATTATGAAAAATTTAAAAAGAGCATTACCAGTTGCCATGGCAGTTGTACTTGGTTCTACTGCGGCACCATTGGTCGTAAAGGCAGATTCATCTAAAGTTGTAACACTTGGAGCTAACCTGTCAGATTCACAGAAGAATTCCATGTATGAGTACTTTGGTACCTCTTCTGATAAAGCAGAAGTCATCGAAGTTACCAATGCAGATGAAAGAAAATATCTCGAAGGGGTCGCTCCGGAAGAACAGATCGGTACCCGTACCTACAGCTGTTCATATGTAGAGCCGACCACAAGCGGCGGAATCCAAGTAAAGGTTTCCAACTTAACTTATGTTACAAGTTCTATGATCTCCAGTACACTTCTTACATCCGGTGTTGAGAACTGTAACGTTATCGCTGCTTCTCCGATCGAAGTATCCGGAACAGGCGCACTGACAGGAATCATGATGGCTTATGAGAAAGCCACCGGAACAACTCTGAACGAAGATCAGAAGGCTGCCGCAACCGACGAACTTGTCACAACAGGAGATCTAGCAAATGATATCGGACAGGACAAAGCCGAAGATGTCATGAATGATGCCAAAGAAAGCGTTATTGAAGACGGCTTAAAAGATGAAAACGATATTCAGGATGCAGTGGAAGATGCTGCCAAGAATAACGATGTCACTCTGACACAGGAACAGATCGACAAGATCACTGAACTGTTAAAGAACATTTCCCAGTATGACTATGATGTCAAAGCACTGAAGAATACACTAAACAACATCGACGGAAAGAGCGAGGGATTCTTCTCCAACCTCTGGAATTCCATCAAAGGAATCTTCGGCGGCAGTGACAGCTCTGATGGCGGAATCATCAACAATACGGATGACAGTGCACTCGGCGATGATGTCGTAAGTAACAGCACACTGGATTCTTCCGACAACTCTTCTTCGAACAATTCCGACAGCGCAGATAATTCTTCCGACAGCAGTTCGGATGACAACAGCGATGACAGCGGATTCTGGGGCAAGATCAAGAAATTCTTCAAGGATCTGTTCGGCGGAAGCGATTCTAAAAAAGACAATTCAGATAAGAGCAAAAACGATGCCAATACAGAGGACAGCAAAGATACTGATGATGATCAGTCTGACGACACACAGAATGATTCTCTGAACAGTGATGCAGATTCTTCAGATGCCGGCACAACAGACAACTCTGCTGATGATTCTTCACTGAATAACGGTGCCGATGATCAGTCCGATACTCAGAGCAGCTTACCAGGCAGCAGCGAATCAGATTCTTCCAACTCTGATACGTCTGATTCCACAGCTAACGGCTCTGCCAACTAGACATAAGCATTAGCAGGTAATTATAGTAACAAACGAATTATAATGACAATACAGCAACCCTGCCACTGGCAGCTTTTCTTGCATACTTTGGTATAAAAACACCGGGAAGCTAAAAAAACTTCCCGGCGTTTTTTATTTTACTTCATTCAAATTAAAATCTCTCTATTCCAAAATTTAAATAATCCTAAAATTACTCCTCTTAAAATTCAAACACAGCAACTCCGTAAGGCGGCAGCTTATAAGCAAATGAATACGGTCTTCCATCACATTCTTTTGCCTCAGCCTTATAGATCTTCTTCCTTACCTCTCCGGTTCCGCCGTATTTTTCCTCATCACTGTTCAGAATCAACTTATACTGTTTCTTTCTCGGCACTCCGACTCTGTAATCATCTCTTGCCATCGGCGTAAAGTTGCAGACGAACAACAGATTCTTCTTTGCACCTTTGGAATGTCTCATGAAACTATAGATACTTCTGTATCCATCATCCGCATTGATCCATTCAAATCCTTCCCAGCTCTGATCCATCTCATACATCGCCTTATGACTCTTATACAGATGAAGCAACGCTTTTACCCACTCTTTCATCTGCTGATGCTCCGGCTCAGCCAACAGGAACCAGTCAAGTTCTCTTTCCTCGCTCCATTCACGAAGCTGTGCGAATTCCTGCCCCATGAAAAGAAGCTTCTTACCGGCGTGTCCCATCATGAATGCATAACCAGCTTTAAGGTTAGCATATTTATCAAATCCCAGTCCCGGCATCTTATTAAGCATCGAACACTTAAGATGTACCACTTCATCATGCGACAATACCAAGATATAATTCTCACTGTATGCATAACTCATGGCAAATGTCATCAGATGATGATTATCCTTACGGAAATATGGATCCAGCTTCATATATTCCGTGAAATCGTGCATCCATCCCATATTCCACTTCAGGCTGAAACCTAAACCGCCTTCTTCCACATCACCGGTAACCTTCGGCCATGCTGTAGATTCTTCTGCGATCATGAGTGCTCCCGGATTTCTTCCAAGAACAACAGAGTTCAAATGTTTGAAGAAATCAATCACTTCAAGGTTCTTATTCTCACCATACTTATTCGCTACCCATTCGCCATCTTTCCGTCCATAATCCAGATATAACATAGACGCAACAGCATCTACACGAAGTCCGTCTATATGGAATTTTTCAATCCAGAACAATGCATTGGAGATCAGGAAATTGCGGACTTCATTTTTTCCAAAGTCAAACACTTTTGTTCCCCAGTCCGGATGTTCTCCAAGTCTTGGATCTGCATATTCATACGTCGCAGTTCCGTCAAAATCAGCAAGTCCATGTGCATCCTTCGGGAAATGGGCCGGTACCCAGTCCAGAATGATACCGATCTTATTTCTATGCAGATAATTGATCATCCATGCGAAATCTTCCGGTGTTCCATACCGGGATGTCGGTGCATAATAACCAGTCACCTGATATCCCCAGGAACCGTCAAACGGATGCTCCGCAATCCCCATCAGCTCCACATGTGTATAACCCATTTCTTTAATATATTTGGTAATTGCTCTGGCAAACTCTCTATATGTATAGAAACCTTCATCTTCCCGTCCCGGATGGCGCATCCAGGAACCAATATGTGCCTCATAGACAGACATCGGCTTATGCTTATGATTCCAGGTCTTTCTGTGGGTCATCCATTCTGTATCCGTCCATTTTATATTCTCGATATCTGTAACTCTGGATGCTGTTCCAGGTCTTAATTCCGCATAATTGGCATATGGATCTGCCTTAAATATCTGTTCTCCCGAATAAGTCTCAATACAATACTTATACATCTGATTTTTCTTCACACCAGGTATAAAACAAGTATAGATTCCCAGAGGTTCTTCTCTCTTCATCGGGTTCGCCTCTGTATCCCATTCATTGAACTCTCCGACTACCGAAACTGCCTGTGCATGCGGTGCCCATACCGCAAAATACACACCTTTTTGTTTTCCGTCCTGTACCAGATGTGCACCCAGCTTCTTATAAATCTCGTAATGATTGCCCTGTCCGAAAAGGTATTGATCCAGCTCGCCTATTTCATACGGTTTCTTCTTTTTTTCAGCCATAATTACCCCTCGCATTCTGTTGCATATTTATAACAACATTATACTTTACAAAAGGGCAAAAAGAAAGAGTTTTGACAGTTTAGTTTGTCAAAACTCTTCCAAAATCTGACTTAAATTTTAAAATCTTCTTCTTTCAGAATAATTCTGTCAGAATCATCTGTTCCCTTGCCAAATACTCTTCGTGCAAGGTGTTTTACATTTGCTTTCTGTGAATGAGCAATTGCTTCATCCATGATCTCTTTAACTTCTGCAACAGATACTGCATGGTCTTCTCTTTGCATTACATCGATACGGCTGTACAGTGCAAGGATTCCCATCTCATCCAGTTTATATCCATTCTCTTTCGCATATGTCTGACCGAATGTTACCAGCTCATCATTAATGAATACCGGAAGTTCCAGTTTCGAACTGAATTTCTTCTTGAATTCCGGATTAGCTGTCATCAGACGCTCCAGAGGTTTTCTCTGATCTTCCAGTACGAAAAGTAATTCACCTGTCTTCTTTTCCATCAGATAATTAAGTTCTTTTACCGTTCTTGAATTCAGCTTGCCAGCATGTTCAATGATGATTGCTCCTCCACGAAGCTTCTGGATGATATTCGTAAGTTCTTTCTTATTCAAAGACTCACCTGTAACGATCGCTACTTTACCCTGTTTCAGATTTCTCTGTTTCTGGATTGCTTTTACGATATCAACCGCAAGAACTGTTTTACCAGATCCTTTTCTTCCGATTACCAGAAGGTTTCCTGTCTTGGAAGTACCCTCTCTCTGGGCACGTCTGTCATTATCAAGAACCTCTACGATCTGTTCACTCATTCCTCTTACCGGAACGAAATATGAGAATAACTTCTTCTGTTCTTCCGTAAGTCCTGCCTTTAATCCGATTTCACTCGTTGCACTCAGATCATATCTTCCTGTTACAACGAATCCGGTATCAAATGGAACTCCACCTTTTGACTTTTTAATTCTTGCCTGGATCTCTTCTTCGGATGGCTCTTCAATCTCTAATTCTTCTGTGTCATCCTCATCTTCGATCTCTTCTTCGTCAAAATCTTCTTCCTCAAAGTCGCCTTCGTCAAAGTCTCCTTCATCAAAATCCTCTTCCTCAAAGTCAGCTTCGTCAAAATCTTCCTCTTCAAGGTCTTCGCCAAAATCAAGCTCTTCGTCATCGTCGATCTCTTCTTCATCGAAATCCTCTTCGTCCATATCTTCTTCAAAGTCGCCTTCGTCAAAATCGGTTTCTTCATCATCTATGTCTTCAAAGTCGTCTTCGTCATCGTCTTCGTCAAAATCGGCCTCTTCAAGTTCTTCCTCGTCAAAATCTTCTTCCTCAAAGTCAGCTTCGTCAAAGTCTTCCCCTTCAAGATCCTCTTCCTCAAAGTCGCCTTCGTCAAAGTCTTCTCCTTCAAGATCTTCTTCCTCAAAGTCGCCTTCGTCAAAGTCTTCCCCTTCAAGATCCTCTTCCTCAAAGTCGCCTTCGTCAAAATCACCTTCCTCGAAACTGCTTCCGTTCATATCCAGTCCGGCAAGCTCATCTTCGATTCCTTCTATGAAATCTTCATCCATTCCCGGACCGTCTTCAAGTTCTTCCTCATAAATCTCATCTTCGGAATCTTCATTTTCACTCTCCATCTCTTCCATCAGACGGACAATGTCATCCGGTATTCTCTGTGTATTTCTTTCAGATTCTTTCTCGTCGGCTGCCTCTTCCTCAGCTTTTCTTGCTGCCTCTTCCTCGGCCTTTCTTCTGGCCTCTTCTTCGGCTGCTTTTCTTGCTGCCTCTTCCTCGGCTTTTCTTCTGGCTTCTTCCTCAGCTGCTTTTCTTGCTGCTTCTTCTTCAGCCTTTCTTCTGGCCTCTTCTTCGGCTGCTTTTCTTGCTGCCTCTTCCTCGGCTTTTCTTCTGGCTTCTTCCTCAGCTGCTTTTCTTGCTGCCTCTTCCTCAGCTTTTCTTCTGGCCTCTTCTTCAGCTTTTCTTCTGGCTTCTTCCTCAGCTGCTTTTCTTGCTGCCTCTTCTTCAGCTTTTCTTCTGGCCTCTTCTTCGGCTTTTCTTCTGGCCTCTTCTTCAGCTTTTCTTCTGGCCTCTGCTTCAGCTGCTTTTCTTTCTACTTCTTTGCGCTCTTCTTCCTGACGGATTCTTGCCTGTTCTCTTTCCTTCTGGAGACGCTCCTCATCTTTGGCTTTCTGCTTTGCAATCGCCTCTTCATGATCTTTCTGTTTTGCTTCCCATTTCTGAAGGATATCATCGATCATCATCTGACCGTTTGCCAGGATTTCATCCTCGCGCTCTTTCATTGCTTCTTCTTCAATATTAATACCGCTTGCAACAGCAACACCCTGTGCCAGAGCTTCTTCTAATGTAGCCCCCGTAACTACCTGTTTGATTGCTGATGTATGCTCTTCAGGTGTCTCAACAGATGCTTCCGGTTCTTCTTCCCTATACATCGGAGTCTCTTCCACTGCTGCAGTTGCTTCCGGTACAACTTCCTCCGGTACGACATCTGCCTGTGCGGCTTCCTCCGGTATTTCAAACTCTTCCTGCATCGGAACCGGCTCCGGCGGAATCTCCTGTACTTGTGCATCATCTATTCTCTGCACCGTACTTTCCTGTACCTCTTCCTCAGAACCTTCATCATATTCATTCTCATCGTCAACTTCTTCCAATGTTGACTCCGTCTGTTTTACAGGTTCCGGCTGCTTCTTTACTGCTCCCGGACGGCTGTCATATTTTTCCTGCTGAAGCGGCGTCAGTGGCTTATACTTCATCTTAAGTTCCATCGCCAGGTATACATACTTTCCTTCGCTGAACCAAAGAATCAGGTCATCACATTCTTCCAGACATTCCGCAGTCATTCCCGCCTCATCATATAACTTGGCAAGTTCATATGCCCATTTTTCAATATATTCCGCTTTTTTAAATTCTTCCAGTGCTGTAATCTGATCTGTCAGCGATGCCCCCTGTGTTCTCAGAATCTTATATTTTAAAATATACTGATTCGGATCTTTTGGTGCCAGCTTTACGAATTCTTCATAACAATCCGTTGCTTCTCTGATATCTTTGATCTTCAATGCCAGTGTGCCTAAACGATATACAATTTTTCTGCTTCCCGGTGCTCTGTCAAATGCCAGGAACAGTATATCTCTCCCCTTCTTAAATTCTCCGTTATATTCATAAATCTCACTTACCGTATTAAGCATAGAAGCGTTCTTTACTCTTCGCCAGTCTATACTTTCAGCTATATCCATTGCTTTCTGGTATTCCTTTTTTTCCAGATGATCAAGCATCTGCTCGGTCTTTACCCTATATTCATATTTATCCAATATTTCTCACCTCAAATATTTATTTTAAAAAAGCGTATTTCCCTACAATTTTACTTATATAAGTTTATCATATGACCTGTTTATTGTCAAAATATCCCGCCAAATATGTTAAAAAAATATTACAAAAATTACAATTTTTTTATCCCTGTAAAATATCTGCCGGCTGCTCTCTGATATCAACGTAAAAAACAGCCATCATATTCTTTCCTATGATGGCTGTTACATATTCAATTTTATCATATTTAATTTTTATATCGGAGAATGATTTTTAATTTTTATTCCCTGTCGCCTTTGTATGCTTTCCGATGATCTTTTACTCATCTTCTTTGCACATTCATTCAAATCTACTATTCATGTTTCTTTACACATATTAATAATATCTTTAAATATGTGGTATTCTGTTCAATATGTCTGCAGTTCTTTTTATCGTCCGGTGTATATTTTCTCCGTCTGTTCTATTCTTCCGAATCTCCTCTACCGGCCTTTTTATCTATTATTATAAAGGCTTACTCTATGGGAATTTTTAACTGTCATACCACTAACATATTGATTCGATGATTCTACTGTGTCCATTGGATTAAGCCTCCTTTTCATAAATTTCCAATCAACGATATCTCACCGACATATGAAATATTCTTCATCCTTGATAAACTTTTCTTTTATCACTTAAGATATAAGCTGGAATTTATTATCTCATCTCTTCTACGATTATGATCCATATCCCCTTGATACCATTCTATAATCGTTATTCATCCATTCTCTTTCTCTACAATATACTTTACGATATTTGATATCCGATGCCTTACCAGATATTTCATATCTATATCCTGTATTTTTCGATTCTTAAACGAATTGAGAATTTATAATAAAAATACATCTTATAAAATATGTGATATTCAATTTTCAAGATTCCCTTTCTCGTCAGGAATTCTTTTTTGTTTATTTTGGATTTCCTTTGGATTGATTATATAATATCATTCGGCTTTTATTTTGTCAATACTTTTTACAATTAATTTTATTTATTTTCCGTTATTTCATTTTAATA